>Ga0114931_10000155_pt1 | contig 76690 bp, 67 predicted proteins | sample 2SBtaG_FD_89579 | JGI IMG/M metagenome (GOLD analysis project Ga0114931, IMG submission 89579) | Deep subsurface microbial communities from Kolumbo volcano to uncover new lineages of life (NeLLi) - 2SBTROV14_V59a metaG | ecosystem: Environmental > Aquatic > Marine > Volcanic | place: Kolumbo...
CCTATTGGCTCCGCTTCGCGCGCCACGAACCCGACGCGCTGCTCTACGCGCTTGCCGTCTGCGCGCTCGCGGTGCCGTGGATCGACCGGTTGGTACCGGGGCGACGGTTCGAGTGGCCCGCGATGCCCAGGACCCTCGTACCCGGTCCATGAGGCGACCTACCAGCCGAGCACCAGCGCGAAGACCAGGGGCGCCACGATCGTGGCGTCGCTCTCGATGATGAACCGGGGGGTGTCCACGTCGAGCTTGCCCCAGGTGATCTTCTCGTTCGGCACGGCCCCCGAATACGAGCCGTAGCTCGTGGTGGAGTCGCTGATCTGGCAGAAGTAGGCCCAGTGCGGGACGTCGCTCCGGTGGAGGTCCTGCTCGAGCATCGGGACGACGCAGATCGCGAAGTCTCCGGCGATGCCGCCGCCGATCTGGAAGAAGCCGACCGGGTTCGCGGGCGCGGTCGCCTCGTACCAGTGTGCGAGCGACATCATGTAGTCGGTGCCGCCCTTCACGGTCTGGAGCGATCGCAGCAGGCCCTTCATCACTTCGGAGACGAAGAAGTTCCCGAGCGTCGAGTCTTCCCACCCCGGAACGAAGATCGGGAGATCGACCTCGGCCGCGGCGAGCATCCAGGAGTCGGCGGGGTCGATCTGGTAGTGGGGTTCGAGCGCGCCGGAACGCAGCGCGCGATAGAGGAACTCGTGGGGGAACGCGCGCTCGCCCTGCGCCTCGGCCTTCTTCCACTCCTCGATCAGCACGCCTTCGACGCGACGCATCGCCTCCTCTTCCGGGATGCAGGTGTCGGTCACGCGGTTGAGCTTGCGGCCGAGGAGGTCGCGCTCCTGCTCGGCCGTGAGATCGCGATAACCCTGGACGCGCAGGTAGTGGTCGTGCGCGACGAGGTTGAAGACGTCCTCCTCGAGGTTGGCGCCGGTGCAGGAGATGGCGTGCACCTTGCCCTCGCGAATCATCCGAGCGAGCGAAACGCCGAGTTCGGCCGTGCTCATCGCGCCGGAGAGGCTGACGAGCATTTGGCCGCCGCGGTCGAGGTGCGCGGTGTAGGCGTCCGCAGCATCGAGAACGGTCGCAGCGTTGAAATGGCGGTAGTGCTGGCGGAGGAAGCGCGAGACGGGGGAATCGCTCATCCCCCGTTGGTCGCCAAGCACCCCTCTCGTGTCAACCGAAAGCGGCGAAGCGGGGACGGAGCTGAGAAACCAAGAAACCAAGAAACTCCTTCGGAGTTTCTTGGTTTCTTGGTTTCTCAGCTCCGTCCCCGCTTCGCCGCTCCCGGTTCGAGCCGGGTGGCGGGAGGGGGGGGGACTGCCGATCATCGAGGGGATGCACGATGTCCACACCGGTCCGGGGCACGCCCATGCGCATGCGCATCCCGCGGACGACCGCGGCAGCCAGCGCAAGCGCCTCGCGTGGACCTGCGGGCTCGCGGCCGTCTACCTGGTCGCGGAGGTGCTCGGCGGCCTCTGGACCGGCTCGCTGGCGCTGCTGGCCGACGCCGGCCACATGCTGTCCGACGTCGCCGCGCTCGCGCTCGCGCTCTTCGCGCTGTGGCTCTCGGATCGGCCGTCGCCGGCGGCCCGGACCTTCGGCTACCGCCGTTTCGAGATCCTGGCCGCCCTCACCAACGGGATGGCGCTCGCGGTGGTGGCCACCTTCATCGTGCTCGAGGCGATCGAACGCTTCGGCGATCCCCAGCCCGTTCTGGGCCTCCCGATGCTGGCGATCGCGGCCGGCGGCCTGCTCGTGAACCTGCTGGGCCTCTGGATCCTCCACGGCGGTCGCGGCGACAGCCTGAACCTGCGCGGGGCCTGGCTGCACGTGCTGTCCGATGCGCTCGGCAGCGCGGGGGCCATGGTCGCGGGCGGGCTCATCTGGTGGTTCGGGTGGACGCTGGCCGACCCGATCGCGTCGGTCGTGATCGCGGCCCTGGTGCTGCACGCGGCCTGGGCCCTGTGCCGGGAGGCTGCGGACATCCTGCTGGAAGCCGCACCCGCGCACGTGGACGTCGGCGAGGTCGAGGCTTCGCTCGGCGCCGTGGACGGCGTCGAGGGCGTCCACGACCTGCACGTCTGGACGATCACGAGCGGCATGGTCTCGCTTTCGTGCCATATCCACGCCGCAGCGGAATCCTCGCACCTCGAGGTCCTGCGAGCGCTGCAGACGGTGCTGCGAGAACGCTACGGGATCCAGCACGTGACCATCCAGATGGAACCCGCGGACTTCGAGGAGCAGGTCGACGTCTGTTAGTCGCGGCGGAGCGCCGCGAGCACCGGCGCCAGACGCTCGAGCGCCTCGTCGATCGCCGCCATCGGCGCCGCGTAGCCGATGCGCAGGAAGCCCTCGCCCGCACTCCCGAAATCGACGCCGGGGGTGACGCCGACGTGGGCGTGCTCGAGGAGGTGGTTCGCGAGCGCGAGCGAATCCATCCCGAACGCGCGTGCATCCGCGAAGACGTAGAACGCCCCTGGCGGCGAGACCGGGATGCGGAAGCCCAGTCGCCGCAGCCCCCCGACGAGGCGATCGCGGCGAGGGAGGAGGAGCCCGCGGGCGGCGGACACGGTCGCGTCGCCCTCGCGCAGCGCCGCGATCCCGGCGACCTGGACGAACTCGCTGGCGGAGATGAAGAAGCTCTGTTGCAGGGTCTGGAGCGTCCGCATCGCGGCCGCGGGCACGATCGCATGACCGAGCCGGAACCCCGTCATCGCATAGCGTTTCGAGAAGCCGTCGAAGACCCAGGCCTCGTCGTCGACGGACAGGGCCGAGGTGACCTGGGCGCCGTCGTAGAGCAGACCGTCGTAGATCTCGTCCGAGAGCAGGGTCGGGCCGAGCTGCGCGAGCGCCTCCACCACTTCCCGCGGCTGCACGGCGCCCGTCGGGTTCGCGGGGCTGCCGTAGACGATGGCGCGCGTGCGGGGCCCGATCGCGGCCCGGACCGCATCGGGGTCGATCGCCCAGCCCTGCTCCGGGTCGCACGCGACCGGGACGGGTTCGGCGCCGCAGAAGCGGACGAAGTTCGGGTAGCAGGGGTAGTGGGGCGCGGGCACGACGACCTCGTCGCCGGGCGACAGCAACGCTCCGAACGCCAGCAGCATGGCCGGCGACGTCCCGCTGGTGACGATCACGCGTTCCGGATCGATCTCGCGCCCGATGCGGCGGCCCTTCTCTTCCGCGACCGCAGCGCGCAGTGCGGGCAGTCCGCGGCTGTCCGTGTAGCGGGTCGCGTTTCGCGCAAGCGCATCGCGTGCGGCCTCGATCGCGGCCGGGGGCGGCGCAAAGTCCGGCTCGCCGACCTCGAGGTGAACGACGTCCGCGCCGTCGCGCTCCATCGCCATCGCCCGTTCCATGATCTCCATGGCGAGGAAGGGCTTCATCCGGCCGTTGTGGGGAGGGAGTTGCACGCGCTCCGGGGAGTAGCCTGTGACCCGGGTCACGGTCAAGCGATTCGCCGCCAAACCGTTGAAAACAGGGCGTTTTCCGTCGCTCGCGCGTTTGACGCTACGCGCTCGGGTGTCTACCCTCCGGCGCCTGAGGAGACCCATGTCGAAAGGCATCCAGATCGCGGCCGGCGCCATCGCCATCGCCCTCCTGCTCGGCTGGTATGCGGCGGACAACCTCGGCGAAGGGTCGTTCGTCTACTACCAGACCCTCGATGAGTTCCGGGCCCACGGCGAAGCCGGCGACAACGCGCGCGTCCACGGCTACGTCGCCAACGGCTCGATCGAGCGCGACGTGGCGGGCCATCGCGTGCACTTCGTCGTGCAGGAATCCGCCCCGCACGCGGGCGGCAGCCCCGAGGGCGGTCTCGCCGTCGTCTACGCGAGCCTCGAGACACCGGACCTCTTCAAGGACGGTGCCGAAGTCGTCGTCGAAGGCCGCCTGACCGCACCGGGTGGCACCTTCGAAGCCTCGAACGTCCTGGCCAAGTGCCCATCGAAGTTCGAGGCCGCCGCGGCCGGAACCGGACCCGCTGCGGATGCCCGTGGCGAGATGCCGCCCGGCGCTGCGCGCTAGCGGAGTCCATCCCCATGGCAGATCTCGGTTCCTTCGCGCTCCGGCTCGCGATCCTGGTCGCATTGACCGGCACCGTGACCGGCATCCACGCAGGGCGTACACGCCGCGGCGACTGGTCCGAGGTCGCGCGCCGCTGCGTGCTGCTGCTCTTCGGCCTGCTCTCGCTGGCGATGGCCACGCTCTTCTGGTCGTTCTACACCAACGATTTCCAGCTCTTCTACGTCGCCAACCACGCAGCGCGCAGCATGCCGGTCCCCTACCGGCTCGCCGCGCTCTGGGGCGGGCAGGCGGGCTCGCTGCTGCTCTGGTGCTGGATGATCAGCGCGTACGCCGCGGTTGCGGTGCGCGCGAACCGGCGCCAGACGACGCTGCTGCCGTGGGTCTCGGCAGTGCTCTCGGCCAACGCGCTGTTCTTCCTCGTGTTGCTGAACCTGGACCTGGTGAATTCGCTTCCCGGCCTGCTCGCGCACGTGGGCATCACGCTCCCGGCCGGCTTCGGCGTCGAGGTGCACACCCACCCGTTCGAGCGGCTTCCGGCCGGCACGATCCTGTCCGACGGCTCCGGGTTGAACCCGCTGCTCCAGCACCCGGTGATGATGATCCACCCGCTGATGCTCTACACGGGCATTACCGGCTTCTCGGTGCCCTTCGCATTCGGCCTCGCGGCGATGGCGTCGGGCGAGCTCGGGACCGCATGGATGCGGATCACGCGGCGCTGGACGCTGTGGGCCTGGTTCTTCCTCTCGATCGGCATCCTGCTCGGCGGCCGCTGGGCGTACGAGGTTCTCGGCTGGGGCGGCTACTGGGCCTGGGACCCGGTCGAGAACTCGTCGCTGATGCCGTGGCTCGCGGCCACCGCCTACCTGCACTCCGTGATGGTGCAGGAGAAGCGGGACATGCTGAAGATCTGGAACCTCGTGCTGATCGGGCTCACGTATTCGCTGTGCCTGTTCGGCACGATGCTCACGCGCAGCGGGCTCGTGCGCAGCGTGCACGCGTTCGCGCAGACCTCGCTCTTCGGGCAGCTCTTCCTCGGCTACGTCGCGCTCACGGTGCTGGTCTACTTCGGCCTGCTGTTCCGGCGGCGCGGCGAGCTGCAGGCGACGACCCGGATCGAGTCGGTGCTCTCGCGCGAAGCCGGCTTCATCATCAACAACTGGCTCTTCATGGCGCTGCTCGGCGTCGTGGTGACGGGCACGCTCTGGCCCAAGCTCACGGACTGGCTGCTCGGGGTCGAGCAGACGATGGGACCCGGCTTCTTCAACCTGCTGGGAGCCCCGATCGGCATGGCCCTGTTGCTGCTCACCGGCGTGGGCCCGCTCATCGCGTGGCGCCGCGCCTCGCCCGCGAACCTGCGGCGGCAGTTCCTGGTACCGACGGCAGTCGGCTCGCTCACCTTCATCGCGCTCGCCGCCGCGACCCGCAGCGACCTCTCGCTGATGGCGGTGGCGACCTGGGCGCTGGGCGCGTTCGTCACGACCACGATCGGGCAGGAGTACTTCCGCGCGGTGCGCGCCCGGATGCGCCGCGGAGAGGGGATCGCGACGGCGCTGCACACGCTGATGCGGAAGAACCAACGCCGCTACGGCGGGTACGTGGTCCACCTCGGCATGGTCTTCCTGTTCGTCGGTTTCGCCGGATCCGCGTTCGACGAGGAACATCTCGAGAACGTCTCCGTCGGCGAAGCCGTCGAGATGGGCGGCTACCGGCTCGAGTACCGCACCGCCTACGCGATCCCGGAACAGCACTACGGCGGCGCCGAAGCGCGCATCGCGCTCTACCGCGGGGACGAGGCCATCGCCACGATGCGGCCGGAGCGGCGCATGTACTGGCTCGAGGAACAGCCGGTCTCGGTCCCGGCCGTGTATTCGACGTGGACCGAGGACCTCTACGTGGTGCTGAGCGCGATCGAGGGCGACGGCTCGGCGACGCTCAAGATCTACCGCAACCCGCTGGTGAACTGGATCTGGGCCGGCGGCTACACCTTCGTGATCGGCACGATCCTGGTGATGTGGCCGTTCCCGCAGGGCCGGCTGCAGGAGAGACGGGAGAAGCGGGGGGCGTGAGGCGGCGCACCGCGTTCGCATGCTGGTGCGCGCTCCTGCTCGCGCTCGCACCGGCCGCAGGCGCCCAGGAGGGTACGCCCGACCTGCCTGCCGGGCCCGGGACGATCTCGGGGCACGTGCTGCGCGCCACGTCGGGGGACCCGGTTCCCGATGTCGAGGTCGTCGTCTACGCGCTCACGGCCGAGGGCATCCCGGGCCTGCGGCGGGCGCGCAGCGGTCCGGACGGATCCTTCCGCTTCGAGAACGTGTCCAACGCGGACGGGATCTCCTACCTGCTCGGTGGACGTTATGCGGGAGTTCCCTTTCCCGGAGCCCGGGTCCGCTTCGAGCCCGACGCCACCGAGGCCACCGCCGACGTCCGGATCACCGAACTGACCGACGACCCGGGCCAGGTGAAGGTCACCGCGGTAGAGCTCCGGGTGCTGCGCGACGCGCAGGGTCTTCGCGTCCTCGAGGCCATCGAGTTCTCGAACACGGGCGCGCAGACCTACAGCGTGCCGCGCGACGCCCACGCGGACGCGCGCCCGGCGTTCACCACCGAGATTCCGGAAGCGGCCTCGGCGTTCCAGATGCCGCTCGGCGTGATCCCGGAAGGCCTCGTCCGCGACGGCGCCGAAATCGCGTACTACGGGCCGATCTATCCGGGCGTCCACGATCTCTCCTGGGCGTTCTCGATCCCGGGAGAGACGCAGGACGACGGCACCGAGCGTTTCGTGCTCGAAGGACGCGTGCCGGAGGCGACCCCGCTGCGACTCCTCGTCCCCACCGGCCAGGGCGAGGTCGATGCCAGCGGCTGGACACGGGCCGCGGAGCCGCACCTGGCCGACGGACGCGAACACACCCGATACGACGCCGAGGGCGGACGCTTCCGCGCGGTCTTCGTGCTGCCGCCCGCGGTCGTGAACCCGGACGCGGTCCATCTGACCGAGAGCCAGTTGATCCTGGACGTCGACGACGTCGCGATCAACGTGCGCGAGACCGTCACCCTCGAAGCCGACGAAGGCGCGATCGCGCTCGGGACCGAGGCCCACCCGCTCGCACGGATCGCGGTGCCGCCCGATGCCACCGACGTCCGGTTCGGAACCGACGCGTCCGGCGTCCAGCTGGTCCCGCATCCGGACGGCGGGCTGGCCGCGATCGGATCCACCGGGCCCGGCCGCTTCCAGGTCGAGGTCCGCTACCGCCGTCCGGTCGAAGCGGTACCGATCGTGTTCGAACACACCTCGCTCGAACGCATCCCGCGGCTATCGATCTTCGTGGGCGATACCGGCGAGTGGGCCCTCTCCTCGGACCGCCTCCACCGCCGCCGTCCGGTCCGGACCTCGGACCTGAGCTACCTCCACATGGAGGCCTTCGAGGTGCTGCCGGGCGAGACCGTGCGGCTCGCGATCGAACGGCTCGCGCCGCGGTCGACGACCGGCCACTGGCTCGCGCTGGCGGTGACCGCGGTGCTGGGCGTCGTCGCGATCCTGTGGCTCTCGATGCCGCTGCGCGCGGAGTCGGGCCTCGACGACGACCCGGACGCGGTCTCTCCGGAGGCGCGCGAGCGGGAGGCCACGATCGCGGCGATCCGCGATCTCGACCACGACTTCGAGACGGGCAAGATCGCCGAAGCCGACCACGCGGAGATGCGCGCGACGCTGCGCGCGCGCGCGATCGAGTTGCTGCGCCTCGAACGCGCCGCGGAGGCGACGGCGGCCGGAGGAGCGGCCGGGGGCGCGACCGCCCCGCCGGACGCGGTCTACCGTCCGGCCGCGCCGCAGCCGGACGCAACGGAACCGGGCGGCCCCGACGCCTTCTGCCCCGCCTGCGGAGCCGCAGTCGCCGCGCAACATCGTTTCTGCGCGAACTGTGGCCAGGCCCTCGCGGGGGCGACGCCACCCGAAGCCCCGTGAGCACCGCCGTGCTGCGCGCCCGCGGCCTCACGCGCCGCTTCGGGCCCCTCGTGGCGCTCCGCCCGCTCGACCTCGACGTGGCCGCCGGCGAGACGCTGGCCGTGCTCGGGCCCAACGGCGCCGGCAAGTCGACGCTGCTGCGCCTGATCGCCGGGCTCGCACGACCCAGCGGCGGCGCGTTGTCGGTCGGCGGCGCGGGACGCAACCGCGCCGCGCACCGCCGCCAGGTCGGCCTGATCGGGCACCAGACGTTCCTCTCGCCCGCGATGACGGTGCGCGAGAACCTGCTGCTGGCGGCGCGCCTCCACGGCCTAGGGGACGCGGAGCGCCGCGCGGACCGCGGCCTCGAGGCTCTCGACCTGGGTGACTTCCGGGACCGCCGGGCGAGCGCGCTTTCGCGCGGGCTCGCGCAGCGGGCCGCGATCGCGCGCGCGCTGGTGCACGATCCGGCGCTGGTGCTGCTGGACGAACCCTTCACCGGCCTCGACCCGCGCGCGGCCGAGCGCCTCCGCGAGCTGTTGCGCGAACTGCCCGGCGACGGCCGGAGCCTGCTGCTGGTCACCCACGACCTGGCGCGCGCGGCCGAGCTTTCGGAACGCGCGATCGTGCTGGTGCGCGGGCACGCCCTCCCCCTCGACGCTGCGGCACTCGCTTCCAGCGAGGCGCTCCGGGCCGCCTACCCGGCCGCGGTCCGCAGGTTGGAGGCCGCGGCGTGAACGTGTTCCGCGCCATCCTGTGGAAGGACCTCGTGACCGAGTGGCGGCAGCGCGACCGCGTGGTGGCGATGGGCGTGTTCTCGCTGCTGGTGGTGGTCGTGCTCTACCTGGCGGCGCCGCCCGGCATCGGCAGGGACGCGCAGCAGCACGTTCCGGGCCTGCTCTGGGTGGCCTTCACCTTCGCCTCGATCCTGGGGCTGAACCGCGCGTTCGCGCTCGAACTCGAGAACGACGCGCTGGCCGCGCTGGCGATGGCGTCGGCCGACCGCGGCTTCATCTTCCTCGGCAAGGCGACCGCGAGCTTCGTGTTGCTGGCGGCGGTGCAGGCCTTCACGTCGCTGGCGTTCGGGATGGCGTTCGGGATCGACTTCTGGCCGGTCCTCGGACCCTTCGCCGCGGTCTGCGGGCTCGGGGCGCTCGGACTGTGCAGCGTCGGCACGCTGTTCTCCGCGATGGCGGTGCGCACGACCTACCGCGAGGTGATGCTGCCGCTGCTGATGCTGCCGCTGATGGTGCCGGTCCTGCTCGGCGCGGTCCGCGCGACCGAGGGGCTGCTGGCGGACGGCGTCCTGCCCTGGCCGCCCATCCAGCTGCTGCTGGTGACCGACGCGGTATTCGGGATCATTGCCTACCTCGGCTTCGAAGCCGTGCTCGACGAGTAGAACCATGAGGAGCCCTCCGTGAACCCCTCCACCGCGCCCGGTGCGCGCCTGACCGCCGGGGTCTTCTACGGGCTGGTGGTCGCGTGGGCGATCGCGGCCTGGAACGCACCGATCGACGCCGTGCAGGGCGTGATCCAGAAGATCCTCTACATCCACCCGCCGCTGGCGTTCGGGGCCTACCTGGGCTTCGGATGCACCGCGGTCTTCGGCGCCCTCTACCTCTGGAAGGGGGACGATCGCTGGGACCGCTGGGCGCTCTCCTCGGCCGAGGTCGGCATCCTGCTGTGCACGTTGATGCTGATCACGGGCCCGATCTGGGCCAAGGGGACCTGGGGCCGCTGGTGGAGCTGGGACATGCGGCTCACGATCACGCTGCTCCAGTACCTGGTGTACCTGGCCTACCTGTTGCTGCGCGGATTCACCGAGGGCAGCGAGCGGGGTGCCCGCTTCGCTGCCGTCTACGGCATCGCCGGGATGGCCCTGATCCCGCTCAACTACTTCGCGATCTCGCTGGCCGGCGGACGTTCCATCCACCCGCAGAATCTCGGCAACGGGAGCCTCGGCGCGGGGATGGGGCTGCCCTTCCTGCTCGGCGTGCTGATGGTGCTGGCCGGCTTCGCGTACCTGGTCGTGCGCCGCTTCGAAGTCGCGCGCCTGCGCGACGCCGAGGCGTTGCGTGCGGTGGAAGCCTCCCGGGGCGAGGGAGCGTGGGCGTCGTGAGCGCGTTCTTCGGGTTCTTCGAACCGGCCGGCGTGCCGTACCTGGTGGCCGCATACGCGGTCGCGATCGGGGGCTTTGCCGCATACCGGCTCCACCTCGCCCGGGAACGCGCGCGACTTCGCCGCGAACTCGACGAAAGCGGAGACTGAGCACGCCGTTGGCAGGGGTCCGAAAGCAAATCCTGGTTGACAACGGGCCGGCTCGCGCAGTATAAGCACGGAGGCTCGTAAGCCGCTGCCGCGGTTTGGCTTTTCTGGGCCGGGGCGTGCCCCGGACGGCGCATCGGAAGCGACGTGTGACGGAAGCTGCGGACCCGGCAGCGGGTGGGAAGCGGGCTTCCCATCGTGGGCCCTTCACGACCCCGGTCGCGCCCCCGAAACGGGGTTCGGCCCCATGCAGATCAGCGCAAGGAATCGGCAACACGCCACCCCAACACACCGAGAAGACGCCGCGGCCTCCCCCCCTTCAGCCGCATGGCACACGACTTGCCATAGGAAGGCCCAACGGGCACGGGAGACCGGTACGAGTACCGTCGCGGATCTCCTCGACATCATGGCCCGGAGGCTGGACCAACGACATGGCAAGCATGAAGCGCGGCGTCGGGTATTGCGAGAACACCGACTGCGAGGACTACGCCAAGGGCGTCTTCCTCCTGAACCACGGCGACACCTTCTACTGCCCACGTTGCCGCCAGCTCGACAAGGTCGAGAAGGAACGCGGCTTCTACACCGGCAACTCGGACATCTTCAAGGAGGTCCGCGTCGAGTACAACTTCGATCCGATCAATGGCGTCTACCGCGAGATCGCGATCGTGCGCGACGAGAGCCTGTGGGGCCGCAACAACGTCTACACCCTGCAGTCGCCGCTGATCAAGACCGAGAAGCGCGCGCTGAAGGTGGCGGAGGCCATCCTGGCCAACTTGAACCGTTACCGTGGCCTGCTGAACGGCGACGAGATCCCGCGCACCACCGAGATCATCCTCTCGTTCGACGACCCCTTCGACGAGTTCCAGCGCAAGGTGCAGCAGCTGGGCAAGGAGCTCGAACAGAGTGGCCTGCGCGAGACGCGCGCGTAGGCGCCAACGCGATCCAGACCTCACTCCCATTCGCATGGTGTGAGCTGCGGCCCCCGGAGATCGGCGTCCCCGGGGGCCGCGCTGCGTTCCGGCGCGGCACCGTTGCGGCCTCGGCGCGGCGACGCGCGATCCGTGGCAACATCGGCCGGGGAGGATCTCCATGAGCCGTTCTGCGATCGTCATCGGCGTCGGCCCCTACCCCGGCCTGGGCGCCGCGCTGTGCCGGCGCTTCGCCGCGGAAGGCCTCCACGTCTTCCTCGGCGCGCGCGGCGAGGACAAGCTGCACCGGGTCGCAGGCGAGATCGATGCGCGCGGCGGCAAGGCCACGCCGGTCCCGATGGATACGACCGTGACGGACGACGTCGCGCGCATCTTCGACGTGGCCGAAGCCGAGGTCGGGGTGCCCGAACTCGTGGTCTACAACGCCGGCAACAACCGCTTCGCGTCGCTCCTCGACATGGACGACGCGTTCTTCGAGGACCTGTGGCGGCTCTGCGCGTTCGGGGCCTTCAAGGTCGGACGCGAGGCCGCGAAGCGGATGGTCCCGAACGGCGGGGGGTCGCTGCTGTTCACGGGCGCCACCGCCTCGGTGCGGGCGCGGCCCCCGTTCACGGCCTTCGCCTCCGCCAAGGCCGCCGAGCGCGCGCTGGTGCACGGCATGGCGCGCGAGTTTGGCAAGGACGGCCTGCACGTGGGCCACGTCGTGATCGACGGCGTGATCGACGGCGACGTGATCGCCCACCGGTTCCCGCAGGCCCGGGAGCGCCTCGGCGAGGACGGGATGCTCCAGGTCGACGATATCGCCGACGCATTCTGGCGGCTCCATACGCAGCCGCGCAGTGCCTGGAGTCTCGAGATCGACCTGCGGCCCTACAAGGAGAGCTTCTAGCCCCGATCGGGATGCCGGCCGCGGCCAGCGCCGGGGTCACTGCGCGCGGTCGCCGGTCCAGCGCATCCGGAGGTCGATCTCGAAGCCGGCCCAGATCGCGGCCAGGCCCAGGTGCTCGTGCGCTTCCACCGGGGCGGGATGGCGCGCGAGCGCGTCGGCCAGGGGTCGGCGATACCACGGGAAGAGCGTCCCCGGCACCGCGTCCGGGGCGAACCACCGCACGACCGGGGTTTCCTGGCTGGGGCGGAGTTCGCCCGACAGCCGGCGGCAGCGGTAGACCCGGGCGCGGTGCGGGAGGAAGCCGGTGCGGCGGTACTCGCCCACGAGGCCGACGATCTCGACGCAGAGGCCGGTCTCCTCGAGCACCTCCCGGACCAGGGCCGCCTCTTCCGCTTCGCCGGGCTCGAGGTTGCCGCCCGGCAGCTCCCAGCCGCGCAGGTCCTGGCGCACCGTCAACAGCACGCCCTCGGGCCCCTCGACCACGGCCTGCACCACGACGCGGTCGTACTCGCCGCGAGGCCCGCGGTGGCCCAGGAAGCCCCAGGCCGCGGTGCGCCCGTGGTCCGGAATCATGCGCAACAAGCGGGCGAAACGCCCGGCTGCGCTCACCCCACGATCTTCGAGAGCGGGAACTCGACGATCCCGGTTGCGCCCTTCTCGACCAGCTCCGGCAGCAGGTCCCGCACCACGGTCTCCTCCACCACGGTGTTGAGCGCGACCCAGTCCTCGTTGGCCAGCGCCGAGATGGTGGGACTCCCGAGCGCCGGGAGCACGTTCAGGATCGCGTCGAGGTCCTGGCGGCGGACGTTCAACATCAGGCCCACGCGGCCGGCCGCGTCGATCGCGCCCTTCAACATCAGCAGCAGGCGTTCGATCTTGCGCCGCTTCCAGTCGTCCTCGTAGGACGCCTTGTTGGCGATCAGCCGGGGCGTGGTCTCGACGACGGTGTCGAGGACCTTCAGGTTGTTGGCCCGGATCGAGGAGCCCGTCTCGGAGACGTCGACGATGGCGTCGGCCAGCACCGGCGGCTTGACCTCGGTGGCGCCCCAGGAGAACTCGATGTCGGCCTTGATGCCGTGCTCCTTCAGGTAGCGCCGGGTCATGCCCACGGCCTCTGTGGCGATGCGCTTGCCCTCGAGATCCTTCACGGACTTGATCCGGGAGCCTTCCTTGACGCACAGGAGCCAGCGGATCTGGCGGTAGTTGGGCCACGGCGCGCGGAGATCGGCCACCTCCTTCACCTTGGCGCCGGTCTCCTTGACCCAGTCGAGGCCGGTGATGCCGATGTCCAGCACGCCCTGCTCGACGTAGCGCGCCATCTCCTGCGCGCGGATGAGCATGCACTCGATCTCGGGGTCGTCGATGCCCGGATAGTACGAACGCGAGGGAATGCTCAGGTTGTAGCCGGCCAGCGCGAACAGCCGGACGGTGGTCTCCTGGAGGCTCCCCTTCGGGATCCCCACGATCAGCTTCGTCTTCTTCGCGCTCATTTTCCGTAGACCTCGTTCGGGTCGAAGATCATCTCGCCGACGTCCTTCCAGCCGCCGTCCTCGGCGCGCCAGGAGAAGCAGCTCCGGCGGCCGGTGTGGCAGGCCGCGTCTCCCTTCTGTTCGACCTCGAGCAGCACCGCGTCGCCGTCGCAGTCGATCCGCAGCTCCTTCAGCGTCTGCGTGTTGCCGCTGCTCTCGCCCTTGTGCCAGAGCTGGTTGCGCGAGGTGCTCCAGTAGACCACCTCGCCGAGCTCGAGCGTCTTCCGGAAGGCCTCTTCGTTCATGTACGCGACCATCAGGATCTCGCCGGTGGCGGCGTCCTGGGCGATCGCGGTGACGAGGCCCCCGCGCTTCTCGAAATCGGGAGAGGGAGTGTCTTCGGCCATGGGGCGGAAGACCCTACCCGGCGGCCATAGCGGCCGCCAGCTTCGCGCGCAGGTCCGGCAGCTCGTGGGCCGCGCGGCCGGGCGCATAGCGTTTCTCGCGGCCCTCTCCGGGCACGCGTGCGACCCAGCCGCGGCGTTCGAGGAGCGCCAGCATGGCCGGGAGTCCCACCGGGTTCCAGGCCTCGGGCCGACGCATCTCGCCCACCAGTTGCAGCCGCCGGACATGGCCCTCCACGGAGGTCTCGAGCTCCTTGCGGCCGATCTCGCCCTCGATCTCGGCGATCGCACAGAGCACGGCGTGGTAGCCCTCGACGAGCCCCCGGGTCTGTTCCGCCAGGAACGAGAGCGCGGGCTTGCCGGACGCGGTCGACCGCAGCACGCCGCCGTCCTGCTCGACCGCCCCGATCGCCTCGAAGTGGTCGAGGAAGCCGTCGAAGTGGGCCGCCCGCAGCAACCCCGGCGGCGCGAAGAGTTCCTCGTAGAAGAGCTCCAGCCAGAAACCGAGGTCCTCGTGGAGTTCCTCGCGCGTGGCGCTGGAGAGCAGACGGCGCGCCATCCAGCTGGGTGCCGCCAGGTAGTGCAGCAGCACGTTGCGGTAGACGTCGAGCGCGAACCACTGGCTCTCGTCGTAGTAGAGGATCTCGCCGCCGGCCTCGGCCTCGCGCGAGATCAGTCCGGAGCGCAGCAGGAACTCGATCGACTCCGGGAAGTCCGGCTCGTCGCGCACGAGCGCCGGGGTCAGCTGCACGTCCTGCATCCGCAACAGTTCCACGACCTCGCGCATGCGCGAGAGGAGCTCGTCGCGGTAGAGCCCCCGCCGGCGTTCCCCCAGCAGCGCGCACGCCGCGACCGACGTCGCGTTCGCGACCATCGACCAGTTGATGCGTTCGACGATGTCGTGACCGAGTCGCTCCGTGAAGACGCGGCGCTCCTCGGTCTCGTCGCCCTCGAAGAGTTCGCGATGCCCCACGAGCTCGCGGGAGAGCGAAATGGGCTCGCCGAAGTTCAGGAACACGGAACCGAAGCGGCGCCGCAGCAGCTTCCGGGCGCGAACGAGCGCGAGCATGCTCTCGTCCTTCTTCGCCTCCCCATGCGCTTCGGACGCCATCGCGCTCTCTTCCACCAGGCGCTCGTAGGTGATCGCGACGGGGACGAAGTAGAGCTCGCGGCGGCCACTGTCGACGAAGCCCTGGATGTTCCAGTTCAGCATGCCCATGCGGGGAGCGAGGCTCTTGCCGGTACGCGACCGACCGCCCTCGATGAAGAACTCCTGCGGGAAGCCCTCCTTCACCAGGTAGGCCACGTAGCCCCGGAAGACGGCCTTGTAGAGCTCGTCGTCGAAGGACTTGCGCAGGAAGAACGCGCCCACGCCCCGGAACAGCCGACCGAAGGGTCCGAACGCCATGTTTTCGCGCGCGGCGATGTGCGGGGGAATCACGTAGTTCTGGTACAGCAACCAGGAGAGCAGCAGGAAGTCGAAGTACGAGCGATGACTCGGCACCATGACCACGGGCGTGCGCTTCGACAACTCGGCCATGCGGTCGAGCCCGCGGACCTCGATCTCGCCGAAGAGCTTCCCGAAGATCCAGCCGACCGCGGCGGCGAGCAGGGCCAGCGTGGTCGCGTTCATGTTCGCCGCGATCTCGCGGAACATCTTCTCCGCCTCGGCCCGCGTCGCCTCGACCGAGCCGTGCTGCTCCGCCAGCGAGCGGATCGCGTCGACGACGTGGGGGTCGGCCATCACCGCCTCGCGCACCTTGTGGCGGGGCCGCAGCGTCGGCCCCTCGACCGCGCGCTCCTCGCGCTGGAGGAACTGCAGGATGTTGCGGCGCAGCTGGCGGGCGACCGACGACGTCTTCCCGCCCGGCCGCTTGCGGGCGAAGTCGGCGAGATCGATCGGGTCGCCGATCTTGATCGCGAGGTCGCGGTACGCCAGCAGGAAGGAAGAGACCTTCGCGAGGTCGCTCGGCCGGGTCGCGGCCCCGTAGTCCAGGTTGAGGAAGCGGCGGCGGGCGCGTGGACCCTTGCGCCAGAAGAGCGCGACCGGAACGAATGTGACGTCCTTCCCTTCCTCGCTCGCGGTGCGGACGAGTTCGTCGAGCAGCACCTGCTCGCGTCGCCCCCGCGCGATCACGGCCTCGCGGCCGGCCAGGAACGCCGTGCCGCGCCGCGTGCGCAGGAAGAGGAACATCGACTCCCCGGCCCGGACCACGCGGACCACGCTCTCGAGTGCCGCCGCCCGGTCGGCCGCGTGCCGCGCCTTGCGTCCGAGCCGGCGGCGCGCGAACCAATTCCGCAGCCCGGCGAGGAAGGGCTGGTAGTAGTAGAACGAGAGGCCGTTCGCGAAGGCCGAGAGCCGCAGGCCTTCGCGCGCGAAGAGCGTGTTGAACAGGAAGTAGTCGAGCCGGCTCGCGTAGCGCATCACGTAGACCACGGCGCCCCGATCCTCGAGCGTCCCGAGCCGAGCCACGGTCGCGTCGTCGAAGTCGAAATGCGCGAAGTAGCGGCGCGCGAAGCCGCGGAAGAACCAGTTGAAGCGCGGCACCATCGCCGAGGTCGGGTCGGCCACGTCGGGCGCCGGGAGCCGCGGCCCCTTCTTCGGGACCGGGACCGGGGGCGGCTCGGCAGGCGGCTGCGGCGTTTCGGCGTCCATCGCTCCGTCAGTATCACACATCGCGCGCAGCGCTCCCGTCCGGCCCGGGCCCCGCCTCCCGGGCTCGGGAGCGGTTCCGGTCCGAAGGGAAACCGGCCCCGGCCCCCGGGTTCCCGAGGCCGGGGCCCGAAACCGCTTCCGGGTACCGCGCGCCGCCGGGGCCCGTCGTTAGTCGATCAGGATCTCGGGCATCCGCGCCGCGATCTCCTCGGCGGTCCAGAGTCCGCCGTCGTCCTTCTTGGTGACGCCCTCGGCCGTCACGACGCGCATCTCGGCGATCCGGCCGCCGCCCACGTAGAAGGTCTTGTTGGTGGACTCCCCCGACAGGTCGCTGGCGAGGTAGACGACGAGCGGCGACACGAGCCCCGGTGCGACGCGCTCGGCCATGCCCTCGCGGTCGAAGCCGGGCAGGTCGTCGGTCAGACGGGTGAAGGCGACCGGCGCCAGGATGAAGCAACGGATGCCGTGGCGCTGCCCCTCGAGCGCCATGCAGCGCGTGAAGCCGGCGATCCCGGCCTTGGCAGCGCCGTAGTTCGACTGGCCGAAGTTCCCGTTCAAGCCCGACGTCGACGACGTGTTGATGATCACGCCCCCTTCGCCGCGCTCCTTCATGTGGTTGAAGGCCGGCCGGGAGACCGCGTAGGTGCCCTTCAGGTGGACGTCGATCACGGGATCCCAGAGGTCTTCGGTGGTCTTCGAGAGCGTCTTGTCGCGCAGGATGCCGGCGTTGTTCACGCAGATGTCGAGCTTTCCGAACGCGTCGAGCGCGGTCTGGACGACCGCCTCACCGCCCGCCACGGAGGCCACGCTGTCGTAGTTCGTGGCCGCTTCGCTGCCGAGCGCACGGATCTCCTCGGCGACGCGATCTGCCATCGAGGCCGAGCCGCCGCCGGTTCCGTCGCGGGCGCCACCGAGATCGTTCACCACGACCTTGGCGCCCTCCCTCGCCAGGGCCAGCGCGTGTTCCCGTCCCAGACCACCGCCGGCTCCGGTGACGAGCGCGACCTTTCCGTCGAGCAGACCCATGATGCTTCTCCTGATCGTCGAGGGGTCGAAGGGACCGCAGGCTAGCACCGGCCCGCGCCCCGGTCGGCGGCCTGGCCCCGATCCGGCATTCCGATGGGCCACCGAGGCGGCGAGGGGTGGGCGCAGTCGAAGTCGAGCGCAGCAGGGCCACTGGTCTGTTCCCAGTGTCTTGGGTCGCCCGAGTGACTCCCTCCAACCCGGTGTCGATCAGGAGCGAGCCATGGGACGGAGCCCACCCCTCGCCGCCTCGGTGGCCCATCGGAATGCCGGATGGACGCTAGGAGAAGAGCAGCGTCCGCAGGCGCGCGAAGCGCTCGAAGCCGAGCCCGGCGTAGAGGCGTTCCGCCGCCTCGTTCCCGTCCACGACCGCCAGTTGGACATGGTCCGCGTGCGCGGCGAACGCGCGGCGGCACAGCTCGGAGACGCCGGCCGACGCGATGCCCTGCTTGCGGGCCTCGCGCCAGGTGAAGATCCCCTGCAGCAGCCAGCCCTGCGGGCAACGCACGTCGGCGTAGCCGACGAACACCAGGGCGCCGTCGCGTTCGCCCACGAACGCCCGCGGGATGCGGCTCCGCACCCAGCGGCGGAACCCCGCCGGGTCCCGCCGCGAGGGGTCTGGACGGTCTTCCTCGATCAGGCTCTCGCGCGAGGCGACGACCAGTGCGTCGACGTCGCCCGGCCGGGCGGGCCGGAACGAAAGCCCGGGCGGCACCGGCGCAGGCCGCAGATCGCGCGCCTCGACCGCGAAGGCGTTCTCGATCCGGTCGAGGAGCACCTGTCGACCGCGCTGCGCGAGCCCCTCCCAGACCGGGCCGACCACGTCCTCGGTGCTCTTCAGCAGCCCCGCGTTCGCACCGCCCAGGTACGGGAGGAAGGCCAGTGCCGCGTCCGCACCGACGCGGGCGTCCAGCACGACCGAGGGCGAGATCGAGAGCAGCGAGACGAGCGCGTCGCCCCGCCACGCGCCGACGACTTCGGAGCGCGGCTCGCCGCGGCGCGACGGGGCCCCGATCCGCGCCACCAGATCGATCAGGTGGAGATTCAGACGCGGCGCCGCCTCGAGACATGCGAGCGCATCGGCCCGGTCCGACGGTCCCAGTGCGCGCACGCGCAGCCGGGTCATGACGGGTTCACTCGATCACGGCGAGGACGTGTCCCTCTTCGACGTTGTCTCCCTCGGAGACCTTGATCGCGACGAGTCTGCCCGCGCACGGCGCCTCGACCGGGATCTCCATCTTCATCGACTCGAGGATCATGATCACGTCCTCCTCCTCGACGCTGGCCCCCGGCTGGAGCTCGATCTTCCAGACATTCCCCGTGATCTCGGCTTCGACGTCGGTCGGCATGCGTCCGCTCCCGTGACGATTCGACGCCGGAGCATACCGCCTCGATGCGGCCGCGGCGCTCCCCTATGTTCCCCCGCCATGCTCGAGACCTTGACACGCGGCTTCCAGGGCGCCCGGGATCGGCTCGCCGGAGTCCGCGCCCTCTCCGAGGACAACGTCGACGAAGCGCTGCGCGACGTGCGGACATCGCTGCTGGAAGCCGACGTGGACTTCCAGGTCGCCAAGGACTTCCTCACGCGGGTGAAGGGGCGCGCCCTCGGCGAGCGGGTCGAGACGCGCGTCACAGACGCCGCCGGCCGGATCCAGAAGGTCACGCCCGGGCAGCACTTCGTCGCGATCTGTGAGCAGGAGCTGACGGCGTTGATGGGCCCGGTCGAGCCCGAACTCGCGGTGTCGGGCGGCACGACCTCGATCATGCTGCTCGGCCTCCAGGGCGTCGGCAAGACCACGGTCGCGGCCAAGCTCGCGCGCCACCTCCAGAAGCGGGGCCGGCGCCCGCTGCTGGCGGCCGCCGACGTCTACCGCCCGGCCGCCGCGGACCAGCTCGAACAACTCGGCCGCTCGATCGACGTCCGGGTGCACCGCGGTGCGGACGGCGAGACGCCGCCCGAGATCTGCGCCCGCGCCCGCGAACTCGCGCGCGACGGCGGCTTCGACGCCATCGTCTACGACACCGCGGGCCGCCTCGCCGTCGACGACGAACTGATGGTCGAGCTCGAAGCCATCGAACGGGTGGCCGAACCGGCCAACAAGCTGCTCGTCTGCGACGCGCTGATGGGCCGCGACGCGGTCAACGTCGCCAGCACCTTCGCGGAACGCATCGCGCTGAGCGGCCTGGTGATGACCAAGATCGACGGCGACGCGCGCGGCGGCGCGGCGCTTGCGATCAAGGCGGTGACCGGCGTCCCGATCAAGTTCCTGGGCACCGGGGAGACCGTCGACCGTCTCGAGGAGTTCCGGCCCGAGGGCCTGGCCTCGCGGATCCTGGGCATGGGCGACATCGTCGGGCTCGTCAAGGACTTCGAGGAGGTCGTCGACGCCCGGCAGGCGGAAGAGGACGCCGAGCGCATCCTCGAGGGCCAGTTCACGATGGAGGACCTGCTCTCCCAGCTGAAGAAGATCCAGAAGATGGGGCCGCTGAAGGAAGTCATGGGGAAGATGCCCATGTTCGGTGGGATGGCCGACCAGGTCGACGAGCGCGAACTGGTAAAGGTCGAGGCCATGATCCAGTCGATGACGAAGGCCGAGCGGCGGGTGCCGGACGTGATCGACAAGAGCCGGGCCCAGCGGATCGCGGGCGGCAGCGGCCGCAGCGTGCGCGACGTGCTCGACCTCGTCGGCCGCTTCGAACAGATGCGCAAGCTGATGGGACAGCTCGGTGGCGGGGGCGGACTGCTCTCGAAGATCCCGGGCATGGGGCGCCTCGCCGGAGCCGGCCTGCCCGGCGACTTCGATCCCGCGATGATGATGGAGTCCGGCGGCGGAAGCCGGCAGATGCGGCGGGCCACCCAGGCGAAGCGGCGGAAGCAATCGAAGAACAAGCGCAAGAACGCGCGCGCCTCGCGTCGGAAGGGACGCAAGAAGTAGCCCCCCGCGGGGCAGCTCCTGAAACCTGCGTCAACTCGAACGTCGTACCTTCCGATGGGTGAGCGGAAGAGGTGCCTGTTGCAATTCCACGTTTCCCTGCGCCGCATGACCTCGCCCCGCCTCGTCCCGGGTCTGGTGCTGGGCTTCGCGCTCGCCTTCGGGGCGGCGGCCGCCGCACGGGCTGCACCCGAGGACTTCCCGCGTCCCGCCTCGCTGGAGCCCGCGGTGGCGTTCTGGAAGCGCGTCTATACCGAGGTCGATACCTCGCACGGGCTGCTGCACGACTCCCGCAACCTGTCGGTCGTCTACGAGGTGGTCGATCTGCCGGAGGGGCTGAGCCGCCGCGCGCGCGACCGCTGGCTCGACAAGAAGCGCGCACCCTACAAGAGCGCGCTCCGGCGCCTGGCCCGGGGCAAGCGCAGCGGCCTTTCGGCCGAGGAGCGCCGCATCCTGGCGATGTTCCCGGACGGCGTGACGAACGCGACCCTGCGCGCGGCCGCCGGTCGCATCCGCTTCCAACTCGGCCAGGCCGACCGCTTCCGCGCCGGCGCGATCCGCATGGGCCGCTGGGAAGCGCACATCCGGGACGTCCTCGCGCGCGAGGGCCTGCCGGCCGAGCTCATCGCCCTGCCGCACGTCGAATCGTCGTTCAACCCGGCCGCGCGCTCGCACGTCGGCGCGTCGGGCATCTGGCAGTTCACGCGCTCGACCGGCCGCCTCTTCATGCGCGTCGATTCCGTGGTGGACGAGCGCAACGACCCGTTCATGGCCAGCGTCGCCGCCGCCCGGTTGCTGAAGAAGAACCACGAGCGCCTCGATTCCTGGCCGCTCGCGCTCACCGGCTACAACCACGGCATCGCGGGCATGGCCCGCGCCGCCCGGCGTCTCGGGACCAACGACATCGGCGTCATCGTCCAGAAGTACAAGAGCCGCACGTTCGGCTTCGCGTCGCGCAACTTCTACGCCTCGTTCCTCGCGGCCTCGGACATCAACCAGGACCTCGAGGCCTACTTCGGACCGCTCCGGAAGGACCCGGCCGAAGACCCCGAGATCGTGCAGCTGCCGCACTACTACCGGCCGGTGGCGCTGGGCCAGGCCTTCGGCGTCTCGCTGGCCGCGCTGCGCGAGGCCAACCCCGCGCTCGGGGACGCGGTGTGGGCGAACCAGAAGTACGTGCCCCGGGACTATCCGCTTCGCGTCCCGCGCGATCCGATGCGCGGCGCGCCGCGCGTGGTGCTCGCCTCGGTCCCCGAGAGCCAGCGCTTCGGCCGCCAGATCCGGGACCTGCGCTACAAGGTGCGCCGCGGCGACACCGTGGGCGCCATCGCGCGCCGCTACGGCGTCCGGGCCAGCGAGATCGTGGCTCTGAACGGGCTGCGCAGCGCCCATCGGATCCGCATCGGCCAGGTGCTCGAGCTTCCGGTGAACGGGCGTCGCGGGCGGGTTGCGGCCGCCGCCCGGCCGGTGGCGCCGCCGGCCGACGGCCTCTACCGCGTTCGCCGCGGAGACTCCCTCGCCGCAATCGCGCGACGCTTCGGCGTGAGCGCGGTCGACCTCGCGGCCGCGAACCGGGTGCGAGATCCGCGCCGGCTCCAGATCGGCCAACTGTTGAAGCTCCCGGGCAGCGCGCCGGCGGGCGGCGCGAAGTCGCCGGCCACCTACACGGTCCGGCGCGGCGACACGCTCGACGGCATCGCCCGCCGCTTCGGCACCTCGACCCGGCGCATCGCATCGCTGAACGGCATCCGCAACCGGCACCGCATCATGCCGGGCCAACGGCTCCAGGTCCCGACGCGGGATTGACGCGCCGCCTCGCGCGCGCGGACGCTCAGACGACCTGGAACAGGGTCTCGTCCGGCAGCCGGATCGCGGTCAGCGGCCCCCCGTAGACGGCGCCGGTGTCGATGCCGATGCTGAAGGGCTCGTTCCACCGGACGCTGCAGTCGGCGCGGGGCGTGTGGCCGTAGACGATCGTGATGCCGAGGCTATGCGGCAGCTCGATCGTGGTGCGGTTCCAGAGCAGGTCCTCGGGGCGCGAGACGCGCAGCGCGTAGGCGGGGTCGCCGGAGCGGAGGCCCCGCTCGCCGAGTCCGGCATGGACGAACAGGTAGTCCCCGTCCTCGATCGTGAGCTCGAGCCCCTCGAAGAAGCGCGTGTGCGCGGGCGGCAGTTCGAACCGGGTGGGCTCCGGGTCCCGCTGGCCGAAGTAGCCGTAGCTCGCGAGCGTGCGGTCGCCCCCGTTCGCCAGGAAGGCGTCTCCGCCGAAATACCAGCTCTTCCGCCAGCCCAGGAAGTCGAGGAACATCGACTCGTGGTTTCCGATCAGGAAGCGGCACGGATGGTGCCGCGAGAGGTCGATCAGGCGCGCGACGACCCCGGCCGCGTCGGGGCCGCGATCGATGTAGTCGCCCAGGAAGACGAAGCGGTCGCCCTCTTCGAGCGGCAGGGTCGCGATCAGCCGGTCGAGCTTCTCGCGTTCGCCGTGGATGTCGCCGATGGCGTAGAGCATCGCTCCCGTCCCATCGGTGCGACGCCGGCCGGACCTGACGCCCGCCTCATCCGCGCGCACGGCGCTCTCGCGCCGCCAGCTGGCCGCACGCGGCGTCGATGTCCGACCCACGGCTGCGGCGCAGGGTGCAGACGAGTCCGGCGCGCACCAGGACGCCCATGAAGCGGCTGGCGACCTCGTCCGGCGGAGGCCGGTAGGGCGCGTCGTCGTGGGGATTCATCGGGATCAGGTTCACCTTGGACGGGATCCCGCGCAGGATCCCGACCAGGCGGCGCGCGTCTTCCTCCGAGTCGTTGACCCCCTCGATCAGCGTGTACTCGAAGAAGACGGGATGGCGCCGCGAGAGCCGCGGAAGTTCGCGGAGCGTGCGGAGCAGCACCTCGAGGGGGAACTTGCGGTTGATCGGCACCAGCACGTCGCGCACCTCGTCGCGGGCCGCGTGCAAAGAGACCGCGAGATTCACCGGGACCTGTTCCACCAGCTCCGCGATCCGGGGCACCACCCCCGCGGTCGAGACCGTGACCCGGCGCGGCGCCATCGCGAACGCCTTCGGGTGCTGGAGCGTCCTCACCGCCGCGACCACGTTCGCGAGGTTGAGCAGCGGCTCGCCCATCCCCATGAACACCACGTTGGTGATGTTCCGGTCTGCGGGCAGCGTCTCGCGCATGCGGCAGACCTGGTCGATGATCTCCCCGGCCGTGAGGTTGCGGGTGAGACCCATCGCACCGGTGGCGCAGAACGAGCAGGCGAGCGGGCAGCCCACCTGCGTCGACACGCACAGGGTCGTGCGGCCGTCCTCGGGAATCAGCACCGCCTCGAGCACCGCATCGTCGCGCGCCCGCAGTGTGCCCTTCGTCGTTCCGTCGCTGGAGTGCGCCAGGGTCACGAGCTCGAGGGCGCGGGTGTCGAAGCGGGCGGCGAGGGTGGCGCGCAGCTCGCGCCCGAGGTCGGTCATCCCCTCCCAGTCCTCGATGCCGAGCGCGTAGAGCCAGCCCAGGATCTGGTCCGCCCGGTATCGCGGCAGGCCCAGGTCGGCGAGGCGCGCGCGCAACGCGTCGGGCGCGTAGTCCTTGACGTTCTCCCGCGCCGGGGCGGCGCCGCTCACGGGTCCCGCCTCCGGTAGGTGAAGAAATGGAGACGGCGCCCCTCCGCGCGCCACATCTCCTCGTACGCCGTGTGCATGCGGCCCGGCACCTCGGCCAGATGCGGCGCGGGAGCGTTCGCGTTCTCGAGCAGGGTTTCGGCGCGCAACACCGCGTCGATCTGGGCCGCGTACCCGTCGTGGTCGGTCGCGATCTGGAGCACGCCCCCGGCGACGAGCCGCTTCGCCATCTGACGGACGATCGGCGCCTGGAGGAGCCGGTTCTTGTGGTGGCGCTTCTTCGGCCACGGATCGGGAAAGTTCACCCAGAAGGCCTCCACGCTGGCGGGAGCCAGCGCGTCGCGCAGTACCGACTCGCCAGTTCCGGCCAGCAGCCGCACGTTGCCCACCTCGTCGCGCGCGAGCCGCCGCGCCATCTTCAATACCCGCTTGCGCGAGAGATCCACGCCGACGTGGGCGACCGCGGGAGACGCCTCGCTCAGGTGCCGCAGGTACTCGCCACGGCGGAAGCCGATCTCGACCACCATGCGCAGGGGCGCCGCCAGGTCGGGGGCGAAGATCGCGTCCCAGCCCTTCTCCCGGACCTCGTCCAGGCTCACCCGGCGGTCGATCCCGGGAATGTCGGTCTTCCGGTTGCGCGGCACGGACCGGAAGCTAGCGACTGCGCCCGGAGGCACCCCAGCGGCGCGGCCCCCCGAGCCGCCTCAGCGGAACTTCGTGCGGCGCTGGTTCAGGTAGTCGACCGTGAGGAAGCTGCCGAGCGCGGTCGGGGACGTGAAGAAGGCCCGGCCCTTGTTGATCTCGGTCATCCGCTCGACGAAGCCGACCAGCTCCGGCGCGTCGTCGAGCATGAAGGTGTTGATCGTGATGCCGCGCCGCGTGACCCGGCGCACCGTCCCCAGGGTCTCGGCCACCGCGTGCGGGGAGACGCCGCCATAGCCCATCGGCCATTCCACCCGGAGCTCGCGGCCCTCGAAATAGGCGGTCGGCTGCCCGTCGGTGATCACCAGGATCTGGGGGCTCGGACTCGGATGCTGGGAGATCAGCTTCTCCGCGACCAGCAGCCCTTCCTGGAGGTTGGTGAACGGATCGCCCATGTCCCAGGTCGCGAGCGGCAGCTTCTGGATCGGCAGCTCCCGCGCGCGCGTCGAGAAGCCCACCACGAAGAACGCGTCGCGCGGGAACTGTGTGCGGATCAGGTGATCGAGCGCGAGCGCGACGCGCTTCGCGGCGGGGAAGCGGCCGGCCCAGGACATCGACCAGCTCATGTCCAGCAGCAAGACCGTCGTCGTCTGCGTCGCGTAGTCGCACGCGTAGACCTCGAGGTCGTCGCGAGCGAGCCGGATCGGCGGGGTGAAGGCGCGGCCCTCCGCTGCGGCGCGCGTCATCCCGTTCATCAGGGTCTTCACCACGTGCAGATCGAGGCTGTCGCCGAACGCCCAGGGGCGCGTCTCGTCGGGGCGGCGCGTCGCGATCCCGTGGTGGACGGTCTCGTGGCTGCCCGAGCGGCCCTTGCGGAGGTGCGAATACACCGCGGCCAGCGCCTGCGCCCCGATCCGGCGGATCGCGCGCGGCGTCAGCTCGGGCCCGTTCGCGCCGTCGCGCAGGAAGCCGGCCTCGCGCAGGTCCTGCTCGAGGTCGCGGAGCAGCAGCAGCGACCGCGTGCCGTCCTCGCTCAGCAGCTCCTCCAACTGCTCCGGTGAGAGCGACTCGAAGTTTCCCTCGCGCAGGTCCTGCGCCAGCTGGTTCAGCTGCTCGATCCGCTCGCGGATCTCCTGGGCCTGTTCGTAGTCCGCGGCCTCCGGACCCGTGAACCGCTCGCCGTGCTGCTGCTGGAAGTCCTCGAGGGCCCGCATGCGGTCGAGTTCCGCGAGCAGCTCCTGGAAGTCGTCGCCCGCCTCGGCGTCCTCGAACGCGTGGTCGCGGAACGCCTCGATCGCGTCCGAGAGCTTCTCGTGGTCGCGATGGCGGCGCTCCATGAAGTCGTTCAGCGCGCTCGACTCCAGGCCGTGCGCTTCGCGCTGCGCGCGCTCCTCCCGGTCGAGGACGTCGTCGAGGCGCTGGGCCATCTCCTGCATGGACTCGTCGAGGTGGAACCGGTCCATCAGTTCGCGCGCCTGTGCGCGCAGTTCGTCGATCAACTCGTCGACGCCCATCACGCGGAAGTTCATGCCCGCCATCTCGAAGCCGGCTCGCCGCATCCACTCGAGGGCCTCGCGGACGTCGAGGCCCTCCATCAGCAGGTCCGAGAGCGCGTCGAGGGTCTCGCGCGGATCGAGCGAGAACTCGTCCTGCGTGCCGTCCCAGCGGCTGTAGCGCCAGACCCTCATCGTCCCTCCCGGGCTTCAGGCCCCGTATCGGGCGCCGCTGTCGGTGGCCGACTTGTTCAGCTGGTTCGACAGATGGAGACCCTCGAGCAGGAACTCGATCGCGGACGCCAGCCGTTCGGGGGAGTCCCCGCCCGCGAGGGCGGCCGCGGCGTCGCGCAAGCCGCCGATCGCGTCGATCCCGTCGAGGTAGTCGCCGGCCGGCATCTCGGCCGAGACCTCGACGTTCCAGCCCTGGTTGAAGCTCTCGACGACCGAGGCCACGCCCTCGGACGGGGCGACCCCGTCGAAGACCGCCCGGGTCGCGCGCCGGGCGAGGTCGGTCACCACGTCGGTCTCGGTGCGGTCCTCGCCCGCGTACTCGAGCTCGATCTTCCCGGCGGTTCCGGTCACGAGCGCCTCGAGGTCGCTGATCCGCGGTACGGCCTCGCGCTCGCCCAACCGCAGCGCGCGCCGGACCGCGTTGGCGCAGATCGTCTCGTAGTTCGCGATGGACATCCGGACCGAGACGCCCGACGTCTGGTTCACGTCGGGCGAACTGCGCGCCTGCATCGTGATCTCGCCCAGGATCTCCTCGATGAAGGGCGGCACGAAGAGGTCGATCCCGTCGGCCCCCGGGAGCCGGGCCTCCTGCCGCACCACGTCGAGTTCGAGCGCGCGCGTCTCCGGGTAGTGCGTCCGTACCTGCGCCGCATAACGATCCTTCAGCGGCGTGATGATCCGCCCGCGGCTGGTGTAGTCCTCGGGGTTCGCGCTCGCGACCACGAGGAGGTCGAGCGGCAGGCGCACGTTGTAGCCCTTGATCTGGACGTCGCGTTCCTGCATCACGTTGAAGAGCCCGACCTGCACCTTCTCGGTCAGGTCGGGCAGCTCGTTGATGCAGAAGATCCCTCGGTTCGTGCGCGGCAGCATCCCGAAGTGGATCGTCAGCTCGTCGCCCAGCGAACGCCCTTCGGCCACCTTGATCGGATCGACGTCCCCGATCAGGTCCGCGATCGAGACGTCGGGCGTCGCGAGCTTCTCCGCGTAGCGCTCGTCGCGATGCACCCATTCGATCGGGGTCTGTGCGCCGAGCTCGGCCACGAGGGCCCGCGCCTCCGCCGAGACCGGGGCGAACGGATCGTCGCGGATGGCCGATCCCGCGACCTGGGGCATCCACTCGTCGAGCAGCGCCACCATCGCGCGGATCATCCGGCTCTTGGCCTGTCCCCGCTCGCCCAGGAAGATCAGGTCGTGACCGCACAGCAGCGCGTTCTCGACCGCCGGGATCACGGTCTCGTCGTAGCCCAGGATGCCGGGGAAGAGGTTCTCGCCAGCCCGGAGCTTCGCGAGCAGGTTGGTCCGGATCTCCTCGCGCAGGCTGCGCGGCGCGCCCCCGGCGGCTTCGAGTTCGCCGAGCGTCCGCAGCTGCGGTCTGTCCATCGGTCGCGTCCCTCCGGCCCGCTCAGGGCCTCGTGCGGCTCTTGTCCGTCCTGCCGGTGAGCAGTCGGATCCGGGCCTGGATGATCTCCAGCCGCCCGTCGTCGGTCGTCCGGAGCCCGGCCGGGACCTCGGACGCATCGATCAGGGCCTGTGTGGCCTCCATCCGGTCGGCCGGCGCCGGATGCGATGAGGCGAAGCTCGCCTTGCGATGCCCGGTCAGGTTGTTCAGCGTCTCGAACATCGAGACGAGCCCCTCGGGTTCGTAGCCGGCACGCGGCAGCAGGCCGACGGCAAACGCATCGGCCTCGCTCTCGGCCTCGCGCGAGTAGTTGTTGATGTAGGCGAGCGCCGAGATGCCGGTCAGGAAGTCGGCCGTATTCGCCGCGTACCCGCCGCCGAAGATGCCGGCCGCCAGCACCGCCACGTTGCGCAGGATGCCGGCGTTCTTTGCGCGGACCATGTTCTGGGCCGAGTGCCGCTTGACGATGTGGCCGACCTCGTGGCCCAGAACGCCCGCCAGCTCGCTCACGTTCCGCACCGTCAGGATCATCTGCGTCGTGATGAAGATCGCGCCGCCCGGGGCCGCGAGCGCGTTGGGATCCTCGTCGTCGACGACGGTGAAGGAGTAGTCGAACGCCTGCGGCCCGGCCGCGCGGACCAGCGTCTCGCCGATGTCGTCGATGTAGTTGTCGACGACGCGGTCGTGCAGCACGTCGAACTCGACGCGGGCCTGGCGCTCGATCTCCTTGGCATGCTCCCGCTCCTCCTGGACCGTGGGCGTCGACGCACACGCCACGCAGAGCGCGACCAGCGCGATCCCCAGGCGCGCGGCGCTACGCGACGCTCGGGCCATCGTTTCCTCCCTGTTTGCGGAGCGTCTCCGTCACGTGCCGCAGCACCGAGAGGACCGAGGCCTCGAAGGAGTCGTTGTCGACGATGGGCAGCTCGTGATGGTCTGAGAGTTCCAGGATGTGTTCTTGGATGCGCAGGATGTGGTCCAGGTTGCGGAGGTAGCGGTGGGCGGGCCGGCTCCCCGAATGCTCGCCACGCGCGGCGAACCGGCCTTCGAACGCGTCCTCTTCGAGGGTGGCGACCGCGAGGAAGATCACGTGCGCGGAATCGCGCCACTCCTCGGGGTCGATCAGACCCGGCAGGATCGACACGCCCTCGAGGATCAGGCTGGTGTTCTCGGCGATCGCGCGGCGGATCATGGCCTTCGCACCGATCGCGACGGTGGCGGCCTGGTTCCGGTAGGCCTCGATCACCGGGTCCTCGGACTGTTCGAGGCCATGCACCTGCGTGTGCGCATCGTAGGAGGAGACGTGGATCGCCGGGGCCAGCTCCTTCGAGAGCATGATCCGCATGACTTCGCGGATCGCATCCGTGGACGTCACCCCGGTGATGCCGAGCCGGTAGGCCACCTCCTGTGCGAGCGAGGTCTTCCCCACGCCCGGCGCCCCCGCGAGCAACAGGATCATGGGCTTGTCGCTGGCCTGGAAATCCCGCCAGACGTCGTATCGGGTGGCGAGGCGCTCGCTGGTGTGCGCCAGCGTCTCGTGGACGAGCGTGCGCAGCGCGCTGCGCTCGATCTCGGCGAAACCGCGGCCCAGCAGCGTCGCCTCGATCTCCTGGGCGATCCGGAAGGCCTCGTCGGGCGCCAGCGCCGCGGCGAGCAGGCTCTGGGCCAGCACGCCCTTCGAGAACGGCCGGCGTTCGCGGCCCTGCACCACGTCGATCGTGCGCAGCAGCGCGACCGGACGCTCCTCGAGCCGTTCGCCCAGCAACTCGTCGACGATGCGGGCCACCTCGTCGCGATGGACCACGGGGCGGCCGCGGAGCTTGTCCCGGATCGCGGTGGCCGCCGCGTACGCATCCTCGAAATCCACGCCGCGCGACATGAGCGAGTGGACCATGATGCCACGCATGAAGGGGCGCCGGCCCTGTTCGTCCTCGACCATCGTGCGCGCGGGCCCGGTCGATGTGCCCCGCTTGCTGGCCATGGCGTGGAGCCTATCGCAGCCCCCGGTGGGGGGCGACCGGGGAGGCGCCTCACGCACTCGCAGGTCCCGCCGCAAGCGTCCAGCTTTTCAGCGTTTTCTTGGTTGACGGTCCGGGCCCGTCCGATACCTTCCGCACGACGCGGGACGATCGGGGGGATCGTCGAATGGCCGAGCCTGGTGTGTCCGAAGGGGCAGTGTCGGACGGGAACGGAATCCGTCGCCGCGGCGGCGCGCAGCACCCGTCCGCGCGGCCGGCCCGGACACGATCCAGCCGGCCGGCCATCTGCTCGCGGTCTGCCCGCCGCGGGCACGGCCTGCCCGGCGGTGCCGGGACGGATGCCCGGGCCCCCGCCCCCGCGAACCGGCCGCTCGGGCCAGGGAGGGACCTGCCATGCGCACCATCGCCATCGTCAACCAGAAGGGGGGCTGCGGCAAGACCACGACCACCGTGAACCTCGCGGGGTGCCTCGCGGTCGCAGGTGCGCGCGTCCTCGTCGTGGACATGGATCCGCAGGCCCACGCCACGCTCGCCCTCGGCTTCGACCCGGAGGCAATCGACGAGAACCTCTACGAGGTGCTATGCGAACCCGCGGGCTCCGACGCGGTGACCCCGCTCGAAGAGATCCTGCTGACCTGGGGCCCGGACCTGCACATCGCGCCGTCGGGCATCGTGCTCTCGGCGCTGGAGCAGAAACTCGCGACCGATCGCGCGGCCGACCGCAACGAGCGGCTCGCGGTGGCGCTCGCGAGCGTGGCCGACCGCTACGACTACGCCGTGATCGACTGCCCCCCGAACGTGGGCGTGCTGACCTTCAACGCGCTGCGCGCGGCGCGCGAAGTCGTGGTGCCGCTCGAGACGAGCGATTTCGCGATCCACGGCGTCCAGAAGCTGCTCGAGACGATCGCGCTGCTCTCCGACCGGATCGGCCACGACCTGTCGGTGCGCATCCTCCCGACCCTGTACGACGGGCGCACCCGGTACGCCCGCGAGACGCTGGGCGAGATTCGCAGCCTCTTCGGCGACCTCTGCTTCGATTCGGTGATCCGCTCGAACATCAAGCTGCGCGAGGCCGCCCGGCGCGGCCGGCCGCTCGTGACCTACGCCCGCAGCGCGAACGGCTCGCAGGACTACGGTGCGCTCGCGATCGAGCTCGCGTTGACGCCGGAACCCGGAAGCGCGGAGGAGGCGCTCCCGGACGTGCTCCCGGCCGGCCCCCCCCGCGAGGTGGTGGTGCAGTTCCGCGATCTCGCCGCGACCGACGTCCGGATCGCGGGCGACTTCAACGGCTGGGTGCCGGACAAGGACGTGCAGTCCCTGGTCGAATCGGATTCGGGCGACCGGGTCTGGACCAAGATCCTGTCGCTCCCGCCCGGCACCTATCACTATCGGTACGTGGTCGACGGTGAGTGGCGGGAAGATCCGATCAATCCCCACTCGGCGCCCGGGCCCGTCGGCGGGCGGAACTCGGTCCTGGTTGTTCGTTAGGCCGGACGCCCCGCTGGCACCGGGAACGGGAAGAGGTCGGAACGCGTGGCGCGCAAACTCGGGGATGTCCTCCACTTCTTCCTCGATGCGCCCGCCGCCGGCGGCAGCACCGAAGCCTCCCGGACCGACGCGGGCCCGGCCGGTCTGCCGGCCGGGCCCGCGCGCGTCTCGGTCGCGATCGGCCCGGACGAGGCGCTGCGCGGCGCCCTCACGCAGCTGATCGCGGCGCGCGCCGGCATCGCGTGGTGCGGGGTCGACCCCGACGAGGGCGCACTCCCGGTCGCGGGACGCATCCTCCACTTCGTCACGCCGGATCCGCTGGACCTGGCGGCCCTCGCGCGCCGGCTCCCGGCCGCGGCCGACGCGCACCACGGCGTGATCGCACACCAGGCCGCCAGCCCGTCCGCTGCGCGCGCCGCGTTCGAGGCGAGCGCGGCCTACCGCCCCGATCGGTCCGGCGACGGACCCACCTGGCTGGGCACCCTCCTCGACGACCGCGCGCTGCTGGCCGCGGCGCTGCTGGGCGCGGCCCCGGCTCCCGGCGCCGCACGGGACGCCCTCGAGGCCGTCGTGGCCGCGGTTCAGGAGTGGCTGGCGCAGTCAAACGAAGGTTGATCCCCTCGGGGGGATTCCCCAGCGACAATCTGCGGCCGGAGGTGACATTTCCTGACACCCGCCCCTGCCGCCCGGCCACTCCTCTGCGTGGGGGGATGGTCCTTCGCGTTGGCTCGCGCCGCGCCGGGACGTCCAGGGAAGGATCAGACATTGGCAGTTCCGGAAGCAGCCGCAGCGTGCCCCGAGCCGACCGACGAGGAACTCGTCCGAGAGATCGTCGATGGCCAGCGGGAACAGTTCGACCTCCTGTACGAGCGCTATTTCAGGCGCGTCCACCGCTTCGTGATGCGGCGCATGGCCAACCCGGCCGATGTGGACGAGACCGTGCAGGAGGTCTTCATCAACATCTTCGGCTCCCTCGACGGGTTCCGCGGAGACGCACCGTTCGCGGCCTGGGTCTTCGGCCTGACCCGGCGCACCCTGGCGAACCGCTACAAGCGCAAGCGCGCCGAGACGGTGCCCCTTCCGCAAGAGGACCAGGACGCGGGGCTCGACCTGTCGGTCGACGAACTCGGCGAGGCGAACCCGCTCGCAGTCTACGAGCGCAACGAACGGCTGGGGCGCCTACAGCAGGCGGCCGACCGCTTATCCCGCGACCAGTGGGAGCTCTTTCGGCTGCACCACCTCGAGCACCGCTCGATCGAGGACATCGCGCTCGAGACCGATCGCAGCCGGGACGCCGTCAAGTCCCACCTCTACCGGGCGCGACGGACGCTCCTGGCCCGCTGAACCCGGCAGGCGCGTCGCAGCAGGTCGTCTAGAATCGGCTGCGGATGCGGGCCCTCCAACTCGATGCGAACCCGGCGGCCGAGCCGCTCGGGACCTGGACCGGCCGGCCGCGCACGCGAGACGGCGTGCGCGAGTGGGCGCTCGAGTACTCGAGCCGCGGCGACCGGGTCGCCGCCCGGGTGCTCGTTCCCGCGTCCGGCGACGGGCCCTTCCCGCTGGTGATCGCGCAACACGGCCTCGGCCACCACAAGGCCAACGAGACGATGGACACCATCGTCCTGCCCTGGGCACGGGCCGGCGCGGCGGTGGCGAGCATCGACTTTCCGCTCCACGGCGAACGCGCCAGCGCGAAGCTCTCGGAGCGGGTGATGGCCCGGGACCCGCGCGACGGCGGCTTGTGGCGCGATCTTGCGGAGCAGGCGGTCGCGGATCTGCGGCGCCTGCTGCCCGCGCTGGACGCGGACGAACGGATCGACTCCTCCGGCCCGGTCTACGCCGGTTTCAGCCTCGGCGCGATCCTGGGCACGATCTTCTGCGCCGAGGAGCCCCGCATCGCAGCGGCCGCGCTCGCCCTCGGTGGCGCCGCGATCGGGCCCGCCGAGACCGATCCCGTCCACTGGGCGCCGCGGCTGGCGCCGCGCCCGGTCCTCTTCGTGCAGGCCGAGCGCGACGAGACCGTGCCCCGCGCGGCCGCGGAAGCCCTCCACGCCGCCACCCGCGAGCCCAAACGCGTCGTGTGGTTCGATTCCGGCCACACCGACCTGCCCGGCATCGCCCTCAAGGAGATCTGGGCGTTCCTCGAGAGCCGGGGTGCGGGCGGCTGACGCAACCGACCCGCCCCGGGCGGCATCCCAACCGGATGGCGGCTCTCGCGGACCGCGACTCCTACGGATGGTGACCCACGCGAGCGGCTGCTACGCACTGCGCGCAGTGGAGGAGAACCCATGACCCCGACTCCCGTCTTCCGGCTCCTGCTGGGCGCGCTGGCGCTGGCCGCCGTGGCCTGCGCCGCCGAGTCCGCGCTCCCCGAGACCGCGGACGCGGGCGACGACTCTCCGGTGGCCGCGCGCATCGGCGATGCGACCATCACGCTCGACGAACTCGACGACTTCATCAAGGACGCGCTCCTCGAGCAGCAGACGGCGGGGGACGCATCGGCCCTCCACGACCTGCGCGCGTCCCACCTCGACAACCTGATCGGGAAGCGACTGCTCGACGCCGAGGCCGCGCGCCGGGGCGTGACCCCCGACGAGGTGCTCGACCAGGAGGCCGCGAAGCGCGTCAGCGTGACCGACGAAGACGTGCGGGCGTTCTACGACGAGAACCGCGCCCGGATCGGCGCGGAGTTCGACGACATCTCCGACCAGATCCGGGGCTTCCTCGAGCGGCAGGCCGGCAACGACGCCGCACGCGCGTTCGTGGGCGAGCTTCGCAAGCAAGCCGGCGTCGAGGTCCTGCTGAAGACGCCACGCGTCGAGGTCGCCACCACGGGTTCGGCGCAGGGTCCGGCAGATGCAAGGGTCACCGTCGTCGAGTTCAGCGACTATCAATGCCCCTACTGCCAGCGCGCCGAGCCCACGATCCGGCAGGTGTTGAAGCAGTACGACGGACGCGTGCGCTTCGTGTACAAGCACTTCCCGCTCGAATCGATCCATCCGCAGGCCCGGGGCGCGGCCGAAGCCGCCGGTTGTGCCGAGGAGCAGGGAAAGTTCTGGGAGCTGCACGAGCTGATGTTCGCGGCGCCCGCCGGGCTCGAGCCGTCCGCGCTGCAGGGCTATGCGAAGCAACTGGGCCTCGACGTGGACGACTTCACCGCGTGCCTGGGCGAGCGGCGGCACACCGCGCGCATCGACCAGGATCTCGCGGACGGACAGGCCGCCGGAGTGAACTCGACACCCACCTTCTTCGTGAACGGGATCAAGTTGAAGGGAGCACAGCCCTTCAGCGAGTTCCAGCGGGTGATCGACGCAGAGCTCGCGAAGGCCGGCTGAGGCCGGTCGTCAGCCTGCAGCCTCCATCTGGGCGACCAGCGCGTCGCGTTCGCGCTCCATGCGCTCGAGCGTGCGGGCTTCGAGGTTGATGCGCAGCAGCGGCTCGGTATTCGAGGGCCGCAAGTTGAACCACCAGTCGTCGTAGCGCACCAGCAATCCGTCCATCCACGAGATCTCGCTGGCGCCCCGGTGGGCGGCCGCCACGCGCTCCAGGATCGCGGTCATCCGCTCGCGGCTTCCAGCGTCGCGGGAGATCTCGCCGCTGGCGTGGTAGCGCCGCAGCGGCGCGACCCATTCGGAGAGCGGCTTCTCCGCCCCGGCGAGCACGTCGAGCAGCGCCACGAACGCGGCGATGCCGTCGTCGGCGACGAGGGTGGGAGAGAACCGGAAGTAGAAGTGCCCCGAGAGCTCGCCGGCGAAGATCGCGTCCTCCCGGCGCATGTCGGCCTTCACGAACGAGTGGCCGACGCGACACATGCTGGCGACGCCGCCGGCGGCCTCGATCTCCTCGGGCGTGGCCCAACTCGAGCGCAGATCGTAGAGCACGGTCCCGCCGGGGTGGCGCTTCAGCTGCGATCGGGCGAGGACCCCGGTCATCAGGTCCGAGGGAACGATGTCGCCGTGCTCGTCGACGAAGACCGCGCGATCCGCGTCGCCATCGAATGCGACGCCGAACGACGCGCCGGTGCGCGCGACCGCGGCGCGCACGTCCGCCAGGTTCTCGGCCTCGAGGGGATCCGCGGGGTGGTTGGGGAACGTGCCGTCGGGCTCGAAGTAGAGCCGCTCCACCTCGAGGGGCAGGCGCTCCAGCAGCGGCTCGAGCGCGACCGCGGCCATCCCGTTGCCGCAGTCGATGGCGACGCGCGTCTCGGCGCAGGCGCCGCCGACCGTGAGCGCGTGGTCCACGTAGCCCTCGGCGACGTCGACGGAGGTGTGGGTGCCTGGCGTCCCAGCGACCCGGTCCGAGGCGATCGTGGCCGCGAGCGCCTCGATCTGCTGCAGGCCGGTCTCGCCGCCCACCGGGATCGCGTGCTCGCGGCAGACCTTGAAGCCGTTGTATTCGGCCGGGTTGTGCGATGCGGTCAGCATGATGCCGCCGTCGGCGCGCAGGTGGTCCACGGCGTAGTAGAGCATCGGCGTCGCGGCGAGACCGAGATCGATCACGGCCGTGCCCTCGTCGCGCACGCCCCGGACCAGGGATTCCGCCAGCGCCGGGGAGTGGGAGCGCGCATCGCGCCCGATCACGAACTGGTTCGCGCCCAGGTGCCGGGCGGCGGCGCGGCCGACCCGGTAGGCGGTATCCGCGTCCAGTTGGTCCGGGACCGTGCCCCGGATGTCGTAGGCCTTGAAGATCGACATGGCCGGGGATCCTAGCGTCTGCGGGACGGGGATTGGCGTGCCTTGACCGGCCGGGAGACGGGGGGCACCCTTCCCCCCATGTTCGGTCTCGGGGCCACCGAGCTCCTCATCATCCTCGGCATCATCATCGTCATCTTCGGCGCCCGTCGGCTGCCGGAGTTGGGCTCGGGGCTCGGCAAGGCGATCAAGGGCTTCAAGGCCGGGATCCGCGAGGACGAGATCGACGTCACGCCGAAGACGGACGAGGTGTCGGACGGCGAGAAGCCGTAGCCTCGGTCTCCGGCGCCGGCAGATTCCCGGGTGTCGGCTCGGCCTCGGGCGGTCGCGGCGGAGCCGCGCGCAGTTCGAGTTCGAGCCCGAAGTCGGCTGCGGCCTCGGGGACGTCGGGGACCACGATGTCGAAGTTCCCGCCGCGCCGGAAGTCGGGCGGCGCCTCGCCGAGGAGGCCCGCGAGCGCCACCGGCGTGAGCTGACGCAGTTCGGGCACCGGGAGTTCCGCCCCCGCCACCCAGGGCGGATCGGGCACGCCGGGCGTGGTGGCCAGGCGGCCGCCATCGGCGTCCAACCAGTGCAGGCGCAGCGTCAGCGTTCCGGGCGGTACCGAGGTCGGGACGTAGGTGCCGCTCACGAGGAAGACGGGCCCGGTCCAGGCGTTGTCGACGAAGCGGCCGCGCACGTCGCGGGCCTCGCCGTGGGACATCACGAAGGTGCGGGGCTGGGCAGCAGCGATCATGGGCGGAGGGGACGGCACCAGCGAGAGGGCGACCCCTCCGACGAACAGCAGCACGGATGCGGCCCACGCGGCAAGGTTGGCCACCCGGGCCCGCCCGGGCCAGGTCCGGCGGCGCGCCGGAGCCGTGGACGCAGCCGGCCCGGCCTCGCCGGGGGCGTCCACCTCCCGCGTCCCGGCGGGCGCTTCGGCCACCGCGGTCTCCGAGGGATTGCGGGCGGGAGCCGGCTCGGACGACGCAGCCTGGGCGAGAGCGCCGGCGAGGTCCGCGGACTGCGGCTCCGCGGCCTGGGGCTCCCCGCCCAGCGAATCGCCGAAGAGCGTCCGATCGGGTCCGGCATCGGGCTCCACGCCCGGCGTGTCGCTCCCCCCCGGATCCGGCCCGGTGCCACCGGCGAGCCCGCCCTCGATTCCGCCCCAATCGTCCGGATCGTCGAGGGCCGGGAGGGACGGCTGGGGACTGGCGTCCGCCAGCGAGGGGTCCGGCCCGGCCATCGGGTCGAGACCGGCATCGAGATCGAGCGCCGACGCGTCGGCGCGTTCCGCCGGGGACACCCGCGCGGGGGCCGGCGGCCGGCGCGGCGCCGCGGGTTCGGGCGCCGGGCGCGGTTCCCGCGTCGGCGTCGCCACCACGGTCTCGGCCGTCGCCGGCTCGTCCGACGCCGGCGGCGCGGGCTCCGCGGGCGGCGCGACCGCGGGCGCGGCGGCCCGTCCCGGCGGCTCCGGCGGATCGGGCGGAGGGCGCACCGCGTCCGAGTCCTCGAACTCCCACTGCTCGTCGTCGGCCGCGGCCGCATCCGGGCCGGCCACGGTGCGTTCGTTCTCGTTGGCCGCGGTGGCGTCGAAGTCGGTCCCGGTCGGGTCGAAGAGGTCCTCGGTCGTGCCGGGGCCGAGCGGGCCCCCGGGCGACGTGGCCTCGGCCACGACCTCGTCGAGGGCCTGCTGTGCGGACGTGTCGGGGTGCGCCACGAAGAACGCGGTCTTGCAGCGCGAGCAGCGGACGCGGGCGCCCTGCGGCGGCATCCGGGATTCGTCCAGCCGGAAGCGCGTCTCGCACTTTTCGCATTGGATGATCAATCCGGGCCCTCGTTCTCGCGGGCACACGGGCACCGCGCACCGGGATTGCCGGGCCCATCCGCTAGGGTCGTGCCCGAAAATCCCTCCTGGGACGTTTCGGAAGGGCCGGAACGCCGCTTGAGGCTTCTCGGCGCGAGATTCCGGAGGTCCGGGGCCCGATGCTTCCGCTCTTCGACCGCAGGCTGTTGGTGGTCACGGGGAAGGGGGGGACCGGCAAGACCACGGTGGTGGCCGCGCTGTCCCAGGCCGCGGCCGCGCGCGGCCTCCGCACGCTGGCGATCGAGACCGGACGGAGCGCCCGGATCCCGCGGCTGTTCGGGCATGCGGCGGCCGAGCCCGGCTCGGCGCCACAACGCCTCGCACCGCGGCTCGAGACGCTCCGGATCGAGCCCCATGCGGCGCTTCGCGAGTATCTCCAGCTCACGCTCCCGGCCGCGGGGTGGGTCGGACGGATCCTGGACGTCCCGGGCTTCCGCACCTGGCTCGACGCGGTCCCGGGCTGGCGGGAACTCATCACGCTCGGGAAGGTCTGGCACCTCGCGCAGCAGACGATCGGAACCGGGCCGCGCTACGAACTGCTCGTGGTCGATGCTCCGGCCACCGGACACGGCCTCACCTTCCTCGACGTCCCGAGCGTCACCGTTTCGGCCGTGCGCGCGGGCCCGCTGCGGCGGCACGCGAGCGCGGTGGAGGAGATGCTGCGCGACCCCGAACACACGTTGATCGTGCCCGTGACCTTGCCCGAGGAGACACCCACCAGCGAGACGCTGGAACTGGTCGCGCGGCTGCGAGACGACCTCGGCGTCAGCGTCGATCGGATCCTGGTCAACGCGCTCGAGGCCGACCCGCTCGCCGCCTGGCCGGGGCTCGAGGACGCGCTCGCGCGAAGCGACGACGCGGCCGCGCGCTGCACGGCCGCCTGCGCCGCGCACTTCCGGATCCGTCACGCGCTGCAATCGCACCAGGTCGAGCGGCTGGCCGAACACGCCGGCCTTCCGCTGACGCCGCTGCCGCGACTCGCGGGTGGCGTGTCGGACGCCGCGGACCTCGCGACGCTGGGACGCGCCGTGCTCGACGCAGAGGCCGCGGCATGAGCGGCGCGGACTTCCTCTTCTCGCATCGCGTCGTCTTCTGCGTCGGTCCGGGCGGCGTCGGCAAGACCACGATCTCGGCCGCGCTCGCGATGGCGGCCGCGCGGACCGGGAGGCACACGCTCGTGGTCACGATCGACCCGGCGAGGCGGCTGGCCGACGCGCTGGGCGTCGAGCCCGACGACGACACGCCGACGCCGATCACGGGCCATGGCCTGCCGCCCGGCGGCCTGCGCGCGCTGATGCTCGAGCCCAAGCGCGCGTTCGACGCCCTGGTCGCGCGCCTGTCCCCCGACGCCGCGACGCGCGACGCCCTCTACGCGAACCGGCTCTACCAGCACATCTCGGCGCGTCTCGCGGGCAGCGCCGAATACGCGGCGATGGCGCGCGTCCAGCAACTCGCGGCGGAAGAGGACATCGACCTCCTCGTGGTCGATACGCCGCCGTCCGCGCACGCACTCGACTTCATCGACGCCCCGTCGCGCCTGAACGGGCTGCTCGATCCGCGCGCGCTGCAATGGTGGATCCGACCGGCCGCGAACGCGGGACGTCTCGGGTTCCGCTGGTTCCAGCGCGGCGCTCGCGGCCTGCTCCATACGCTCGAACGCATCACGGGTCTCGGATTCCTGGAAGACGTCTCCGAGTTCCTGATCGCGTTCGAACGGCTCACCATCGGCTTCCGCGGCAGGGCCCGGGAAATGGAAGCGCTGCTCTTCGGGCCGGACGCGGCGTACGTACTCGCCACCGGTCCGAGCGCCTCCGGGGTGGCCGAGACCGAGGCATTCCGATCGCACCTGGAGGAACGCGGGGTCGTGCCCGTCGCGATCGTGGCGAACCGGGTGCGCAGCTGGTCCGACCCGGAGGTTCCGCTACCGCCCACCGACGACACGCGGCGCGCACTCGACGACGCGGTGCGCGCGGCCGGATTCGACGGGCGGGACGTCGGCGCCGCGGCGTGGGCGGTGCTGGATGGCTACGCTCGCGGTGTGCTTTGCGACCGGGAGGCGTTGGACCCGATGCTCGCGGATGCGGAAGCGGCCGGAACGTGGGTGCGGCGCATTCCCGAACTCGCAGAGGACGTCCACGACCTGAGCGGCCTCGTACGGATCGAGCGGTTCCTTTCCGCTGCGGACCCCGAAGGAAAGCCCGTTTGACCGAATCTCCGCAGACCGTCGAAGAAGCCCTCGCCCGGGCGCGCGACCACGGGCGCCGTGCCGCCTCGGAGACGCTCGCGGCGCTGCAGGCGTTGATCGAAGCCGGCGCGTTGACGCGCGGCCCGCTCGCCGACGAAGGACAGCTCGCGATGCTTCGCAGCGCGCTCGAACGCGCGCGGCAGTGGGTCGATCCGGAGGCCGGCCGCGATGCGGCCAGCGTGCTGGCCGGGATCTCGCAGGTCCTCGACGAGGAGGTGCTGCGCTGGGAGGAGAAGAGTCGCCAGGACCCCGAGGCGCGAACGATCCTGCGCGCATTCCTGGCGGTCCGGGAGGTGCTGTTCGAACTCACCGCGCGCGACGGTGGCAAGCCGGCACCGGAGGAGACTCCGGCCACCGGTGTGCAGCGCGTCCCCGTCGAGGGCTGACACCCGGGAGCCTTCCCGCTACCGTCCGCGCCCGCCGACGCCCGATGCGTACGCCGCGCACCGGGAGCCAACGGGGCCCCTCCGATGCCCGTCCTGATCAAGCGGTACGCCAACCGCAAGCTCTACAACACCGCGACCAGCCGCTACATCACACTGCGGGGCATCGCCGAACTCCTGGACGACGACCAGGAGGTCAAGGTCATCGACAACGAGACCGGCGAGGACATCACGTCGGTCACGCTGTCGCAGATCCTGGTCGATACGGAACGCGACGGGCGCTCCGCGTCGAACAACCTGCTCTCCGAGATCTTCCACAAGGGTGGCGACGCGATCTACGACGCGCTCCGCAAGGGCGTCGACGACGCCAGCGACAACATCGAGGAGATCGGCCGCAACGTCCGCCGCATCATCAAGCCCAAGGACGCGCGCACGGACTGGGTCGCCTTCGGACCGCCCGACCTCGAGAAGCTTGTGCAGGGGGCCTTCGAGCGCGTGGCCGAGGTGCTCGACCTGCCGCGACGCTCCGACATCGAGGCGATCAACGAACGCCTCGACCGGCTGACCGAGCAGCTGTCGGCCGACCGCGAGGACGAGTCCGAGCGCGGCGATGAGCAGGGATGAGCGCCGCCGCGCACGGCGCGGGCCGACGCCACTAGCCGAATGCGTTCGGACGCTCCCGCAGCAGCACGCGGAGCTGCTGCTGGATCTGGCGGCGCAACTCCTCGTTGAGGCGGGCCACCGCGATCTCGTCGGATGCGGCATCGACGCCGAACCGGGCCGGATCGATCGGCTCGCCGAACGCGATGCGCCAGTGTGCCGGCAGCGGCAGCAGACCCAACGGGCCGAGCCACGGGAACGTCGGCGTGACCGGCACGAAGGGAATCCCGAACGGGCGTACCGCGCGCTCGACCTTGAACAGGATCGGGTTCGCTTCCTCGGCGCCGACGATGGCCACCGGCACCAGCGGCACGCCCAGGTCGGCCGCCAGCCGCACGACGCCTCCGCGGCCGAAGCGCTGCACCCGGTAGCGCTCGCGGTAGACCTTGGTCGCGCCCTTCGCGCCCTCGGGAAACGCGATCACCGAGCGGCCCGTCTGCAGCAGGCGCAGGGCGTTCTCGCGGCAGGCGCGCACTCCCCCGAGGCGCGCGAGCGAGGGCTGCACCCACGGCAGCGTGATCAGCCAGTCGGCGATCAGGAAGCGCGGGCGGTCGCCATCGCGGCGCCGCGCGACCTCGTCCGCCAGCATCAGGCCGTCCCACGGCAACAGACCGGACCGGTTCGCCACGAAGAGGACCGGACCCTCGGGCGGAATCGCGTCGGTCCCCCCTACCGCGATCCGCCACCAGCGCGTCCGCAACAGGTCGAGGATCGGCGCGGCCTCGCGGATGTATTCGCGGTCCATGCCGAAGTCGTCGATCTCGCCGCTGCGTTCGCGTACGCCGATCGCGCCCGCGGTGCGGCGAAGCTGTTCGAACCACTCGAAGAGCTCGTCGGTCTCGGCCTCATGGCCGACGCGTTCGCGGACCCGGCCGGTGAACGCGGCGAGCGCGCTCTCGAGCAGGTCCGGGGATTCCGGCGCCCCGCTCACGGCATGCTCCGCAGACGACGGGCACCGACGAACGCGGCCCAGGTTTCCCGGGTGTCGTAGAGGGGACGGCCGAACTCGGCCCATCCCCTGGTGCCGTCCGCGACCCAGAGGTAGCGGAGGTAGTCGTAGAAGCCCGCCGGCGGGTCCCCGGTCAGCGTCTGCGACGGGAACTCGCGCAGGCGATGGAGGAAGGGGTGCGGCACCGGGAGCACGCGCTTTCCCGCCGAGCGCAGCAACACCGAGAGCGGCACGACGCCGGGCGCCACCACGTTGAACGTCCCCGGGTGCGGCATGCGCGCGGCCTGTTCGAAGACCGCGAGCACGTCGTCCTCGTGCACGAGTTGGATCAGCGGGTCGTAGCCCATCAGCATCGGCACGACGGACCGCGCCAGGTAGCGCGCGACCGGATGCGCCGCCTCCGGACCCAACATCCAGCACGGCCGCAGCACGGTGACCGCGATGTCGGGGTGCCGCGATTGCCACGCGGTCAGGAGGCGCTCCACCTCGATGCGATCCTGCATCGCGTGGTCGTCGGGGTGGCCGCGCAGCGGGTGTTGCTCGGTCAGGAAGTTCGGGTTGTCGGGGCGCGGGCCATAACAACGCGTCGAGGACTCGACTACCACGCGTCCCACCCCGGCCGCGGCGGCGGCGTGCAGCACATGCATGCTGCCGATCGCGTCGAGTTCGTGGTCGGCCTCGAGATCGGCCGAGGGCTCCTGGCGGAAGGCCAGGTGCACCACGGTCTCGACCGACTCCTTGCGGAAGCACTCGGCCAGCGTCTCGCCCGCGTCCGGCGCCATCAGGTCGATCCGGTGGCAGTCGATCTCGGAGGGAAGACCGTGCGGCCGCACGTGGTCGATGCCGACGATGCGGGGACGACCGCCGGCCGCGAGGCGCCGGGCCAGACGACGCCCGAGGAAGGTCCGCAGGCCGGTGATCGCGATGACGCCGGGCATGGGGGAGTTCTAGCGGGCCTTGGCGCCGCCGTCCCTTCGGGCGCGGCACCGGCCCGGAGACGACCGGGCTACCGTCGCGGCGTGGAAGAGGAACGTCGCTTCGCCATCGTCGAACATCCGGAGGCCGGGTCCCACCGCGGCCCCGAGGGACACCCGGAGCGGCCCGAGCGCCTCGAGGCGGTGGCGGACGCGATCGTTCCCTTCCGGGACCGGATCCACCGCCTCGCGGCGCGCGAGGCCGACGACGCCGAGATCCTGCGGATCCATCGGCCCGACCACCTCGCCGCGATCGCGGACGCGGTCGCGGCGGTAGGCGATCGTCCCGGGCAACTCGACCCCGATACCTACGTGTCGGCCCAGAGCCTGCGCGTCGCCCGGCTCGCGGCCGGCGCCACGATCGACCTGTGCCGCGCGGTCGCGCGGGGGGAGGCGGCCGCCGGGCTCGCCGCGGTCCGCCCGCCCGGCCACCACGCGGAGGCCGACCACGCGATGGGGTTCTGCCTGTTCAACAACGTCGCGATCGCCACGCGCGCGCTGCAGGCAGAGGCCGGCATCGAGAAGGTGCTGATCGTGGATTGGGACGTCCACCACGGCAACGGGACACAACACGCATTCGAGGACGACTCCTCGGTGCTCTTCTTCTCGACCCACCAGTTCCCCTACTACCCCGGCACCGGGGACTTCGGCGAGGCCGGCTACGGGCGCGGCGAGGGCGCCACCGTCAACGTGCCGATGCCGGCCGGGTGTGGAGACGGCGAGTACCTGGGGGTCCTGCAACACCTGCTGGAGCCGGTGGCGCGGGCCTTCCAGCCCGACATCGTGCTGGTGTCGGCCGGCTTCGACGCCCACCGCGACGATCCGCTCGCGGCGATGGAGATCTCGGCCACAGGCTACCTCGCAATGGCCACGTTCGTCCGCGCCCTGGCCGACGACCTGTGCCGCGGCCGGGTCGCGTTCGTGCTGGAGGGGGGTTACGCGCTGTCGGGGCTCCGCGAAGGGGTCGGCGCGTGCCTGGTCGCCAACGTCGCGCCGCAGCTGCCGAAACTGCCACCGACGGTACCGGTCCCGGACGGGACCGCCCTCGCCCACTGCGTGGAGCAGGTGGGCCTGGTCCACCACGGCCACGTCCCGGGACTGCGCCGGCCGTAGCGCGGGACGGCGAGGACCGCGAAGAGCGGGTGGGGATTGCGCCAGCGGGGCGCCACCGCGCGGGGATGGGCGCCCGGCGCACGAACAGCCGGAAACCGCCCCACTTGCCTGCCCAGCGGGCCGTGGCTGCGCCCGCTGTGCCCCCCCGCATCTTGGGTGCCGCCTTCGAGTGCCCTACAAGATCTGGTAGGGCGGGAAAAAGATCAGTGATTCCGACATTTTTCGGTTGGAGTTGCCCGGCGTTGTGGGTATAAGGGGGTCCAGGTGGGGCTCAGTGGGGATGAGCGGTGAAGCCGGGCACCCCGCACCAGAAGCCGACCAGGAGAGATCAGGATCCCACCGATGGCACGCGGACGATTCGCTCACAACATGGACGCAAAGGGTCGTCTCGCCATCCCACAGGCACTTCGTATGGAACTGCAAGCCACAGACAAGCCTCCGATCCTGACGAGCTGCATCGATGCGCCCGCCGTCGGCATCTACTCCCAGGAACGCTGGGTGGAAATCGAACAACGTCTCGCCACGATGAGCCAGGTCCAGCCCGAAGTCCAGAAGATCCGCCGGCTGATCATCTCGGGCGCCGAAGAGTGCGCCGTCGACAGCCAGGGCCGGATCCGGGTGCCGCAGCACCTGCGCGACTACGCGGGCCTGACCAAACAGTGCCTGATCGCCGGCATGGGCGAGCGTGTCGAGATCTGGGATCGCGCCCGCTTCGACCAGGAGATCGCGTCCATCCGTGAGAACGGAGAGGATGTCTCCCGCGTCGCGGCGGATCTGGGTTTGTGAGGAGATGATGGGGGGTGTTGGAGGCCTAGCCTCCAACCAGTGAGAGGGACTGGGCGCCTCCGGCGTCCGCAACATCGGCCGCGGGAATCGTTGGGGGGCGTGATCCGCGGCAGATGATGGAAACCGGAGGCACCCGGTCCCGATCTCGCCGGGGCGACCGATCCGCCGTGCCCCCGTTCTCGAATCCAGCGCATCGGAATTTTCCGGGGCCCGCGGATGCGGACGCCGGAAGCTGCGGACCGGGGGTGGTTCCGCGGAAACGGGTGGAGCCGCGGACGCGGTTCCCACGAAGACGAGGGGGCCCCGAGCGGATGCCGGGCTCCGGGCAAGCGTTGCAGCACAGAGCGCACCATCAGCCGGTCCTTCTGGAGCCGTGCCTCGAGCACCTGGCCGTGGCGCCCGGCCGCACCTTCGTCGACGGGACGTTGGGAGACGGCGGCCACGCCGAAGCCATCCTGGCGCGGAGCGCGCCCGACGGCCGCCTGGTAGGCTTCGACCGCGACTCCGACGCGCTGGCGGTCGCGGGCAGTCGGCTAGCCCCGTTCGGCGCACGCGCGCAGCTGGTCCACGCGTCGTTCCGCGACATGGGCCCCGAACTCGCCCGGCTCGGGATCGCCAGCGTGGACGGCGTGCTGCTGGACCTGGGCGTCTCGTCCAGGCAGATCGACGAACCCGAGCGCGGCTTCCGCTTCGGCGCCGACACCGCCGACGAGACGCCGCTCGACATGCGAATGGATCGAAGCGCGGGCCCAGCCGCTGCCGACCTCCTGGCCACCCTCTCCCGCCCCGCACTCGAGCAGGTCCTCCGGGAGTTCGGTGAGGTTCCGGGAGCGAGGCGGCTGGCCCGCGCCATCGCCGACGGCCGGCGGGAGGCGCCGCTGCGCACCGCGGCCGACCTGCGCCGCGTCATCCGCGAGGCCGGCATCGGGCGCGGGCGCAAGCACGACCCGGCCACGCTCGTGTTCCAGGCGCTGCGCATCGCGGTGAACGACGAACTCGGCGCGCTCGAAGCCGGACTCGAGGCCGCGGTCCTGGCCCTGCACGCGGGCGGCCGCCTCTGCGTGCTCTCCTACCACAGTCTCGAGGACCGCAGGGTCAAGCAGTTCCTGATGCGCGAGGAGCGCGGGTGCATCTGTCCGCCCGCTCAACCGGTCTGCAACTGCGGCCGCCGCCCGCGCCTGCGGCGGCGGACGAAGCGCCCCGAGACCGCGAGCCCGGAGGAGGTGCGGGGCAACCGGCGCGCCCGCTCCGTGCGCCTGCGCGCGGCCGAACGGCTGGCGGACGCCGCATGAACGCACCGCGCACGAGCCAGGCGCGCGAGCGCTCCGATGAGCCCCAGCTGGTCGGACACCACTACCGGTCCGAACCGTTCCGGCGAACCGGGTGGCGGCGCGCGGGCGCCGCGTCCCTGGCCGGACTGGTGCTGGGGGGGCTCTTGTTGGTGTCGCTGCGGATGGCGATCGTGCGCACGCGCTACGCGCTGGCCGATGCGGTCGCCACCGAGACCGCGCTGTTGGACCGCCAACGCCGCGCCTCGGTCGAGCTGCGCGGTCTCCGGGACCCGCGCCGACTGGTCGGCCTCGCCGAAGCCCGTGGCTTCGGGCGCCCGGAGCGCGTGGTCGAGCTGGGAACGGAGCCGGTCACCCCATGAGCAGGCCCGAGTTGCGCGGCGCAGGAGCGCGGGTCCGTCTGGTCGGCGGCGTGCTCGGCCTCTGCTTCGTGCTCCTCGGCGCCCGGGCCGCGTTCCTGACAGTGGTCGATCGCCGCGGCGCGGAGCGCGGCCGCGCCCAGACCGGGACCGTGCTGCGCGTGGCCCCGGCACGGGGCGAGGTGGTCGACCGCCAGGGCGCGCCGCTGGCCGTGACGATGCCGGCGCCCAGCATCTATGCCGTGCCCGCGGAGATCGACGATCCGGCGGCCACCGCGCGCGCCCTCGCGCGCGCCCTCGGGCGCAGGAGCGCGAGGCTCGAGGAGCGGCTCGCGCAGGGCTCCCCCTTCGTGTTCCTGGCGCGATGGGTCACGCCGGACCGGGCGGCCGCGGTCGCGGCCCTCGATCTGCGCGGCGTCGGAATCGTGGAGGAGCCGCGGCGCACCTACCCGTTGGGCCGGCTCGCTGGGCGCTTCCTGGGCTTCGCCAACATCGACGGCGAGGGTGTCCGCGGGATCGAGCAGGGGCAGGACGAATGGCTGCGCGGCCACGAACAGCGGATCGCGCTCGAACGCGACGCGCGCGGCCGTCTGCTCGCACCCGGCGGCGTCGACCCGCGCGCGACCGCGGGCGGCGACGTCGCGGTCAGCATCGACAGCGCGCTGCAGGCGTCCGCCGAACGCGCGTTGGCGGACGTGGTCACGGCGACCGGCGCAGCCGGAGGCACAGTGATCGCGCTCGACCCCGGGACCGGGGACGTGCTGGCGCTGGCCGAAGCGCCCGCGTTCGATCCCAACGACTTCCGACGCGTGCCCTACCGGGAGACCGGCTCCGCGGCGTTCCTGTCGGCGATCGAGCCGGGCTCGACGCTCAAGCCCGTGGTCGTCGCAGCCGGGCTCGAAGCCGGCCTGCTGCGGCCGGACGACGTGATCGACTGCGGAGACACCGGCAGCTACCGGGTCCCGGGCAAGACGCTGCGCGATCGCAGGCCCTACGGGCCGCTCGACCTCGCCGGGATCCTGCGCGTGTCCTCGAACATCGGGGTCGCCCGGATCGCCGAACGGATTCCGGCCGCGACCCATCACGCCACGCTGCGCGCGCTCGGGTTCGGGGCACGGACGGGCAGCGGCTTCCCGAACGAGTCGGCCGGGCTGCTGCGCCCGGCCGCGCGCTGGAAGCCCCTCGACCAGGCCACGATCGCGTTCGGCCAGGGGATCAACGTCACGCCGATCCAGCTGGCCGCCGCGACCGCGGTATTCGCCAACGGCGGCATCTGGCGGGCGCCCCGGCTCGTCACCGCGCGGCGTCGCCCCGGTGGCGAGTGGGTGCCGATGGACGTCGCTCCCGGACGGACGGCGCTGCGCCGCGATGTGGCCGATCGCGTCCGCGAGATGCTGGTCGGCGTGACCCGCAAGGACGGCACCGGGCGGCTCGCCGCGCTGCGCGGTGTGGAGGTCGCGGGCAAGACCGGGACTGCGCAGAAATTCGACCCGGAGACGGGGACCTACTCGCACGAGGACCATCGCGGCTGGTTCATCGGGATGGCCCCGGCCGAGGACCCCCGGATCGTGGTGGTCGTGATGATCGACGAACCGAAGGGCCGGGCCCACGGCGGCGGCTCCACCGCGGCTCCCCTCTTCGCCCGGGTCGCGGCGGCGGCGCTCGGCGACCGCGGGATCGTCACCGCGCCGCTCCACGGATTGCCCGCCATCGCCCGCGTCGACGGCCCGGCCGCGGCGTCCCCGGCGCGTCCACCCGGGGTGTCCGCACCACCCCCGCTCCGAGCGGCGGCTCCTGCCACCCGCCCGGCGCGGCCGGAGCCCACTCCGGCCCCGGTCGACCCGATCCCTCCGGTGCGGGTGGCCGACGCTGCCCCGCGCCGCACCCGCGCGACGCCGGCGGTGACCTGGTTCGGCGACCGTGTGCTGCTTCCCGATTTGCGGGGTCTCACTCCGGAGCAGGTGAAGGAGATCACCGACACGGTGCCCTTCGCCCTCGAAGCTCACGGGAAGGGACACGTCGTGGAACAGGAACCCGCGCCGGGCACGGTCGTCGGAGGGGGCGCCCGTGTGCGCCTGCGCTACGGGAGGAACGAGGGATGAGGTGGTCCCGGCTCCTCGAAGGCCTCGCCGCCCGTCGCATGGGCGACGGCGACCCCGTCGTCCGCGGACTGACCTACGACTCCCGCGCGGTGGCGCCCGGCGACGCCTTCATCGCGTTGCGTGGGGCGACCGCGGACGGCCACGACCACCTCGACGCGGCGCTGCGCCTGGGCGCGGTGGCGTTGTTGCTGGAAGAGCCGCGGGAGGCGCCGGTTCCGGTCGCCGTGGTCGCGGACACGCGCCGCGCCCTCGCGCCGATGGCCACCCGCTTCTTCGGCGATCCCGCGCGGGAACTCGAACTGATCGGGGTCACCGGCACGAACGGCAAGACCAGCACGACCTATCTCGTGGAGTCGATCCTTCTCGCGGCCGGGCGGAAGCCGGGCCTGATCGGCACCGTCGAGATCCGCTACGACGACGAGCGCGCACGCGCCGTGAACACCACGCCCGAGAGCCTGGACCTGCAGCGCGCACTGCGCGCGATGCGGACGGCCGGCGTCGATTCCGTGGCGATGGAGGTCTCGTCGCACGGTCTCGCGCTCGGGCGGGTCGAGGGCTGCACCTTCGCGGTGGCCGCCGCGACCAACGTCACGCAGGACCACCTCGACTTTCACGGCGACATGGAGCGCTACCTCGCGGCGAAAGCCGCGTTGTTCGAGGCCCGCCTCGCGACCGGGGGAGCCGCGGTGATCAACCTCGACGATGCGTCGGCCACCGCCTTCGTCCGGGCGGCACGCGCGCGCGACGCGCGGCTGTTCCGGGTGACGCGTCGAGCGGACGGCGAAGCCGAGGTCCGCCTGCTCTCCGCGACCTGCCGGCTCGAGGGCACCGACGCCCGGGTCGCGACGCCGGTGGGCGAACTCGATCTCGCGCTGCCGCTGCTGGGGGACTTCAATCTCGAGAACGCGCTGGTGGCCGTCGGTATCGGCTGCGCCCTCGGGCTCTCCGCGGACGTGATCCGCACCGGGATCGCGCGCTGCCCCCAGGTCCCGGGCCGGATGGAACGGGTCGGGGCCGATCAGGGCGGAGCACCCACCGTGCTCGTCGACTATGCGCACACCCCGGACGCGGTGGACAAGCTGCTGGCCGCGGTGCGGCCGCTGGCCCAGGGCCGGCTCCTCACCGTGTTCGGCTGCGGCGGAGACCGCGACCGCGCGAAGCGTCCGCTGATGGCGGAAGCCGCGGCGCGCCACAGCGACCGCGTGATCGCGACCAGCGACAACCCGCGCACGGAAGATCCCGCGCGCATCCTGGCCGACGTCGAACCCGGCCTTGCGTCGATGAAGGCCTGCACCGCCGGCTCCCTCGACACGACCGAGCGCGGCTGCGTCACCGTCGTCGATCGCCGCGAGGCCATCGGCCTGGCGGTCGCGATCGCGCGCCCGGAAGACACGCTCGTGATCGCTGGAAAGGGCCACGAGGACTACCAGATCGTCGGGCGCGAGAAGCTGCCGTTCGACGACCGGGAGGAAGCCGCGCACGCGCTCCGCCGGAGGTCCGCATGAGCGCCCCGTTCCGCGTCGCCGACGCCGTACAGTGGACGGCGGGACGCCTCTCCGGCGGCGACGCGTCCCTCGTGCTGGGCGGCGTCTCGACCGACACCCGGGAGGCGCTGACCGGCTGCCTCTTCGTCGCCATCCGCGGACCCCACCACGACGCACACGCCTACCTCGCGCAGGCGCTCGCCGGCGGCGCGTCCGCACTGCTCGTCGAGCGTGCGGACGCGGTGCCGGCCGGCACCTCCGTGCCCGTCGTCGTGGTCGAGGACACGACGGTCGCGCTCGGCGCGCTCGCGGCCGGACATCGCCGCACGTTCGCGGGTCCGGTCGTGGCGATCACGGGCAGCAACGGCAAGACGACCACCAAGGAGATGTGCGCCGCGCTGCTGGCGGTCGGCCGGCCGACGCACAAGAACCGCGGCAACCTGAACAACGCCTACGGGCTGCCCCTCACGCTGCTCGACCGCGAAACGGAACACGAGGCGATGGTGGTCGAGATCGGCATGAACCACCGCGGCGAGATCGCACCGCTGGCCCGGATCGCGGCACCGACCGTGGGCGTCGTCACCAACGTCGGCACCGCCCACATCGAGCACCTCGGGAGCCAGGACGAGATCGCGCGCGAGAAGGGCGACCTCGTCGCGGCGCTGCCGACGGGTGCGACGTCGGTCCTGAATGGCTACGACGCGCGCGTCCTCGCACAGGCAGAGCGGACGTCGGCCCGCGTGCTGCGGTTCGGCCGGGGCGACCGCTGCGACGTCCGGGCCGATCGCGTGACGGACCTGCGCGGTGCCTTCGGCTTCGACCTGGTGATGCCGCAGGGCACCCGCGCGGTCGAGGTGGGCGGCCTCGGCGAGCCGACCGTGGCCAACGCGCTCGCGGCGGCCGCGGCCGCCGGTGCGGCCGGGGCGTCCCTCGACGAGATCGCGGCCGGCTTCGCCACCTATCGGCCGCCCTCCGGGCGCATGGCGCCGCTGCGCCTCGCCGGCGGTACGACCGTGATCGACGACACCTACAACGCGAACCCGCAGTCGGTGGCGGCGGCCCTCGAGAGCCTTGCGCGCCTGGCCGGCCCGGGCCGCGGCGTCGCCGTCGTGGGCGACATGGGCGAGCTCGGAGCGCACACCCTCGAGGCGCACCGCGAGACCGGCGCACTCGCGGCGCGGCTCGGGGTCGGCGCACTGGTCGCGCTGGGCGCCCATGCCGAAGTCGTGGCCGAGGCCGGCCGCGCCGCGGGCCTCGGAGGCGCGCAGGTGCGCGTGGCCCGGTGGCACTAGGACGCGGCGCGCGCCGCGCGGCAACTGGCCGGCGAGGACGACTGGATCCTGGTCAAGGGCTCTCGCGCGATGCAGATGGAACGCGTGGTCGAGGCGCTCTCCCGTCCGGAAGGGACTCCCTAGTGCTCTACCATCTCCTGGTTCCGCTCGCGGACACCTTCGGCGTCTTCAACGTCTTCCGGTACATCACGTTCCGGACCGCGGCGGCGACGTTGACGGCCCTCTTCCTCGCGTTCGTCGTCGGCCCCCCGCTGATCCGGTCGCTCCAGAACCTGCGCGCCGGGCAGCCCATCCGCGAGATCGGCCCCGATCACGGACACAAGGAGGGCACGCCGACGATGGGGGGCCTCCTGATCCTGCTCTCCCTCGGCGTCTCGGTCCTGCTCTGGGCGGACCTCACGAACCGCGCCGTCTGGTCGGTGCTGATCTTGACGTTCGGCTACGGCGTGCTCGGCTTCATCGACGACTACCAGAAGGTCGCGCGCCAGGACAGCGCCGGGATCCGGGCGCGGACGAAGCTCTTCTGGCAGACGATCCTGGCGCTCGGCGTGGGCTGCCTGATCTACCTCGACCCGAGTTTCGACGGCCAGCTCCAGGTGCCCTTCTTCAAGAACTTCACGCCCCACATCGGCTGGCTCTACGTCCCCCTCGCCGCCTTCGTAATCGTGGCCGCGAGCAATGCGGTGAACCTGACCGACGGACTCGACGGGCTCGCGATCGGTCCGGTGATGATCACGTCCGCCACCTTCCTGATCCTGGCCTACGTGGCCGGGCACGCGGGACTCGCGGACTACCTCGCGGTCAAGAGCGTCCCCGGGAGCGGCCAGCTCGCGATCTTCTGCGGCGCCCTCGTCGGCGGCAGCCTCGGCTTCCTCTGGTTCAACACCTATCCGGCGCAGCTGTTCATGGGCGACGTCGGCGCGCTGGCCCTCGGCGGCGCGCTCGGCGCGATCGCGGTGCACGTACGCCAGGAGATCCTGCTCGCCGTCGTCGGCGGTGTCTTCGTCGTGGAGACGCTGTCGGTGATGATCCAGGTCGCCTGGTTCAAGATGACGGGCGAGCGGGTCTTCCTGATGGCGCCCATCCACCACCACTTCGAGAAGGCCGGCTGGGCCGAGCAGAAGATCGTGGTCCGCTTCTGGATCATCTCGATCATCCTCTCCCTCGTCGCCCTCTCCTCGCTGAAGCTCCGCTGATGGCACGGCACCCCTCGGGCAGCGCGTTGGACGACCTCGCCGGAAAGCGGGTACTGGTGATCGGCCTCGGCCTCTCCGGGCGCAGCGCCGCGGGCTTCTGCGCCGCGCGCGGCGCCCACGTCGTCGCCTGCGACCAACGCGAGGACGTGGCGGATCCCGCGCTCCCGCCCGGCGTCGAGATCCAGCGGGGTGGCCCGATCCCGGACCTCGCGCAGTTCGACCTGGTGGTGCCGAGTCCGGGCGTCCCCCGTGATCGTTATGCGGGAGCGACGGTGGCGTGGGGAGACATCGAACTCGCGTACCGTGCGCTGCCGGTTCCGGTCGTGGCCGTCACCGGCACCAACGGAAAGTCCACCACCGTGCGCCTGATCGAGACCATGCTGATCGCGGACGGGCGCCGCGCCCGCGCGGCCGGAAACGTCGGCGAGGCCGCGCTCGGGCTCGTGGGCAAACCCCTCGACGTCGCGATCCTCGAGGTCTCCTCGTTCCAGCTCGAGGCCGTCGACGCGTTCCGGCCCCGCGTCGGCGTGATCCTGGGCTGCACGCCAGACCACCTCGACCGCCACGGCAGCCTCGAGGCCTACCGCGCGACCAAGCTGCGCCTCTTCGCGCGCCAGGGGCCGCGCGACGTCGCGATCGTGAACGCGGACGACGCGGCGCTCGTCCGCGAGACTGCGGACCTCGCGGCCGAGCGCTGGCTCGTGTCGACCCGGGGCCCGGTCGAACGAGGCGCGTTCCTCGATGCCGGCACCCTCCAGCTGCGCGTGGGCAACAGGCCGGCCGTGCTGCCGATCGAGGCGATGGGCGAAGTCCGCGGACCGCTGGCCATCGACGTGCTCGCGGCGCTGCTGGCGGCCGTGGCCGTGGGTGCGGAGCCAGCGAAGGCGCTGGGTGCGCTCGCGACGTTCCGTCCCCTGCCCCACCGGATGGAACGGGTCGCGGCGCGAAACGGCGTGACCTGGATCGACGATTCGAAGGCGACCAATCCCGGCGCCGCGGCGGCCGCCCTCGCAGCCACCGGCGGCCCGATCGTCTGGATCGCGGGGGGGCGCGCCAAAGGCACGGGCTTCGGCGAGCTCGCGCAAGCCCCGCTCGACCGCGTCCGCCGCTTGCTGACGATCGGTGAGGCCTCGGCCGAACTCGCACGCGCGCTGGACGAGCGCGTGGCGATCGAGCCCTGCGGCACGATGGATACGGCCGTGGAACGCGCCGATGCGCTCGCGGCGCCGGGCGACACGGTCCTGCTCGCGCCCGCGTGTGCGAGCTTCGACCAGTACCCGGGCTTCGAAGCGCGGGGCGGACACTTCCGCCAGCTCGTGGAGGCGCTCCGATGAGTCCGCAGCACGAGCTGGCGCGCGCGGCCGAGGCGCAGGGGGCGCTGCTCACGGCCGTGGTCGTCCTCGCGGCGTGCGGTGCCGTCGCCGTCTTCAGTGCGACCGCGCCGCTGGCGCTCGACCACACGCTGCCGCCGCACTTCCTGCGGCACGGGGCCGCGCTGCTGTGCGGCATCGCGCTGGTCTGGACCGCGGCACGTCTGCCGCTCGCGATGTGGCGGATGCTGGCGATCCCGCTCCACGTCGTCGCGGTGGTGGCCCTCGTCGCGACGCTGGGCATCGGGCGGAGCGCCGGCGGCGCGCAACGCTGGCTCGTCGTCCCGGGGCTCGGGATGGGCTTCCAACCCGCCGAGGTGGCGAAGCTCACGACGGTGCTGGTGCTGGCCGTCGTGCTGTCGCGCAAGGACGGGAGGGCCGAGGTGACAGGGCGCCAGTTCCTGCTCGCGTTGGGGCTGGCCGCGCTCCCGGCCGGGCTCTGCCTGCTGCAGCCCGACCTCGGCTCGGCCGTGATCCTGTGCACGCTCGCGGGCGTGATGCTGCTGGTCGCCGGCGCGCGCGTCACCCACCTGGCCCTGCCCGCGCTGGTCGGCGGCATCGCGTTGGCAGGCTACATCGCGCTCCGTCCGTACGCGTGGAAGCGATGGGTGGGGTTCCTGGACCCGTGGGCGCGCGCCTCGACCGAGGGGTTCCAGCTCGTGCAGTCCTTCGTGGCCTTCGGCCGCGGCGGCCTCGCGGGCGTCGGGATCGGCGACGGCCGGCAGAAGCTCTTCTATCTGCCGGAGGCGCACAACGACTTCATCCTGTCCGTGGTCGCCGAGGAGACGGGCCTGATCGGGGTGCTGGTGATCCTGGGGGCGTTCGTGGCGCTGATGATCGCGGGCCTGCGCATCGCGCTGGCCGCGCGCGAACGCCTGCCCTTCCTGCTCGCGACCGGGGCGACCGTGCTGCTCACGCTGCCGGCGGCGCTGAACGCGGCCGTCGTGATGGGCTGCTTGCCGACGAAGGGCCTGACATTGCCCTTCATCTCGTACGGCAGGACGTCGCTGCTGGTCTCGTGCGTGACGGTGGGGGTGCTGCTCGCGGCCGCGCGGCCTCCCGCGGCCGCTCGAGGGCGACGCTCGTGACCTGGTTCATCGCCGGCGGCGGCACCGGCGGGCACGTCACGCCCGCGCTCGCGATCGGCGAGGAACTGCGCGCGCGGGGGCACACCCCGATCTTCGTCGGAACGGACCGCGGCATCGAGACGCGTCTGGTGCCGGATGGCGGCTTCGAACTCGTCACACTGCCCTCGCGGCCCTTCGTCGGCCGCGGTGCGATGGACCGGGCCACCGCGCTCGTGGCGCTCGCCTGGACCACGCTCCGGGCATCGTTCCTGCTCGGGCGGCGGCGCTGCCGCATCGTCGTCGCGGTCGGAGGCTATGCGTCGCTCCCGGCCGCGATCGCGGGATGGATCCTCCGCAAGCCCGTGGTCCTGCTCAACCCCGATGCCGAGCCCGGCCTGGCCAACCGCCTGCTCGCCCGCATCGCGACCCGGGTCTTTGCGGCCTTCCCGGGCTCGGAGCGGCATTTCGCCCATCCGGAGCGCGTCGTCGTCAGCGGCGTCCCGCTGCGGCGGAAGCTCCGCGACGCGTTCGCCCGGATCGAACGCGACACCACGCGTACGGACGAAGGCACCCGCCACCTCTTCGCCTTCGGTGGCAGCCTCGGCGCCCGCCAGATCAACGACGCGCTGCTCGCGGCGGCCGGGCGGCTCGACAAGGGAACGCTCCGCGTCGTCCACCAGACGGGCGCCCAGTACCGGGAGCGCGTGGCCGCGGCGTGGGCCGCGCACGGAATCGAAGCCCGGGTCGTCGCGTTCGAGGATGACATGCCGGCACGTTATGCCTGGGCCGACCTCGTGGTCTGCCGTGCGGGCGCGATCTCGGTGGCGGAAGTCACCTTGGCGGGACGCCCCGCGATCCTGGTGCCCCTCGCCCACGTCGGCGGCGGCGAACAGGCCGCGAACGCGCGCGCACTGGAGCGCGCGGGCGGTGCCGTCGTCTTCGACGGCGCCGGATTCGATCTGGACGCGTTCGCCGCGACGCTGGCCGCGCTGCTCGAAGACCGCGACCGGCTCGCCGCGATGGCGCGTGCCTCACGCAGCCTCGCGCGGCCCGACGCAACCCGCGACGTGGTGGACGCCTGCGAGAGCCTGCTCGCCGGAGCGGCCCGATGAGCGACAGGCTGCGACAACTCGAGCGCATCCACTTCGTCGGCATCGGCGGGATCGGCATGTGCGGCATCGCGGAACTGTTGCTGGTGCGCGGGCACACCGTCACCGGGACCGACCTCGCGGACGGGCCGACCGTGGAGCGGCTGCGCCGGCTCGGCGCGCGCATCGCGATCGGGCACGACGCGGGCGCGATCGAGGGAGCCGATCTCGTGGTCGTCTCGTCCGCGATCCGGGCGACGAACCCCGAGGTGCGCGCGGCCGAGGCCGCCGGGATCCCGGTCGTCCCGCGCGCCGAGATGCTGGCGGAGTTGATGCGGCTGCAGGACGGAATCGCGATCGCGGGCACCCACGGCAAGACGACCACCACTTCGCTCACCGCGCACGTCCTCGACGTCGCCGGGCTCGACCCGACCGTGGTCGTCGGCGGACGGGTGATGGGCACGGTCGCACCGGACAGGACCGGGGCGCGGCTCGGCCGCGGCTCGCTGATGGTGGCCGAGGCCGACGAGAGCGACGGTTCGTTCCTGCGGCTCGCGCCCGCGATCGCAGTCGTCACGAACATCGAGCCGGAGCACATGGATCACTACGGGACCGCGGCCGCGCTCGACGACGCCTTCGTCGAGTTCGCGAACCGACTCCCCTTCTGGGGCCGCGTCGTGCTGGGGATCGACGATCCCGGGGTGCAGCAGGTGCTCCGCCGGATCACGCGACGACGGACCACCTATGGCCTCACGGCGCAGGCCGACTGGCGTGCGAGCGCGGTGACACCGGACGGCACCGGCATGTGCTTCGAGGTCTCGCACCGCGGCACGCGGCTCGGCGCGGTCCGGATCCCCATTCCGGGAACGCACAACGTCTCGAACGCCCTCGCGGCGCTGGCGGTGGCCAGCGAAGCCGGTGTCGCCTTCGATATCGCACGCGACGCGCTCGCGACCTTTGCCGGGGTCGAGCGGCGGTTCGAGACCAGGGCGCGTGTGGCCGGCGTCTGGATCGTCGACGACTACGGACACCACCCGACCGAGATCCGCGCCACGCTGGCGGCGGCCCGTGCCGCACACCCCGGACGCGTGATCGTGATCTTCCAGCCGCACCGCTACACGCGGACGCGCGACCACTTCGATGCCTTTGCGGCCGCCTTCCACGACGCAGACGTGCTGGTCGTGACCGGGATCTACGCCGCGAACGAGGAGAAGCTCCCCGGGATCGACGGCGCATCGCTCGCGGCCGCGGTCCGCGAGCGCGGACACCGCGACGTGCGCTTCCTGGCGGATCTCGAGGCGATCCCGCCCGCGCTGGTGCCGGACCTGCGGGCCGGCGACCTGGTGTTGACGATCGGGGCCGGAAGCGTGGGCGGGCTCGGCCCGCGGCTCGCCGCAGCGCTCGGGGAGCGCGCCTCGTGATCGGCCCGGACGTGCGGCAGGCCCTGGGCGACGCACTCGGCGACGCGATCCGCTTCGACGTGCCGACGCACAAGCTCACGTCGCTGCGGGTAGGCGGACCCGCCGACGCGGTCGCGACCCCGGTGGATCGCGCGCAGCTCGCGCGGCTGCTTCGCCTCTGCGTCCGCTACCGGCTGCCACATCGGGTGATCGGCCGCGGCTTCAACACGATCGTGCGCGACGAAGGCGTCGACGGCGTGCTCGTCCGGCTCTCGCGCTTCAAGCTCCTCGAAGAGCGTCCGGGCGGTGCGATCCGGGTGGAGGCCGGCGTGAGCCACGCCTCGCTCACGCGCTTCTGCCGCGAGCGCGGGCTCTCGGGTCTCGAGTTCGGCGCCGGGATCCCGGGCAGCATCGGCGGCTGGATCGCGATGAACGCGGGCATCCCGGACCGCGAAACCAAGGACACCGTGCGCGAACTCGAGGTGGTGAGCCCCACCGGGCGCCATCGCCGCCGGATTCCGCGCGATCGCCTCCGCTTCCGTTACCGCGGGCTTCGCGGCCTCGCGCCGGGCTCCGTGGTGGTGTCGGCGCTGCTCGCGGTCGGCCTCTCCGACAAGGCACGGGTCGGCGCCGAGATCGATCGCCATCTCGCGAAGCGCAGCGACACGCAGCCGATCGACCAGCCGTCGTGCGGCTCGGTGTTCAAGAACCCGCCCGGGAGCCACGCGGGCCGGCTGATCGAGGCCGCGGGGCTGAAGGGGGAGACGCGCGGCGGCGCGCGCATCTCGACGCGCCACGCGAACTTCATCGTCAACGACGGCGACGCGACCGCGGCGGACGTGCTCGCGCTGATCGGCAAGGCACGCGCCACCGTCCGCATGCGGACCGGGATCGAACTGGTGCCCGAGGTCCGCATCTGGGGGAGGAGCACCGGATGATCGGCTTCACGAGCAACCGGCGGCACGGCAGCGCGGACATTCCGCGGTTGGGAATCTGGCTCGCGGCGCTCGCGATCGGTGGCGCGCTCGGATGGTGGGGGCGCGGCGCCGCCATCGAGGCGGCTCCCGGATCTGCGCTCCGCGTGGGCCACGTCGCGGTGACCGGCGTCGATCGCGTCCCGGCGTCCGAGTTGATCGCGCTGGCCGGGCTCTCGGCCGGCCAGCGGCTGCCCGACATCGACGCGGCCGCGATCCGGGACGCGCTGCTTCGCCATCCGTGGGTCCGCGACGCGCGGGTCACGACGCTGCCGCCCGATCACGTGCTGATGGCGATCGACGAGCGGCGGGCCGCCGCCATCGTCGCGACCCCGGACGCCCGGCGCTTCGTCGATGCGGACGGCGTGCCGTTCGCGCCCGCGGACGGGGCGGACGACCTCGCGGTGATCGAGGGCGTGGACAGCGCGGCCCTCGGCGTAGAGAACCCGCTGCTGGTGCAGGCGCTCCGGCTGCTCGCCGCGGCGGACGCCGAGGGCCTCCCGGCCCCGCAGCGAGTGGTGCTCGACGGCCCGGACCCGAGCGGGTTGCCAGCGCTCGTGTGGGACCGCAGCCCCGGCGCGTCGCTCACGGCCTTCGTCGGAAGCGAGGCGCCGGGGCCGGCCCTCCGGAAGCTGGCCCGGGTGTGGATGGCCGACCTCGAAGAACTCCGGAACGCGCGGGAAGTCGACCTGCGCTTCGGCCGACAACTGATCCTGCGCGGCGATGCCGGGCAGGCCACGACTGTTTCCATGATCGATGACGCGCCCGCCAGGTCGGCGGCCGTCACTGGCCATGCACAAGGGGGTGAACCATGGCACGCAAGGACGAACTGATCGTCGGATTGGATATCGGCACGACCAAGATCTGCGCGATCGTGGCCGAGCCGACCGAGAACGGGGTGGATGTGGTCGGCATCGGCACGCACCCGTCGAAGGGACTGCGCAAGGGCGTGGTGGTGGACATCGAGTCGACGGTCGACTCGATCAAGCACGCGGTGGAAGAAGCGGAGTTGATGGCGGACTGCGAGATCAGCTCGGTCTACGCCGGCATCGCGGGCGGTCACATCGACGGCATGAACTCGCACGGGATCGTCGCGGTGAAGGACGGCGAGGTCTCGGAGAACGACGTCCGGCGCGTGATCGACGCCGCCAAGGCCGTCGCGATCCCGATGGATCGCGAGGTCATCCACGTGATCCCGCAGGAGTTCGTGATCGACGACCAGGACGGGATCCGCCAGCCGCTGGGCATGCACGGTGTCCGCATGGAGGCCAAGATCCACATCGTCACGGCGGCCGTGACCAGCGCGCAGAACATCGTGAAGTGCGCCAACAAGGCGGGCCTCAACGTGGTGGACATCGTGCTCGAACCGCTGGCGTCGGCCGAAGCCGTCCTGGCCGGCGACGAGCGCGACCTCGGCGTCTGCCTGGTCGACATCGGCGGCGGCACCACGGACGTGGCCGTCTTCGCCGACGGCTCGATCAAGCACACGTCGGTCCTTGGGCTGGGCGGCTACCACGTCACCAACGACATCGCGGTCGGTCTGCGCACGCCCTTCGAAGAGGCCGAGCGCATCAAGAAGCGCTTCGGCATGGCGAGCGCCCGCTACCTGTCGAGCGACGACGTGATCACGGTACCGAGTGTCGGGGGGCGCCGGCCGCGCGAGGTCTCGCGCAAGATCCTGTGCGAGATCATCGAGCCCCGGATCGACGAGATCCTGACCCTGGCCCGGCAGGAACTCGTGAAGGCCGGCCTCGAGGACCGGATCCCGTCCGGCGTGGTCCTGACTGGCGGCTGCTCGGCGCTGATGGGGATCTCGGAACTCGCGGAGGAGATCTTCGAGTCGCCGGTGCGCCAGGGAACGCCGCTCCACGTGGGTGGGCTCCAGGACGTGGTGCGCAGCCCCATGTACGCCACCGGCGTCGGCCTGGTCCTCTACGGACAGGCGCAGGCGCGCGGCCGGGGCCAGAGCCGCTTCCGAATCCGGGACGAATCGATCTTCCGCCGGGTGCGCCAGCGGATGCGGGACTGGTTCTATGGAGAGTTCGATTGACGCCGGGCCCGCATCTCGGGCGACCGTGTGGGGACACGACACCCCGGGGGCTTTCCAACCCCGCGGGAATCCGCAACTATTCAACCAACTAGCCGCATTCGCTCGAAAAAAAGGGCCGGTGAGAGGGCCTGGGCAGCTGTGGCACGCGAGGGGGTGAGCATGCCGAATGATGATCGGCGAGACGACGACGTACGCGAAGTGGGACCGGCCAGCGACCTGAACGGCCCGGTCGAACTGCTCGAGGTCGGGCCGGACGATGCCGCCGCCGACCTGCTCGAGTTCGAGGACCCGGGCGAACTCCAGGCCCGGATCCGCGTGATCGGGGTGGGTGGCGCAGGCGGCAATGCCCTCGACTCGATGATCCGCTCGGGACTCGGCGGCGTCGAGTTCATGTGCGCGAACACCGACGCGCAGGCGCTCGAGCACAGCCTCGCCCCGATCAAGATCCAACTCGGCGCGGAACTGACGCGGGGCCTCGGCTGCGGCGCGAACCCGGAGAAGGGTCGCGCCGCCGCGCTCGAGGACCGCGACAAGCTGCGCGACATGCTGGTGGGATCGGACATGGTGTTCGTGACCGCGGGCATGGGCGGCGGAACCGGCACCGGCGCGGCCCCCGTGGTCGCCGAGATCGCGCGCGAGGTCGGCGCGCTGACCGTGGGCGTCGTGACCAGGCCGTTCCCGTTCGAGGGACGCCAGCGCACGAAGCACGCGGACAAGGGCCTCGACGACCTGCATCGCGTCGTCGACACGCTGATCACGATCCCCAACAACCGGCTCCTCGCCCTCGCGGGCAAGGACACGCCGATGACCGAGAGCTTCAAGCTCGCGGACGAGGTGCTGCTGAACGCGGTCAAGGGCATCTCGGACCTCATCACCGTGCACGGGCTGATCAATCTCGACTTTGCCGACGTCCGCACGATCATGAACGAGATGGGCATGGCGCTGATGGGAACCGGGATCGGCGTCGGCGAGAGCCGGGCCAAGGACGCGGCGTACGCGGCGATCTCGAGCCCGCTGCTGGAGGACGTCTCGATCGACGGCGCCCGCGGCGTGCTGATCAACATCACCGGCGCCGCCGACATGACGCTGTGGGAGGTCAACGAGGCCTCGACGCTGGTCCAGGAGGCGGCCCACGAAGACGCGAACATTATCTTCGGCGCGGTGATCGACGACGACGCGCCCGAAGGAGAGATCCGCGTCACCGTGATCGCGACCGGGCTCGACGACGAGCGCCAACGCGCCGGCGACCGGGGCGCCCAGCGCGAGACGCTCGCGCCGATGGGGGCGATGGAGCGCGAGCCGGTGGCCCCGCCGGCGTCGGCTCGGCCGGAGGCACCGCAGCCCGCCGCCCGCTACGCGCCGCAGCGCGAGGCCGGAAGTGCCGACCACATCGCAGGCACCGGGACCGAGGAGTTCGTGTCTCCCTTCGAGGACGAGCTCGACGTGCCGGCGTTCCTGCGCCGGCGCCGCGGAGACGGCGACGAGGAAGACACCGAACTCCCGACCTTCCTGCGACGCCAGGCCGACTAGCAGCCTGCCGATCCTTCCCTGGCGGTTAGGGGGGGGCGGCGGCGGCTCGTGCCGCCGGCTCTCGAGTGGGCCGTGGTAGGCTACCGGGGCGGCTGCGCTGCTTGCAGTCGCCCGGGACCGAGACCATGAAACCCGCCGTCGGCTGTACCTTGCTGCTCGCACTGCTCCTGTCGTCGCTGCCGACCGACGCAGTGGCGGCGGAGCCTCCGCACGACTTTGGCCGGCACCGGGTGTGGCAGGATGCGCAGGACGCGGCCTCCGAGTTCGTGGCCAACCACGACTGGGAGGAATCGATCGGTGCGCTGGAGGCCGCGCTCTCGGAGGCCGTCAAGTTCCCGGCCTCCGACGAGCGGACCGAAGCGAGCCTGACGACGCTGGGGACACTGATCGGCTCCGCACCGGAGGAGACCGTGGCGGGCGACGTCGCGCGACTCCTCGACCGTCTGGAGGACGTCGGAATCCAGCGTCCTGGCGCGCAGCCGTTCGTGGTCCGGATCCTGGTCCTGCGGGGGCGGCTGCAATCTCGGACCGGCGACACCGCCGCCAGCCTGACCACTCTCCGACGGGCCGTCGCCCTGGCCGAATCCGACCTGGGACCGGCGCATCCCGCCGCCCTCGACGCGGCTGCCGCGCTGGCCGACGGACTCTTCGCTTCGCGGCCCGACGAAGCGATCTCGGTGGCCACGCGTGCAGTCGAAATCGCGCGGTCGGCATGGGGTGAGGAGCATCCAGCGCTCGGGCGGCTGCTTGCGGCCCGCGCTCGGCTTCATGATCGCCGCGGCGACCGGCGCGAAGCCGTCGCGGACATGGTGGCCGCAAATGCGGCCGCGGGTTCCCTCTCGCCCAACGAGACGATCGCGCTCCGGGTCGAACTGGGGAAGATGCGCAATGCGGCCGGCGAATTTTCCGATGCCCTCGACGATGCGCGAGACGTCCGCAACGCGATCGAAGAGTCCGACGCGCCACAGCTACGGTTCGCGACCGACGCCGAGCTCGTCGCAGCAAGAGCCCACTACGGACTCGGCCAACTCTCCCGTGCGGCCAGCGCACTCGAGCGAGCGTACGACGCTGCCGGGAAACGGAGGACCCACGACGTGGCCTTCGTGGCCGCGACGACACTCGTCGATGCCGACATCCACGCCTCCGGCGGGGATCTCCCTGGCGCGATCCAGATGATCGAACAGGGCCTGTCGAGCGTCCCACGAGCTGCGGGCGTTCGAACCCGCCTGCTGCTCGCGCTCGCGAGGTTGGAGGCGCGTCGCGGCAACGGCCGGGCAACGCGGCGACTGACGAAACGGGTGCTGCAGACCGCGTCCGACCCGGCCTCGATCGAGCCCGACGTGCAGGTCGTTCGCGCCCGCGCCCGCCTCCAGGCGGGCGAGTTCGCCGAGGCCGAACGCCTCGCGGCTCGCGCCGCCGAGACCCTGTTCGCGTCGGGTCCCGGAAGACGGCTGTCGAAATCGAGCGCGTTGCAGACACTGGCGGAGGCGCAGGCGGCACTCGGAGAGACGGCGGAGGCACGGAGCACCTTCGAGCGCGCGCTGGCTGCGGCTGCCGGAAGCCTCACGGTCTACGCGGAGCTCGCAATCCGGGAACGATATGCCGCGGTCCTGCCCGGCGGCGACGCCGGCGCGGTCGAGAACGACCTGGCGCTGGAACTGCTCCGCGAACAGGCGGAGACCGCGGTGGACGCCGGGCCGTCGGACGCGGTCGTGGCTTCGACGATCGAACGCGCCGATCTGAACTACCGCTTCGAGGCTCCCGGGGCGTGGCGGTCCTGGGATGCATCGGCTGCCGGGCTGAACGCCAGTGTCGCACTGTTCCGCTCCGACCCTACCTCGTTCTTCGCGATCGTCACCACGGACGTGAATTCTGCCGGGACGCGACTCGACGCCGACCGCCTGGTAGACGGGCTGGAAGCATCTCTCGCCGACTCGTCCGAGACGTTGAGTCGAGAAGCGTACGCGATCCGCGGAATCCGCGGTGTGCGATGGCTCCGGACGCAGGCGTTCTCGGGCCAGAAATACTACTTCGACACCTGGAACGTGGTGGAGGGCGGGGTCTTCTACCAGTTGAATGCATGGGCGACGTCGCGCGAGTCGGCGTCTGACGCGGCGCGCGAGCTCTTCCCGCACTTCTCGTTCATCGAGGCCACCCCGGCCATGGCCTCGGACACCGTGCTCCCGCCGTACCAGAGCCCGCACTACGGCTACGTCGTCTTGCTGGAGGAACCCGGGTGGAGGGATTGGCGGGACAAGGCAGAGCGGTTCCCGACTGCCGAGTTCGCTGCGTTGTACAAGGATGAGGCCGCCCTCACCGTCGTGGCCGTTTCGCTGTTCGGAAGCTCGCCAGGCCTCCAGGACCTCGCAGCCGGATTCGCACGATTGATTCCGGGCGCCGATCTGGGGCAAGCCCGGCGAGTGGAGATCGATGGAAGAGCAGCCCTGGAGTTCCGCTTCGCACACACACCGGGAAAGCTCCCCCTCCGCTACCGCGCGCGCATCACCTCCCGAGACGGGGTCGCTTACCTCGTTCTCGCGTGGGCGACATCGGACTCCACGAGGGACGAGCCGGACGTGCTGGACGCGGTCGAGAGCGTCTCCTTCACCGGCCATGCCGATGCTGCGCGCACGCCGGCCGACCTGCCGGATCCGGACCGGCCGCGCCACGCCACCGTGTACAACGAACTCGGCCTCGCCCAGTACTCGGCCAACCAACCGAGCACGGCGCTGCAGTTCTTCCGCCTCGCCAACGAAAGCGCGCCGGACGACAGGACCATTCTCGGAAATCGCGCACGCGTCGAACTCGAGCATGGCTCTCCGTCCCTCGGACTCGCGGCGATGGCCGGCCACCCGGATCTCGTCGAGTCCGATGCCCTCCTGCTGTCTCTGCGCGCGTCGCTCCACGCGTCCCAGGGCTCGACGGAACAGGCCCTGGCCGACTTCGCGGCCTCCCTCGCCCTTTCGAATGACCCGGACGTGCAACAGAGCTATGCGCTGCTACTCGCCGAAGACGGTCGGCCGGACGAGGCGCTGGCGCACCTCGACGAGGAAATCGGGCGCAGCCACGAACCGGCGCTGATTCGCGCCAAGGCCAAGGTCCTCTCGAGCACGGGCGACCACCAGGCGGCGGTCCGGACACTCGAACCCCTCGTCGAGGATCGCCCCAATGACGGAGCGCTGCTCCGTGAACTCGTCGAGGCTCACTACCGGGCAGGGAACCAGCGCAAGGCGATCGCGCTGTTAGGGCGTCTGTCGAAGCTCGGCGGATACGAAGCCGTCGGCCACTATTTCCGCGCACTCTCCCACATCGAACTCACCGAGTATCGCGAGGCCAAGGAGGCGCTCGAGGCCGCGCTCGAGCGCGAGCCGACCTCGACCGAGGTCCAGGCGGTGCTCGCGCAGGTCTCTGCATTGCTCGGTGAAGGCACCACGCTGGCGTTGAAGGAGGAGATCCCACCGGTCGATCTGCCGGAGGACGTGCGGTCCTTCATGGACCACGCGACGCTCCCCGACGCGGACGAGAGTGAGTCTGCGCACGTGTTGTACGCGGTGAACGGAGTTCGCTTCGTCCGGAACGAGGAGCAGCGGACCACGCTCTGGTGGAAGGTCGCCATTCGGACCCGGCAGGCCGCCCAGCAATATTCCCGACTCGAGTTCCCGTACGATCCCCTGGCCGAGGAGATCTTCGTCAACCAGCTCGTGGTTCGCGATGCCGAGGGGAACGAACTGTCGAGCGGGGTTCCCAAGGACGCCTACGTCCTCTCGCCCCCGCAAGACGACGCAGCCACGTCTTCCAAGATCCTCCACGTCCCGGTCCGGGGACTCGAAGCCGGCGCGACGCTCGAAGTCGTCCTGACCAGGCGCGACCGCGGAAACCACGAGACCTTCTCGTACCTGGCCCTGTTCTTCGGCGATCAGCACCCGGTGGAGCGCGGCGCCGTCTTCATCGATGCGCCGGGGGGCGAGGTACGGGCAACGGCGTCTTCCGCGCCCACCGTACACCACCACGGACAGGTGACTTCCTGGACGATGGAGTCGATTCCGGGCATGCGTTGGGAGGCGTACCTCCCAGAGCGCCATCAGCAGCTCGATTTCGTCCGGCTCGCGGATGCAACGGAAGAGTGGGAGCCGCTCGCGCATGACTACCTCGACGACCTCGCGGAGTACCTCTCACCGGACCCGGCGATCCGGGAAATCGCGGATCGCGAGACACAGGGAGCGACCAGCACCGATGCGAAGGCCCGCGCACTCGCGCACTTCGTCCAGGAGACCCTCAGCTACCAGGCGATCGAATTCGGGCGACGGGCCCGGATCCCGAACCCGGTCGGCAGCATCCTCGATCACCGCTACGGCGACTGCAAGGACCACGCGCTCCTGCTGCATCAACTCCTGGGGTCCATCGGCATCGACTCGAGGCTCGCCCTCGCCAGCATCGGCGAGGAGGTCGATCCGGACCTGCCGAGCCTGGATCAGTTCGACCACATGATCGTCAGATGTCTCGGTTGCCGCGAGGCGGGCTGGCTGGACCCGACCGACAAGGGCGTCGCGATCGGAAAGTTCGTGCCGCGCGGCCTCTCCGAAAACCTGGCGCTGGTGCTCGACCCCGACGAACCCCGGCTCGAACGGATCGCGCGCCCACAGGACGGCGCCCACACCGCCACGACCCACCGCACCGCCGAGATCATGGCGGACGGATCGGTGGAACTGGTGGAAGACCTGGAGGTCCAGGGCTTCGTCGCGGGTTGGTTGCGAGACCTGTTCCGCAGCGTCGAGCCATCGAATTGGGAGGAAGCCCTGGAGAGTTGGATGTCGATGGATCCGACGCACTCCGTGATCCGCAAGGTCGAACTCCAGAACCTGCACGACACCCGCCTTCCGCTCGAGATCCACATGGAGTACGAGATCCGGCGAGCCTTCTCGAAGCTGCCCATGGGCCTCTTCGGTGGGCTGCCGATGGTCTGGGAACGCGCGATGTTCGGGGTGGCGTCGGACGACGAGCGAACGGCGCCGTTCGAGGTATCGACACCCGTGCGTTTCGTGGGAGACGTCCGGATCCGCGTTCCAGACGGATATCGGGTCACCGGACTGGCCGGCCGTACACGGTCCGAGGGACGCTACTCGGCGGTGACGGGCGAGACGCAGCTGTCGAGCGACGGCTTCTCGATGACGTACGAGATCCACCGCACGAATGGGATGTTCCCGGCGAGTGAGTACCCGCGACTTCGTTCCGAGGCCGAAGGGGTTCTCTCCTTCCTTCGGCATCCGGTCCAGATCGAAGCCCCCTCGGCCCCGCGCTGATTCCGGCCGGCATTGCACCCGGGGCCCGTGTGGGTGAGCCTCGCAGGCCATGTCCACCGATTTCGTGCTGCTCGAACGCCGCGGCGACGGCGTCGCCGTCCTCACCTTCAACGACCCCGATCGTTTGAACGCGATGACCGAGGCGATGGGCCAGGCCATCCAGGCCTCGGTCTCGGAGCTCGCCGGGGACGACGCCGTGCGCGCGGTCGTGCTCACCGGGGCCGGGCGCGCGTTCTCGGCCGGCGGCGACCTCGACATGATCGCGCGCATGAACGAGGCCGGGCGCGCCGACGTGGGAGGCCCGACGCGCGCCCGGAACCGCGACTTCATGGGCCGCTTCTACCGCCTCTACCTCTCGGTGCGCGAGCTGCCGGTCCCCACGATCGCGGCCATGAACGGTGCCGCGGTGGGCGCGGGGTGCTGCGTCGCACTGGGGTGCGACTTCCGCATCGCGGCCCGGGAGGCGCGCATCGGCCTCAACTTCAACCGGCTCGGGATCCACCCGGGAATGGCGGCGACGTGGACGCTGCCCCGGCTGGTCGGCCCGGCCCACGCGGCCGAGCTGCTCTACACGGGCCGGCTCATCGACGGCGAAGAGGCCGCCCGCATCGGCCTCGTGAACCGGGCCCTGCCCCGCGAAGAAGTGCTCGCGGACGCGCTGGCGGCCGCAGCCGCGATCGCCGAGTGCGCGCCCCAGGCGATCCGGGGCTCGAAGCGCTCGCTGGCCCGATCCGCTGAGCGCACCCTCGACGAGCAGCTCGACGCCGAGGCCCACGAACAATCGCTCAACTACGAAGGCGCGGACCTGGCGGAGGGGCTCGCCGCGGCGCGCGAGAAACGCGCCCCCCGCTTTTCCGGCGCTTGACGCCCCGCGCCGGGAAGGAACCGGTGCCGCCGTTCTCGACCCCGCTGAAGTGCGCGAGCCGGAGGCTCGCGTTCAGCGTCTAGGCCTGGCCGTGCACCATCAGCAGGAGCAGGCCGACGTAGGCCACGCTGAGCCAGAGATGGTGACTGCGGATGGCTCGTCGTGCCACGGGATTCCCTCCAGAACGCGGTGGGTCGATCTCGACCCGTCTCCTCCCCGTTCTCGGAGAACGCGGAGGGCGACTTGAGGGGTAGCCGGCAGAAACCGCCGCGGCGGTGATGGGGATCACGGGTTCGGCGCCCGGAAGCCGGAGCGCCGCGCCCCTGGAACGTCATCGCGGCATGGCCCTGCGCCGCCAGCCCTTCGTGGGTCGCCAGGATCGCCTTCATCCGGCGCGCCGTCGCCTTCGGGTACGATCGCGGGCGCGCAGACCGGCGTTCGGCCGGCATCAGGAGACCGGAATGACTCGATCCAAGGCGCTCGCCTGTCTCGTCGCCCTCGCCGCGGTCCCGTTCGCGGCGCGCGCCGACACCCATCTCGTGCGCGGGCGGATCGAGACCGGCCTCGTTCCCGGGCCGGTGGCGTACCACGCGCTGCTCCCATCGGGCGACGAGGCCTCCCTCGAGCCCGGGCTCCCGCTGCTGCTGTTGCTGCACGGCGGCGGCGGCGACGAGGGATTCCTCGACGACATGCGGCCCGCGATCGAGCAGGCGTGGGCATCGGGCGCGTTGCCGCCGTTGGTCGTCGTCACGCCCGGCGCTGGCCGCTCCCTCTACCTCGACTGGAAGGACGGCTCGCAGCGCTGGGAGACCTTCCTGATCGACGAGTTCCTGCCGCGCGTGCGCGAGCGCTTCCGCACCTCGCGAGCGCGAGAACACACGTTGGTGTCAGGGATCTCGATGGGCGGCCTCGGAAGTCTTCGCCTGGCGTTCAAGCACCCGGACGTGTTCGGTGCGGTCGCGGCGCTCGAACCCGGGATCGAAGCCGCCACCCGCTGGAGCGAGGTCACGCTGCGCGACACCTTCTACCGCCAGGGGAGTGTCTACCCCGAGCGCTTCGGCGACCCGGTGGACGCCGGCCACTGGGCCGCGAATTCACCCGTACACCTGGCGGCCGCGGAGGGGCACCGGATCGCGGCCGCGCACCTGGCGATCTACTTCGAGTGCGGAGACCGGGACATGTTCTACCTGGACTACGGTGCCGAGCGCCTCCACCGGCTGCTCTTCGATCAGGACATCTCCCACGAGTACCGGCTCGTCCGCGGCGCCGACCACGTGGGCCCGTCGATCCCGGGGCGGATGCACGATGCGCTGGCGTTCCTGGGCCGGCAGCTCGCGCCGGAAGCCAGCCCCGGCCTCGCCTCGCGCGCACGCACGTTCCTGGCCCGCAAGTTCATCGAACGCGAGAAGCAGCAGGCGGGGTGGCGACGCAGCCGCAACGTCCGGCGCGGCGATGCCCTGATCCACGTCACCCTCGAGGGCGACGGCCCCCCGATCGTGTTGCTGCCCTCGCTCGGCCGCGGCGCGAGCGACTTCGATGACCTGTCGGCCCGGCTGGCGGGCGCAGGCTACCTGGTGGTGCGGCCCGATCCGCGCGGCATCGGCCGGAGCCGCGGCTCGCTCGACGGCCTGACGATGCAGACGCTGGCCGACGACGTGGCCGCCGTGATCCGCGACCTCGGTCGGGATCCGGTGGTCGTCGTCGGGCACGCGTTCGGAAACCGGGTGGCGCGCATGCTGGCGACGCTCCATCCCGACCTCGTCGATCGGGTCGCGCTGCTCGCGGCGGGCGGTCGCGAGCCGATCCCGGACGAGATCGTCCGCGCGCTGCGGGCGAGCTTCGACGATTCGCTCCCGAACGCGGAACGGCTGGCCGACATCGCGCTGGCCTTCTTTGCCGAGGGCCACGACCCCGCAGTCTGGCGCGACGGCTGGCATGGCGATGTCGCGAATGCCCAGATCGCGGCCACGCAGGGAACGCCGGTCGAAACCTGGTGGGGGGCGGGCGGCAGACCGATGCTGGTCGTCCAACCCGCCGAAGACCGCATCGCCCCGATCGGGAACGCACGGCACCTGGCCGAGACGTATCCGGACCGGGTCCGGATGGTGGTGGTTCCGCGGGCCGGACACGCGCTGCTCCCGGAGCAGCCCGAAGCGGTGGCGGCCGCGCTGTTGGCCTGGATGCGCGGACTCTGAGACGCGCCCCGCCCGGCCGGCTAACGAGCAGTTTCCTTCTCGCGTCCGGATCGGAAGGCGGCGACCCGCTCGGCGGGTTCGCCCGTCAGCGCCAGGTGGGTCGCCAGCTCCGGCTCCGCCACGAACAGGTCGGCCATTCCCTGGAGGGCGTAGGCGTTGACGAGCTTCTTCGTCAGACGGACCGAGACCGGGCCGTTCGCAGCGATGCGCGAGAGCAGATCGTCCACCCCGGGCCGCAACCGATCGTCCGGGACGACATGGTCAATGAGCCCCCACCGCGCGGCCTGTTCTGCATCGATGCGGTCGCAGGTCATGATCCACTCCTTGGCGCGCGAGGGCCCGATGACCCGCGTCAGCCGGGGGGAGCTGCCCCACGTGAAGAAGTAGCCGATGTGGGTCTCGGGCAGCGCGAATTCGGCGCTCTCGGCGGCGAAGCGGAAGTCGCAGCCCAGGATCAGGGCCACACCCGCGCCGAGGCAGATGCCGTTCACCGCCGCGACGGTGACCTGCTCCAGCTGCTCGATGCTCCGCATCATCTCCTGGCCCGCGAACTGGCCGAGACGCGCCGCGTCCTCGGGAGCGATCCGGCCCGAGGCGCCGCCGTCGCCCATGCCGAGGATGTCTGCGCCGGAGCTGAACGCGCGCCCCTTGCCGGTGAAGACCACGAAGCGGGTGTCCGGATCCGTCCGGAGTTCGCGGCAGAGCGCGGTGATCTCCCGGATCATCGTCGGGTCGAAGGGGTTCAGCTTCTCGGGGCGGGCGAGCCGGACCTCGAGGGTCGCGCCCTGACGTTCGATTTCCAGCCGCTCGTAGCTCATGCGGCCTCCGGTCGGTGTCCCTCCGCCGGCGGGAGTCTACCGGAGCCGGGGCGGCGTCGCGATCGCGGCGTCTACAGCGCCTCGCAGGGAGCCACGATCTCGGACGCGTTGAAGAAGTACGCGATCTCGACCCTGGCCGTTTCGGGCGCGTCGGAACCGTGGGCGGCGTTGCGCTCGATGTCGGTGCCGTGGTCGCCCCGGATCGTACCCGCGGGCGCTTCGTTCGAATTGGTCGGACCCATCAGCTCGCGGTTCTTCGCGATCGCTCCCTCGCCTTCGAGCACGCTGACGACGACGGGGCCCGATGTCATGAACGCGACCAGGTCGCCGTAGAACGGGCGCTCCTTGTGCACCGCGTAGAAGCCGCGTGCCAGTGCCTCGCTCAGCCGCAACTTCTTCAGCGCGATGATCTCGAGACCGGCCTCCTCGAAGCGGCGCAGGATATCGCCGGTGGCGCCCTTCTCGACGGCGTCGGGCTTGATGATGGACAGCGTACGCTCGATGGCCACGGGGTCTCCAGTGCGGGTCGGGTCAGCGCCACGGGCGCCGGACGGGGCGCGAAAACTAGCGGAACCGGCTGCGGCCGAAAGGCCAAGGCGGGCACGCGTTCCGGCCGCGGGGCTCGCCGGGGCGGGGAACGGCCTAGGGGGTGAGCACGATCTTTCCGAAGTGCTCGCTCGCTTCCATCGCGCGGTGCGCGGCTTCGATGTCGGCCATCGGAAGCACGCGATCGACGATGGGGCGGATGCGGCCGGCGGCGAGGTCGGCGCCGAAGCGGGCCTCGAAATCGGCGACGATGGCGGCCTTCTCTCGCACCGGCCGGGCGCGGAGCGTCGAGCCGATGACCTGCAGCCGCTTCAGCATCACCGTCGCCAACGAGATCTCGGCCTTCGCGCCCCCCATCAGGCCGATCAGCACGAGGCGGCCCCCGATCGCCAGCGATGCGAGGTTGTCCCCGAGATAGGCGCCGCCGATCGAATCGAGCACCACGTCGACGCCCCTTCCGCCGGTGTGCTCCGCGACGGCCTCGGAGAAGAAGGCTTCCCGATAGTTGACGGCGACGTCGGCGCCGAGTTCGCGGCAACGCGCGCACTTCTCCTCGCTTCCGGCGGTCGCGAAGACGGTGCCGCCCACGGCCTTGACCATCTGCGTCGCCGCAGTGCCGATGCCGCTGCCGCCGCCGTGCACCAGCAGCGCGCCGCCGTCCGGAAGGGCCGCCAACTGGAAGACCGTGAGGTGCACGGTCAGGAAGACCTCGGGGACCGCGGCGGCATCGGTCCAGGACATTCCCTCCGGCACGTGCATTGCGGACCCCGCGTGCACGACGGCCTCGCTCGCATAGCCTCCGCCCGGCAGCAGCGCCATCGCGCGGTCGCCGATGGACCAGCCGGACACGGCGCTTCCGACCTCGACCACCTCACCCGCGCACTCGAGGCCCGGGATCGGCGACGCGCCGGGCGGCGGTGGATACATCCCCTTGCGCTGCATCAGATCGCCCCGATTCACGGCGAATGCCCGCGTCTCGATGCGGAGATCGTCGGGCCCGGCCACGGGCGCATCGGCCTCGCCCACGCGGAGGGTGGAATCGGGACCCAGGTCGTCGATGAGTACGGCTCGCATGGGCCCCACTCTATCGGACGGCGGCCGAAACGGGAGCGGACCGCCGCGGGTTCGCGACGGCCCCCCGTCGCCTGATCGGGACCGCCCGCTACTTCAGCTGGGTGCGATCGTACTCGAGGATGGTGCGGGCGATGATCAGGTTCTGGATCTGGCCCGTTCCTTCGTAGATGTCCGTGATGCGGGCGTCCCGGAACCACTTCTCGAGCAGGTACTCGCGGCTGGCCCCCATCGGCCCGAGCAGCTCGATGCACCCCTGGGTGATCTCGCGCACCGCAGAACAGCCCTTGGCCTTCGAGATCGACGCCTCGAGGTTGTTGGGCTGGCCCTGGTCGGAGAGGTAGGCCGCGTGCAGCACCGTCAGCTCGGCAGCCTCCTGGAGCGCCTCGAGCTGCTGGAACTTCGCCGCCACCGCCGAGAGCCCGTGCACGTCCGCGCCGTAGGAGAGATCGACGCCTGCGCCCTCTAGCTGCTCGCGGGTGAAGTCGAGACTCGCGCGCGACATGCCGAGGCCGAAGGCCGCCGTCATCGGCCGGGTCATGTTGAAGGTCTTCATCACGCCGCGGAAGCCGCCCGAGCCGGCCTTCGGGATCTCCTCCTTGCCGCCGAGCAGGTTTTCGCGCGGGATGCGGCAATCGGTGAAGACGTAGGTGGCGGTGTCGTCGGCGCGGATACCGAGCTTCTTCTCCTTGTGGGAGACCTCGAAGCCGGGCGTGCCCTTCTCGACCAGGAAGGACTTGATCCCGGCGCGTCCGGCCGAGCGATCCAGCGTGGCCCACATCACCACGCCGTCGCTGCGGCAGCCGGTGGTCACGAAGATCTTCTCGCCGTTCAGCACCCACTCGTTGGTGGCCTCGTCGAGCACGGCCGTGGTCTGCACCAGCGACGGATCCGAGCCACACCCGGGCTCGGTGATCGCCATCGAGAGCAGGAGCCCGCCCCACTTCTCGCGCTGCTCTTCGGTGCCCGAAGCCGCGAGGGCGGCGTTGCCGAGGCCGACGCCGCGGCCCTTGCGCATGCGCACGGAGTAGTCGCCCCAGCACTCCGCCATCGTGATCAGCATGCCGATCACGCTCGCACCCGAATCGTCGCTGCTGCGCTCGCCCATCATCGACCAGGCACCGGGGAAGTCCTTGGCCTCGTCGAGGGCTTCGGGCGGGAACTCGGCCTCGTTCTCGTCGTAGTAGCGCGCGTACTTGCGCGCCACCAGCGCCTCGGTCCGCACGTAGTCGAGGATCTTCTGGTCGTTGTCGGAAAGGTTGAAGTCGATCATGTCGTTCTTCTCCTCAGACGGAGGCCACGGCATCGAGCACCGTGAGGGTTCGGGCGGCGCGGTACCAGAGCTCGACCGGGTGTTCCCGGATGAAGCCGTGACCGCCGAGGACCTGGAGTCCGTTGTCGGCGATCCGCATGCACTCGCGCGCGGTGTAGGTGGAGGCGAAGAGCGCGGCCTTCGTCGCGTCCTCCAGCGATTCGAGCGTCGCCGCGGCCTTCCAGGTGAGCCAGCGCATGCTGGCGACCTCGATCTCCATGCCCGAGAGCGTGAACGCGATCGCCTGCTTCTGCGCGATCGCCTCGCCGAAGGCGTGGCGATCCTTCGCGTACGGGATTGCGTACTCCTTGACCGCGCTGGCGAGCCCGACGCGCAGCGCCGCGGAAGCGGTCCGCATCTGGGCGACGAGGCGTGCGCCGTCGAAGCCGTCGTCGCCGCCGAGCCGTGCCTCGGCCGGCACCTCGACCTGGTCGAGGGTGAGCGACACGGTCGGCAGCGCCTTCATCCCGAGGTTCTTCTCGACCTCGGAGATCGCGAGGCCCGCTGCGTCGCGCGGCACGATGAAGGCGTCGATCGCGTCGAGGCCGGTCCCGGCCGCCTGCTCGCTGCGGGCCAGCACCAGGAACTGCTCGGCGCGATCGCCCAGCACGACGAAGTGCTTGCGCCCGGAGATCACGAAGCCCCCCTCCTTGGCCAGGGCCGTCGTCTGGAGGTTCGCGACGTCGAAGACGGGCGAGGGCTCGGCCACGGCCACGGTGGCGGCCGCGAACCGCTCGCCGCAGAAGCGCGGCAGGTGCGCCTGCTTCTGCGCCTCGGTGCCGAAGTCCGCGATCGCGAACGCGACCATCGAGGGCGCGGTCGCCGCGATCGCCAGCGCCGGGTCGCCGAACGCGAGCTCCTCGAGGATCAACGCGTTGGTGATCGGGGACCGCGGCTCGCCGCCGCCGCCCACGGACTCGGGCAGCTGGGTGCTGGTGAGTCCCAGCTCCCAGACCGTGTCGAGCACGTCCGCGGGCAGCGCGCTCTCTTCGTCCGCCTGGCGCGCGGCTTCGCGGAAGATGTCTCCGGCGAAGTCGCGCATCGCATCGCGCACGACCTCTTGCTCCTCGGTCGGACCGAACGAGATCATCTGGCTCTCCTTGTCGGGGACGGGAATCCCGACCCGCAGCACACGCTGGGGGTTCAGGTTCCTTCGGGGGCACGCGCGCCTCGGCCGAGGTGCGCCACCTGGTGGAAGTAGTGGTCCATCGCTTCGCGGCCGCCCTCTTTCGTCAGCAGGCCGCGCTTCGCCGCGTCGCGCGCATCGACCAGGCCGAGCGCGACGCCGCACCAGATCCGGGCGTCGGCCGTGTAGCGGACGTCGGCTCGCGCCGCGAAGCCGGCTTCGACGCGGCAGGTCCCGTGGTCGATGGTGACCGCCCAGACGCCGCCGCCCGCGCCCTCGAGGCGGATCTCGAACACGATCTGGGCGTCCGCCGCGCGCTCCTCGCGAAGCAGGAACGGCAGGGATTCGAGGATGGAGATGGGCGAGGTCTCGTCGAACCGGCGCATGTCGAGGCCGAGTTCGGCGATCTCGTGATGGACGTACCAGCGCGCAACCGCGGCGATGATGGGCTCGAGATCGCGGCCATTCTGCGTCGCCCCATAGCGGGAGCGCGCCCCCTCGCCGTCGACGGTCTCGACGAAGCTCGCGTCGATCAGCTGCTTCAGGCGGTTGGACAGCACCCGCGGCGCGATCCCGGTGCGCTGGCGCAACTGCTGGAAACCCTGCGGGCCGGCCAGCAGGTGGCGCACGAGCACCAGCGTCCACTTGTCGCCCAGCCAATCGAGCGCACGCGCGACGGGGTCGAAGACCTCGCCGGGACGGGGGATGGCGGCGGAACGCGTCGCCTCCAGGGAATTCGCTTTCTCCCGGGGCATGACGTGGAGTATCTATCAGATACTCTTTGTCGCGACAACAGGAAACTCACAGTCACACGAGAAGGCCGGAGGCGGACTGTAAGCCGGGTTCTGTTCCCTCGGGGAGTCTCCTCCATCGAGGGCGAGGACCATTCCTCTAGGCCCGCTGTTGCCAACGGGCTCGAGCACTCTCACCCGGACGTCGGGGCCCGAAGACCCTGGGGCGGGCCACCCCAGGCGACGTCCCTATTCGAGCTTGCACCAGGAGGGGTTTGCCCCGCCGCCGGTCACCCGGCTGTCGCGCGTGGGCTCTTACCCCACGATTTCACCCTTACCTGCTCTCCGCCGGTCGCTCCTCTCGGTGCTCCCGGCCTCGACGAACATCGGCGATGTCGTTTCTGCGGCACTTTCCCTCGGGTCGCCCCGGGTCGCTGTTGGCGACCTCCCTGCCCTGCGGTGCCCGGACTTTCCTCCCGCGGGCGGTCCTGCCCGCCGGCG
>Ga0114931_10000156_pt1 | contig 76552 bp, 69 predicted proteins | sample 2SBtaG_FD_89579 | JGI IMG/M metagenome (GOLD analysis project Ga0114931, IMG submission 89579) | Deep subsurface microbial communities from Kolumbo volcano to uncover new lineages of life (NeLLi) - 2SBTROV14_V59a metaG | ecosystem: Environmental > Aquatic > Marine > Volcanic | place: Kolumbo...
GTCGTATTCGCCCCGTTGCTCATGTGCAAGCCCGAGCGCCGTGTGCGTGAGCCAGAAATGGGGGTGCAGGGCCAGCGCGGTACGTGCCTCCTCCACGGCCCGGTCGTACTGACTGCTCCACCAGTGGATATAGCAGACTACGGCACCAAACACGGGGGAAAGCGGATCCAGGCGAAGCGCCTCGCGCTCGTGAAGAAGCGCTTCGGATAACCGCCGTGTCGGTATGAGAACCCATCCTGCATAATAATGATGGGCCGTCGGCAAATCCGGATTCAGCGCAAGGGCCTCCAAAATCTCTGCCTCGGCAGCCTTCGGATCATGATCGTAGAAGTTCCGAACGGTACACAGCGATATATGGGCTTCCGCCAGACTGCCGTCGAGCGCAAGGGCTTCACAGGCGGCTTTCTCGGCTTTGGGATAGACGACGCGGCCGGGGCGATACCCGTAAAACCCCTTCATCGAATAACAATCCGCCAGCCCCGCGTAGGCCCGGGCAAACCCGGGATCCCGCTCGATGGCCTGACGAAAAAACACGGCCGCCTGACGCAAAGAGGCCGGCGTGCGCAGGCCCCATTGATGACGGCCCTTGAGGTACAGGTTGTAGGCTCCAGGGTCCTCCGTCGACCGCTTGATCAACGCTGCCTTCTCGCCCCCGAACAACGTCAGCCGGAGCTTTTCGATGACGGTTAGCGTGATCTCGTCCTGAAGGTCAAAGACATCGTCCATGACCCGGTCGTATCGTTCCGACCAGAGATGGTGGTCGTCCGACGTGTCGATGAGTTGTACCATGATTCGTAGCCGCGATCCCAACTTTCGGACGCTGCCTTCGAGGACCGTGCGGACGCGCAATCGGATTCCGATGGCTTTGATATCCTGTTGTTGCGTTCGGAAGGCAAACGAAGAGGTGCGGGCGGCCACACGCAGGCCGGCAACATGGGCGAGGGCGTAGATAAGTTCCTCGGAAAGGCCGTCACAGAAATAGGTGTTTTCTGGGTCTGAACTCAGATTGACAAAGGGCAGAACGGCAATGGACGGGGTGGCCGGGAGGCTGATGCGCCGAGGAGGCTCCGGGCGTTGTGAGGGTGCCAGATCATTCAGCACGGTACCGGCATCGGGGTATCGTGCGTCAGGGTCTTTCCGGAGCAGTCGCTCTACGATCGCATTGAGGTCGTCGGGAATGTCGGCGTTGAGGCTGCCGATCGGCACGTGCGATTCGTGATTGATATTGTACAGGACGTCGAGCGTGTGCTTCCCTGTGAAAGGCCGTCTACCGGTGAGTAATTCATAGAGGACCACCCCCAGCGACCACAGATCTGTCCGGTGATCCACGTCCCGGTTGCGGGTCTGCTCCGGGGACATATAGTCGGCGGTACCGAGCGTAGTGCCCGGGCGCGTGACGTTGTCCTGGTCACGCCGCTTTGCCAGCCCGAAGTCCACAATCTTGATGGTGCCGTCACGCACGAGCATGAGGTTGGCGGGCTTGATGTCGCGATGGATAATGCCGTATTCATGCGCCCGCTTGAGCCCCCGCGCGATCTGTATGGCGTAGTCCCGCGCCTCATCCACGGGCACGGGGCCTTCGCGGATTTTCTGCTTGAGTGTCGCCCCGTCATAGAAGGTCAGGACGATAAAAAGCTGCCCCTGTTCGGTCTCTCCAATCTCATGAATCGTGCAAATATTGGGATGATCCAGTGCGGAAGCCGCCCGTGCCTCCACCATGAATCGTTGTTTGGCCCCGGCGTCTCGGCTGTAATTAGGGGGCAAAAACTTGAGTGCCACCGGACGTTGGAGGCGCAAGTCCCGGGCTTTGTAGACGAGGCCCATCGCTCCTCCGCCCAGGAACGCATCGACGCGATACTGTCCGATCGATCGACCGACGAATTGATAGGGGTCGACCGGGCCCGCTTCGTTCATCAGAACCGGAAATAAGGAGCCGGCAAAATCGACGAAAAAGTCGGAAGCCTGTGTGTGGACAGCCAGCAATGACGCCACCTCGGCCCTCAACGTGGGCTCACCTTTGCAGGCCTCATCCAGGAACGCGGTCCGTTCCGGCGGAGGCAGTGCCAGTGCTTGCTCCAACACGACTTCGATCTTTTCCCATTGCGAGAGATCCATTGGATGATGATTTTCAGGAACAGAAAGGGATTGAAAACAGCGTGCGACAGGGACACGAAGCCCGTTTTCGATTATGCGGAAGAGACGTCGAGTTCGCGGTAGAGCCACGCTTTGGCTGTCACCCAGCTCCGCTTCACGGTGGCCGTGGACAGGTTCAGAGCAGTGGCGGTTTCTTCAAAGGTCAGGCCGCCGTAGAACCGACACGCTACGATGCGGCTCAATCGCGGATGAATCTGTTCCAGACGCTGCAAAGCTGCTTCGAGGGTGAGCAACCGGTCCCATTCCGTAGGACGCCATGCCGCGCCCAGTATCAGGTCGGCATCGCTGAGCGAGCCCCGGCTAAGATCGCCACCCCGCTTGATAGCTTTCTTTTTTTCGGCATAATTGAGCAGGATGTGGCGCATGGCCTGCGCGGCTACATTCATAAAATGCACGCGGTTCGTCCAGTTTTTTTCCTTATGCGCCACCAGTTTGAGATAAGCTTCATGCATAAGGGCCGTGGTATTGAGTGTGTGATCGCCGTCCCAACGGCCCCGCTGTTGTTTTGCCCGACGGTATAACTCGTCATAGACCACAGAAAACAGGGCGTCGAAAGCTGCCTTGTTGCCGTTCTTGACTTCCTCAATCAACGGTGTTACCGCCTTTGGATGCACCTGTGGCATAAGCGAAGTGGTATTCTCCCCTCGAACGCTACGCCAGAGCAAGGGAGATAAAGCTTCGTGTGGCAAAAAACGAACATTATTATGAGATGGTACAGACGGGTGAGCCGAACGAATACCGGGGCGGTAGAGAAAAAGTGATGGTGATAAGTGTGTATATAATAATTAGTAGTGGGTAAGTCAATTGCGGTGGCTGGTGGCTATGGGCTTCTGGCTGATGGGCTCACGTTCATTGATATGGTCGTCTGCACGTTCCCTCTCGCTCGATGGGACACGAGCCCGCCTTCAGAAGGGCGACTAACGAAGCACGGCGGAGTAAAGGGACCGGGTGAGGGTGAAATTCCTTCCCCTTCGGCGTGTACGCGGGTATGATGATAGCCGGTGGCTGAGGGCCGGTGGGCTTAACCGCAGAGAGCGCAAAGAAGGCGCGGAGGACGCAGAGCAGCCGAAATGGACCGAGCGTTCGAGGCCGGGTCACACCCCCTCAAAACACGGTCCTCCCGAGCGCATCGGGGCAAAACTCACCGGTCACGAATCGCTCGTCGAAATGAAATGGCGATTGGCGGGGAAGGGATGCGTGGCTTTGAATGAACCGGGCATGCCCGGCACCACCTGTCTTTCACCGGTACGGTGAGGGCGTGAAAAATAACCCGATGACCCGATGCAGCGTGCTGTTCGGTAACAATAGTAGGCGCTTGCGCCTCAAAGTTTACATCTATTCTTGTGCCCTCCACATCTTTCGAGCGATGGCATGCGCAGACAGTTTTCGGTGAAGGACCTGATCACCTACCTCCATCCCGTGAAATCTCTGCCGGAGCCCCGGCGGTCCGTGTCGCCGGATCCCGTCTCGACGACACCGGAGCAAGTCGGCTCGGCAACGGCCGCCGCTTTACTCTACTATGCTGCGTATCCCGACGTTCAGGAGACCTTCGATCCCTTTGCCGGGATCCATGTATAACCACCACCGCTATCGGGCGGCCCATCCATGCTTATTTCCGAAACATATTCCGCAAGATGAACCAGACGTTTTCTTTCCGTTCGCGGAGACGGCGGGTAAAATAGGGCAGCCAACGCCGGCCATAGGGGATATAGACGCGCATATTATAGCCGTCACGGGCGATCTGTACCTGCGTCTCGGGGCGGAGTCCGTAGAGCATCTGAAACTCGAAGGCATCGTGTGAGATCGCGTGTTCGGAGACAAAGGCTTTGGTGGCTTCGATTAGCCGGTCATCGTGGGTTGCGATGCCTGGATAGCGGGCGTGCCGAATGAGCTGCTTCATGTACCCGATGTACCGCTCCCGAATGACGTCCATATCTTGATGCGCTATGGAGGGCGGCTCTTTGTACGCGCCTTTGCAGAGCCGGACCCGTGCATTCAGTTCACACATCCGCGAGACATCCTGTTCGGTGCGTTTGAGATAAGCTTGAAGCACGATTCCCACATGGTCCGGGTACGCCGGGTAGACCGCCTCGAACAAGCGAAGGGTGGATGCGGTGATGTCGCTGCTTTCCATGTCGAGCCGGACGAATACGTCATGTTCTTTGGCTTCTGCCAACAGTTGACGCAAATTGTCGAGGCAAAAATCCTCGTCGATCTTTTGGCCCATCATGGACAATTTAATCGAGATGCCGGCATCGAGCCCATCCCTTGCTTGTTCTCCTGCGATGGCGTGGATCAGGCTGATATAGGTGTCCCGTGCCCGGGCGGCCAGATCCTGATCTTTTATATATTCGCCGAGCACATCAATGGTGGTGTGAAGCCCTTTGGCATTGAGATCCTTGGCAATGGGGAGCATTCCGTCCAGAGATTCGGCCGCGACAAAGCGGCGCGCCAGGAAAAAGGGAAGCCTCATGACTGACTCGTGTATAATTCAACGATTCAATTACAAATGAGCGGTTCGATCACTATTGTAACGGAAACACGGGAAGTGGCGGCCCGCCCAAAAGAGCGTCCGAATATACCGTAAATCAGAATTGGGGGCGAAACCTTAATCACCCAGGGCGTGCGAAAGATCGGCCAATAAATCATCCGGATGTTCGAGGCCGATGGAAAGGCGAAGGAGCGATTCGGGCGTTCGAGACAGCGGAGCTTCGATGGAAGCCCGGTGCTCAATCAGGCTTTCGGTACCGCCAAGACTCGTGGCCCGGCGAAACACTTTCACGCGGGCTGCGACTCGGAGGGCCTCCTCGCGCCCGCCATGGATTTCAAAGGAAAGCATGCCGCCAAAGTCCCGCATCTGGCGCCGGGCGACCGCGTGACCGGGGTGATCGGGGAGGGAAGGATGATGTACACATGCCACCCGGGCATGTCGGTGAAGAAAGGCGGCAATGCGCCGGGCGCTCGCGCACTGCATCTGAAGCCGCACCGCAAGCGTGCGCATCCCGCGGAGGGCGAGCCAGGCACTGAACGGATCCATCACCGGTCCGGTACCTTTGTGGAGTGTGGACAACCGTTCCCAGAAGGCATCGTCGCGCCGGGTAATTAGCGCGCCGCCGAGCACATCTGAATGGCCGGCCAAATACTTTGTGACGGAGTGGAGGACGAGATCGATGTTGCTCTCGAGTGGCCTCATGAGATGGGGCGTCATCCACGTACCATCAACGAGCACCATTGCGTCGACCGCGTGGGCCCGTTCGGCGACGGCTTGTACGTCCGTGACTTTGAGCATCGGATTGGACGGCGTCTCGATCCATACGAGACGGGTCTCGGGGCGGAGGGCCGCGGTCACTTCTTCGAGGTCGGCCATGTCGACGACCGAGTAGGCAAGACCCCATGGGACAAAAACCGAGTCTAGAAGGCGGCGAACACCATAGTAAACGTCGTCGGGGAAGAGTACATGGTCGCCGGGCCGGAGCGCCTGAAAAACGGCTGCTGAAGCGGCCATGCCGGAGGCGAAAGCAGCACATGCGGCGCCACCTTCGAGGTCGGAAAGGGTGGTCTCGAACAAGTGGCGTGTCGGGTTTCGCTCACGGGAATAGACATATCCGCGTGGATAGGATCCGTCGGCGGCTCGTTCAAAAGTCGTTGCGGTGTGGATGGGCGGTACGAGTGCACCCGTGGCGTCATCCGGTACGAGGCCTGCGTGTGCCAGATCTGTTTCAAAGTGCGACATAGATATTTGTGAGTCGATAATTAGGGTGGTCAGCACGCCTGCGAAAGGGGCATTTCGGCGTACACGGCCCGGTAAAAGCCCTCGTCCAAAATAGAACAAAAAGGCTAAGAAACAGCCAAATCAAAAGGAAATCTAGGCGATAGAATGATATAAGAAATTCGACGTGTAACCGGTAACCCGGTGCCGACGTAGGGCTAGTGGTCAACGATGAGTGGTTGCAGGGGTATTCGGTGATCGATCGCGCAACTTTCGGTCGCCGGGTACCCCGAACCTTATTCAGTGACCTCACATGAATCAACCCGTTGGGTCCGACCTCTTGGTTCGTACGATCACGAAGCTCGTATGACGGGTCAATTCCGCCGTCCCCTGTCGCTCCTCTTCTTTCTTTTGTTCGCGTACGGCTTTTTCCATGTCTCGAACCCGATAGCTGTACGTATACGTGCGCCGGGTACCAATGGACAACTCGAACCCGGCGTATTCAGTTTGGTTATCCGGCTCTTCCCACAAGGCCGACAGAATTTGCGGTTGCAGCTCTTTTAATTCTGACTCTAAGCGTTTTATCTCGGCCTTGACTTCAAGGTATCGGGCCAATGTGGTTTCGTCGTCCAGATAGCGGAGCATTATTTCCGGAAGAATGGTGCGAAGAGAAGGAAGGGCAGAGGCGAACAGATGAGGCTCTCCGAAAGCACCAAGATAACAAAACTCATCCCACGTTATGGGCCGGTTATGAGTCTTGAAAATTAACGAACAGCCTGGCAATAACCATCATTTCTTCTTATTTCGTCACAAACGTGCGTCAAAACAAAGTACAGGTTGAATATTTGCGGGTTATTGCATATTAATGTTTATCTTAAACATTTCTTCATACCGCGTTCAGCTCGATTGATGATTCGAGAGATGACCCCTTTAATTTAGAAAGTGTGGGTCGGTATTTCGTGGATGGGTAAATAGGATTCTTCCGCATAATTATTGTCTTGAGGGATTTCAATATGGGTCCAGCATCCTATAAAATTCTGTTTTCTACGCTCGTGACTGGACTCGTTCTGATCTGCTCGGTGTCTTCCGGTTGGGCTCGCCAATCAGGCATTGTTTTTACCGACGTCGCGGTTGAAGCCGGTCTCGGGAACGAAACGTATTCCTCAAGAACCGTGCATAATCTCGGTATTGACTGGATCGACTATAACGATGATAGTTGGCCGGACTTGTTTGCTGTAAATGGAATCGACGATTTTGCCCATCTTTATCAAAATAATGCGGACGGCACATTTACAACTCGTGACGATCTTCTGCCTGTCCTGCCCAATATTGAGATGGCTGGCGCCGTATTTGCCGATTACGACAATGACGGGGATCAGGATATATACATTTTCGGGATGAGTGAGAATACCGATCCCCATATTCCGTATTTGTCAGGCGGTCCACCGAATATATTGTTGAAAAACCTCTGGGTTGAGAATGGAAACCAGGAAATAGCCGGCCAGCCGCTGTTTGAAGATGTCGCCGTTGCAGCACAATTAGATGATGTCCCACCGGTCCCTTTTGATGACAATACGGCTTATAGCAGTCTCACGGGTGGTTGGGTGGACATCGACCGAGACGGGTGCATTGATCTTTTTGTCGGCGAGCTCTATTTCCAGGTAATCGATAGTGAGGCAAATCACAATCATTTGTATCACAACCGTTGTGACGGGACCTTTAATGACGCGACGAAAATCTCGGGTGTGAACGATGATACCGATCCTAGTATTCTCCGCCCGACCCTCGCATTTTTCGGAGGTTTTTTAGACGAAGACCTAGATCCGGATCTGTACGTGGTAAATACGCAGTTGCCTTCCCCCTATCACTTCGATCTCATCTATCTCAACAATGGTGACGGTACGTTCAGGGAGGTTACGGGGGACATGACCAGTATTGGAGATGATACTGGCGCCGGTATGGGCATCGATGTAGCCGATGTTGATCTCGACGGGGATTGGGATATTTATATCACCGACGCAGATTCACCGAGCGTTGAGCCGAATCCAGGCGGGAATGTGCTGTACCTGTCGAACGGAGATGGGACCTGGCAAGAAACGTCGGCTGCAGCTGCCGGCGTTGAAGCACGCTTTTCCTGGGGTACAAATTTTCTTGATATCGACCAAGACCACTACGAAGATTTGTTTGTTGCAACCAGAATTGAAAACCTCATTTTCAGAAACAATGGAGATGGTACGTTCGAGGATGTTTCTGCGACAGCGGGAATGACGGATTCACAGTTCACCATCGGTTCTGCAGTAGCCGATTATGATCACGATGGTGACTTAGATATCGCAACAATTGGTCCGGCGACACGGCTTGTGCTATATCGAAACGATACCCCTAACAAGGGCGGATTTCTTGAAGTGGACCTCAACGGTGTTCAAAGTAATCGTTCCGCGATCGGTACCTTTTTAAAGGTGAAAGCCGATTCTCTTTCCATGCGTCGGCAGATTGTCGGAGGATCCAGTGCCCATTCACAGAATGAATTGCTTGTGCACTTCGGTTTGGGCGATTTGGTTTCTATCGATTCTTTGATCATTCTGTGGCCAAGTGGCGTGCATGATAATTGGTTAAACTTAGCTCCCAATCAGCGATTAACCATCGGCGAGAATGAAGTGCAGCCATGGTTCATTGCTGCCGACCCCGTCGATTCAGTAATCGTAATACCACCGGCGGGAGGTAATTTCGATTATGACGTATCAGTAAAAAACTTAATTGGTTCGGACGCTAATACCGATATCTGGATTCAAATAACAGGACCGGGAACAACCATCACACAGGGTCCTATCTCGCGAACCATCTCGGCAGGCCAAACGATCTCGACAACCTTAAGTCAGGGCATTCCGTCTGGGGCTCCAGCAGGATCGTACAACCTGGCTTTTTCGACAGGTACTTTTCCGGTCGCTTTGTTTATCGACAGTTTTTCATTCACAAAAACCGCCGCGGCGGGCCCATCATCTGATCAGATAGTGAAAACGTGGGCCTCGACATTAAAATCTATGCCTGGAAAGTCGCCACCGGACATTGCAAACGAATTGTTAAAGTCCGAGTCCAATTCATCTTTGGCCTCCGGAAGCGTGGCGACGGACGCGCTGCTTCGTAATTATCCAAATCCGTTCACTGAAGCTACGAAAATTGATTATTCGACGGCAACGCCCGGCTTGGTTCGCCTGCTTGTCTATGACATGCTCGGAAGGGAAGTGGCAGTCCTCGAGAATGGATGGCGCTCATCGGGTCGGCATACGGTCCGCTTCGATGCCGGGAATTTGCCCGGAGGCATGTACCTGTATAAATTGAACGCGGGGGGAACGGTGAAAATGCGATCGATGATTCGGATTCGGTAAAATATTTTGATCCGCTTATTGACTTGAACGATGTGCCGATAACGTATCCACCGGGCCCGGAAAAAGGGGAAGGCCCGGTCCCCACCAAAAGACCGGGCCTTCGCATCACCCATCGATGTGCATATCAGAAGACATGCTCGAGCGTATTTGGACGGCCCGTATTTCATTTTTCAGGTTCGGGAATAATAATTTGTAATACCCTTGTCTGCGTGCGTTATCTAAATTGCCGATCAGTGTACTGATCGACGTCCTCTCTCGTGATCACGCGCCATGTCGGGGCACTTAGTCGATGCGTTGACCCGCGCCGAAAAGTTGCCCTCAGAAAGAGATCCTTTTTCCGGCTTTGGCGTGCTCCGGAGAACGAAAATGCTCCCCAGTGGAAGATCCAGTATGCCTTTACCGGATCGATCCCGAAACCACGGCCAATCAATTCGACAAGATACCTCGCATCGTCTACGGTACTCGGGCCACTGTTCTCCGCCAGTTCCCGTACGACGACTACGTGGGTTTTCTCTTTATCTCTAGGTGACCTTTGAAAAAGCCGAACGCGACAAACGCCTGACTTTGAATAACCCTTCCAAGTAAATAACGTGTCGGCGATTGGTTGAGCAGCGACAGGGGGCGCGGAAAAGGGTATGCAAAGGAGGACTAGAAGGACGAAACCGGACCGGACGCGCATGATTTTTAGGCTGGCAAATTCTGCAAGCATCATCTCCGTATTAGACCCCGGATGAAATGAATTATAACTCCTAACAACAATGGGACGAAGGGAAGACGCGTCGAATCGGGTGAAGGGTCTGAAACGGCTGGAAACGAAACAGCCGGCTCTCACAAATACGTGAGACCCGGCGTTGAACGGAGGGGGTGGGATTCGAACCCACGGTACCTGCGAAGGTACGCTGGTTTTCAAGACCAGTGCATTCAACCGCTCTGCCACCCCTCCCGGTTGCTGCGTGCGTCAACGACCGCGCTGCCGGTGGGTTTCCGATGCGAGAGGCCGAGATGAGTATGAAATGCATCAAACCAGAAGCGCGGGACCCGGTCCTCCCGAATCCCGCGCTTCGCTTCCATCAGCCAATACCGGCGGTCATCAATCGTCGTCGTCTTTCTCTGCCTTGAATGACGCCTTGACGGCCTCTTCGATGTCGTCGAAGTCGCTCGCGTCGAGGGCGCGGCCGTCCTCGCCGACGAACCAGCGGTTGAGATCCACCTGCATGGTTACGTTGAGGGCCCCGTTGCCGGGTGCAATGACGAGCGGCGGCACGAGGTCGAGACGCTGTTTCATGTTGTTTTTCAACCGCAAATCGAACGCTGTTCCATCCATGGTGCCTTTGACGATGACCGAGAAACGCTGATCTCCACTGGTACCTAGCTTGAATTCGGGGTCCGAGATGGTCTCGTCGTCCTCGGGCTTGTGGATGTCGAAGGTGATACGCTTGTACGTGCCCTCCGGAATGTCTTCCACCACCACCGTGTTCGAAGGATCGTTCGGATTCAGGTTGACGACAAGGGTCCCGGTTTTAAAGTCGAGCGAATCTTCGGTGCTGTGAAACTTGATGGCGCGAACCAGCATCTTGGCTTCCTGAATGTCGATGACGCCGTTTGTTTTGGCGGCCGGCGCGGCATAGGTGGCCTGGAAGCGGAGGGTGGTTCGGATGGGACCGGTTTCGTTTGCGCCGCCGCTATCGCAACCGGTGAGGGCGACCGCGAGGAGGAGATAAGTGGCAAACAGGGCTTTTGGTTTGAGGAGGCGAGTAGACATGTTGCGTGCCGGATAATGAAAAGGGTACGAAATGATCCTTGGCAGAGGATCCGAGGCGATTGGAAAGTATCGACCGGGCCGCCCGATTTCGTAAATGCCTGTTACAACAGGTGTTGAGACGATTCGGCTGTGGCGCGAACGGCATAGGAGAGGGGCATAAAGAACGGCCCCTGCCGGGGAGCAGGAGCCGTCAAGCGGAGAGGGAGGGATTCGAACCCTCGGTACGCCTTGCGACGTACGCCGGTTTAGCAAACCGGTGGTTTCAGCCACTCACCCACCTCTCCGGGGGCCTGCGCTGAAAAATTCGAGCCGACAATATACGCGCATCATTCTGGTGCGCGCAAGACGGATTTATCATTGCCCGAAGGCATTCTCAATGAAAAACGTACGAGGGTCTTTGTCTCCGCATTGCTCATTTTATAAGCATCATGGTACGGGTCTCTGTATACGTCCCGGCTTCAAATCTATATAGATATAAACCATTCGGACTACCCATTGTGTGCCAGGTAGCTGTATGGCGACCAGCGGTCTTAAAGCCGTCGGTGAGCACGGCAACGCGGCGACCCAGAGCGTCATATACTGCCAGACGCACAGGCCCGGCTTCCGGAAGGGCATAGGCAATGCGTGTAGACAGGCCAATGGGGTTAGGGTAGGCCGCCGACAGTTCATATGCAGGAGACAAGTTGGACCGGGAGGCGGCATCCGATTGAAAGCGGGTCAGTGGTTCATCGTTTCGGGCCTTTACCCTCACTGTACCGTCGTAATTGACAATAATGGAGGTATTGACATTCAAATTCTGAGTAATCGTCCTGCTAGTGCCATCAGGCCAGTTGATCTGCAATTTACTAATAGTGTCCGCTTCGCCGAGCCCAAAAAAGACGTCAAAGCCATTTTGCGCTGAAAAACAACTGCCACCACGCTGAGTTTGGTATAGATCCCAAGGAGGTGCGCCGCTGTGCCCAACCGTCAATCTTAGGCGAGCGCCTATGGCGTCCTTGTTCACGTTAATCCCGTCGCCAACCGGGCGGACCATAAAGGAATTCGGCCGCGGATTCCAGTCTTCGAATTTGAAAACACGGTTTGGATTCTGCATTGCGTCGTCATCGGGGTCGAAACCCGGCCCGCCGTTGGCAACGACCATTTCGAGCAATCCGTCCCCGTCGATATCGACAAAGGCGGTGCCGTGTGTACGATACGGATAGGGAGGATAATTGGCCTTCGACTTCGGGTTAACTGGGGCTTCAAAGTCTATCAGTGATGTCCAATCTTCATACATGGGGTCAGCATCGACCGCCGACGTGCTCATGTAGAGTTGATTGGCTACAGCAACCGATGGCCCACCATTTCCAATAAATAGGTCGGGGACACCATCCGCATTCAGATCACCAACCTGGCTGCCCATGACCCCCTGGTTGCGGTCCGACACATAGTTTGCATTGATGCCAGAGGCCTCGGCAACATTACGAAATCCGGTCCCACCGTCGTTAAGGAAGATGGCGTGGTCAATTTCATAAGGGCTATCCCGCTCTGTTCCTTCATACCCGTTTCGCATGAAGACCATCAAGTCCTCCCAACGGTCGTTATTAAAGTCCGCGGCACAACTAACGAAAGAAAGTAATGGGTAGACGAGGCTCTCGCCGGGTAATGAGAATAAGGTAGTGACGTCTTCGAAGCTCGCTGTACCGCTTTCTTTTAGACGATTGCGCCAAAGCACATTCATATGACTGTAATTGTTCTCGTAGAGGTCCAGATCGCCGTCATTGTCAATGTCAATCCACGTCGAATGTCTTGTGCTTCGAGTCGTATTCAAGCCAACGGCTAGCGTAACGTCAGTAAAGGTGCCATCACCGTTGTTCTGATAAAGGATGTTCTGCCCATATTGATAACCGGGGCTTCCTATCAAAGGTGTCGGTTGCACACGATCTTGTTTGTGCAAAAGATCGGGCGCATCCATGTTGCCACCATTCCATCTATTGACGCTGACGAACAAGTCAACAAAACCGTCAAGGTTGTAATCACCCCAATCGGCATTTGCGCTGGCAGTCAAGATTGGATTTCCGCCCTGGTCAATAGGTCCTTGAATGCCCGCTTCACCCGACACATCCTCAAAGCGAAGCCGTCCCTCTTCAATAAACATGTTCTTGAAGAGATAGTCGAGGCCCTCCCCTTCATTGGCTCCAATAGTGATGTACAGATCGGGGTCTCCGTCGTTGTCGTAGTCGGCGGCGGCAGCCCCCCATGCCAATTCGTCAATTAATAAAATCTGGATGGGTAAGAACCCGACCTGACCACCCATAAATACGTTGCGATATATGAGTGATTCGTCGCCCGGGTTTCCGATGAAAAAGTCAACTCGACCATCGAGGTCGAAGTCCGCCGCGACAAGGGCGCGACCGCGTTTGAAGTGCCCGCCAAAATCGTCTTGAAATCGCGTGTCAACCCCAATGTCGAGCACCGAGACCTGAGCGAAAATATCGGTTGCAGCAAAACCAGAAATAATTATAACCAGTGCAAGGATATAAACTAACGTTAGTGAAAGCACGGAATTAGAGGACATAGGCATAGCATTCCCATAGGTCAAGGGTTAGCACTTCAGGAAATCGGCGCATTCAGATGGGGGTGGTGGACGCCTCCATTACTGATTCAATAAATTCTCACTGACCGGGACGACTCATCTGGCGCGGCATATATACGAATCGATTCGTCTAAGTAACGTTTTTGCACGACATTATCAATATCGTTCCATAGAAATTACGTCATGTATGGTAGAAACAATGTCTTTTGCGATGGGACGACTAAATACAAGGCGCCCCTCATCGATGACGTAGCGCGTCACGGGTTCGGCGATGTGCATGGATCCGCATCCGAGCGTGGAGCATGAAGCCCAGTTGCGGCTCGATATGGCCGACCTCTGTGTGAAATGCCACAATCCCCAAGATGCAAAACCACCAGACACACCCCACCATGCGACGTCCTCGATGTGGGATGGCGAAGGAGCAGTCGAATTTGCTGGATTCACCTATCGCCGGCAGTCAGGTCACCAAATCACCGAACCGGCCGCATCAGAAAAATGTGTGACTTGCCACGTCTTTATGACGCCGTTCGTGTCTGACGAAGAACCGGCTGCGACGGGACATACCTTCAACCCGCGCCTCGAAGCATGCGGACAGGCCGGCTGCCATGCGGATGAGATGACCATCCTCTTCGATACGCTGTTCTTCAACGACGTCGGCCCGGATGCCTTCTCGCCGTTCGATCATGAAGGCAGACAGACCTACACCGATAGTTTGATGACCGTCCTCCGCGATATCCTCGAAAACGTCTCTTCAGCGGATTCGCTCACACAGACCTTTGCCGATGCCAAATTCAACCTCGAGTTCGTTGACAATTCCGGAAGCGAAGGCGTGCACAATACGCTTTATGCTGAGGACGTATTGACGAGCAACATCGAGGTCGCCCGAACCACGTTTACCGGCGTGGAAACGCTGCCCGGCGATGTGCCGCGGGTATTCTCACTGGACCAGAACTATCCCAATCCGTTCGGTCCCTCGACGACGATTCCGTTTGCGGTGCCGCGCGCGAGCCGCGTGAAACTGATCGTGTACGACCTTCTCGGCCGACAGGTATCCGAATTGGTCGATCGGGAAATGGCACCGGGGCTGTATAAGGCAAGCTTCGACGCGGATCATCTCGCCTCAGGCACCTACTTCTATACATTGAAAGCCGAAAACGTCTCTCTCAGCAAAAAGATGATGCTCGTCAAGTAAGGATCGTCAACCGGAACAAAGGCCCGCCCCGAGTCATGCATTCGGGGCGGGCTGTTTTCGGGGGTAAGGTCGAGTGGGTCACGCCTTGAGATCGGCTTTCAATTGCTCGATGCCGTCCCGCAATTCTGCGGCCCGCTCGAATTCGAGGTCTTTTGCCGCTTCGGCCATTTCATCCGACAGTTGCGCGATGAGGTCGCGCTTCTGGTCGTCGGTGAGATAGCGGGTGACGGGGTCGGCCACATGGGGGAGTTGGTCGGGGCCGCTGTAATAGTGGCTCGACGGCCCGCCCGAATCGTCCTGCCGTTCTTCGGCAATGACGGTGCCGCGGAGGATCTCGTCGCGACTTTTATAGACCGTTTTCGGCACGATGCCGTGTTCCTCGTTGTACGCGATCTGGAGGGCACGGCGGCGCTCGGTCTCGTCCATCATTCGTTGCATCGAGCCGGTAACGGTGTCGGCATACAGGATGATGATGCTGTTGGCATTGCGGGCGGCGCGCCCGGCCGTCTGAATCAGGGAACGGTCGCTGCGAAGGAAGCCCTCCTTGTCGGCATCGAGGATGGCTACGAGCGACACTTCGGGCAGGTCGAGCCCCTCCCGCAGGAGGTTCACGCCGATGAGCACGTCGAACACCCCGAGGCGGAGGTCGCGCAGGATTTCCACCCGTTGGAGCGCGTCGATGTCGGAGTGGAGATAGCGCACCTGTACGTCGAACGAGTCGAGGTAGTCGGTCAGGTCCTCGGCCATGCGTTTGGTGAGGGTCGTCACTAGGACGCGCTCGCGGCGTTCGGTCACCCGTCGGATCTCATCCAGTAAATCATCGACCTGATTCTTGGTGGGCCGGACCTCCACTTCGGGATCGGGGATGCCAGTGGGCCGGATGATCTGCTCGACGAAGACACCACCGCATTTCTCCAGTTCATAGTCGCCGGGCGTGGCGCTGACAAAGACGACCTGTCGGTGCGCCCCCTCGAACTCCTCGAACATCATGGGCCGGTTGTCGAGGGCCGACGGCAGGCGGAACCCGTGCTCGACGAGGTTCAGCTTGCGGGCCCGGTCGCCGTTAAACATGGCCCGCACCTGCGGCAAGGTCACGTGGCTCTCGTCGATGACGAGCAGAAATTCGTCGGGGAAATAATCGAACAGGCAGGCCGGGCGCTGGCCCGGCGGCAGCCCGGTGAGGTGACGGCTGTAATTCTCGATGCCGGAGCAATACCCGACCTCCTTCATCATTTCGATGTCGAATAGGGTGCGCTGTTCGAGGCGTTGGGCTTCCACCAGCCGGCCCTCGTTCCGAAGCACGGCGAGTCGCCAGTTTAGCTCTTCTTCAATGGACTTCACGGCCGTGGCCAATTGATCCTCCGGCGTGACGAAGATTTTGGCCGGATAGATAGTCAGAAAGGCCTCTTCCTGAAGCGTCTCTCCGGTGAGCGGGTCGATGATGGTGATGGCTTCAATCTCATCCCCCCACAGCGCGATACGAAAGGCGCGATCTTCGAGGTAGGCCGGGAAAATGTCGACCACATCGCCCCGCACGCGGAAATTGCCCGGTACGAACTCGATGTCGTTACGGTTATAAAAAATGTCGATCAGGCTCCGCAGCAGTTCGTTTCGCTCGATCTCCTGCCCGCGTTTGACCTGAACGATGTGGGAGCGGTATTCGTCGGGTGAGCCGAGGCCGTAGATGCACGAGACCGATGCCACCACCAGCACGTCGGGTCGCCCGGAGATGAGCGAGCTCGTCGCCCGCAGCCGCAGGCGGTCGATACGATCATTGATCGCCAGGTCCTTCTCGATGTACGTATCGGAGTGGACGATGTAGGCTTCGGGCTGGTAATAATCGTAGTACGAGATGAAAAACTCGACGGCGTTCTCGGGGAAGAACTGGCTGAACTCGGCATAGAGCTGTGCGGCGAGCGTCTTGTTGTGGCTCATCACCAGCGTGGGCCGGTTCAGGTTTTGAATGACGTTGGCCAGCGCAAAGGTCTTTCCTGTGCCCGTGGCGCCGAGGAGCGTTTGATACTTGTCGCCACGGAGGATGCCCTCGGTCAGTTCGGCAATGGCGCGGGGCTGATCGCCGGTGGGTTCGAACTGTGAGGTGAGGGAAAATCGAGAGCCATTCGGGTCGGTCGCCATGTGGGTGGGGAAAAGTGGGCGGGGAGGAACGGACAAAAATAGTGGCGGGCTGCGACACCCCCGCGTCAGCCCACGTTCGAACGGAGAAGCCGAGGCTCAGGGACGGAAGATATCATTGAGCAAACCGGCCAGCCGGATGCCCGCCTGCACCAGTCGCTCCTCGATGATCGGCTTCTTCCGGAACGCATAGCCGTATCCGAGCCGGACCGTCAGGTCCCGATAGTTTTGGCCGAGGGTGGTGTCGAGGGCGCCGCCCCGGAAATCGTAGACTGCGGCACGCAGTTCCTTCGACTCTTGCACCCACGTCAGGATCGAGTCATCTTGCCAGTCCTCGATCTGTGCCGGCGGGACGTGGTCGATGAACGACGTGTACTCGGTGAAACTGAGGTGCTGATGGTCGATGATCTCACTGTCCCATACGCGGTGCAGGTTGCTCGATGCGCCGAACCAGTCGACGCGAACATCGTTGCCGCCGCGGTCGTCACCGCGCCCCACATGCAACGGTTGGTGAACGTCGCCGACGAAATGAGCCAGAAACCGGAGCGCCTCCGTCCGGGCTTTTTTGTCAGCCGAGGCATCGCGGAGTACGGCGCTGAAATACTGCAGGGCATCGACCACGTTGTGGATCTGTTCGGGCTCGGCGGGTACGGGCGGAAGGTGGTCGTAGTCGGTGTCGTCCTCGATGGTGATATAGTGCCACGGCGAAGCGATGCGCCAGTGGGGATCGGATTTAATCTCGTCGGCCCACGTGGACGCCTGCGCGAGCGTGGCGTTGCCGGGGCCGAGGAGGTCGGCGACGGCGCGGGCGGCCGCCGGGGTCAAATGGTTCTGTGCGATCTGCCCGACGATGCGGTGCCCGTTCTGCCCCCACCGCACCGTACTGGTCTCAGGGAAGCTATCGGAACCCGTGAAAGCCACCGTGAGAAAGAGCAATATTGTCATTGAGAGAATGCTTTTCATGTCGGGTCTGGGTTTGTTTTGAAATCTACCTTGATGATGAGGCCAAAATACAAGCCAATCACGTGATCTGCCGCATCAATGATGGTGCGTACGCAACGTCTCGATGACGGCATCGTGCGGGATTTGTTTGGCTTCGTGCAAAATCATCAGGTGAAGAGCAGGTTGGCCGCCTCGCCACAGAAGAGCGCTTCGTCGTCGCCTTAGGCTTCGATGACCACCTCGACGGCCTCTGCATTCATATATCCGAGCATGAGCACGACCCTCGAGTGCGCGTCATGTACCACGGCGGGCACGAAGCCGTCGCCCTCGGCGAAATCTATCGTCCGGAGTTCCATGTGCAGTTTATGATTCGTGGTGAAGAGGATGCACTCGTTCGTCACAGCCGGACGGGGATGCTGGTCCGGTCGAGGTAGGCCTTCAGGTCGGGGATGGTGATCTCACAAAAATGAAAAAAACTGGCAGCGAAAGCGGCATCGGCCCTTCCGGCGTCGATGACCTCGGTAAATTACGCGTACCTGCCCGCCCCGCCGGAGGCGATAACGGAGATGGCGTCGGCCTCAGAAACGGTGCGGGTGATGTCGAGCGCATAGCCGGCCTTCGTGCTGTCGATGGCCCGCGTGTCGATGGCGAGCACGATGCACCGACTCCCGTACGCATCGGCGATGCAGTCGCTGAGGTTCGGGTCACGGATGGGCGTCGTGTTGACGGAGATCTTGTCGACGCCAGCATCGAGGCGCAAAGCGACATCGTCTACGGATCGACTCCCTCCGCCGACGCACCGCATTCATCACCGACTGTATGTTGCCCGCATTGTATTTCACGATGGCAATCGTCACGCTGTTCGACTCAAAATGCGTGTACCTGTCACTATTATTAAAGGTATTTGGCCTATCACTCGTTCTCCCAAAGACGTAGGCGTCAAGAAATTACATTAGATCAATTGACAATGTTGAAGATATATGTACCTTTAACAGAATCCCCAATTATTTTCCGTATCTCGCCTTTGCGGAATGTTGAGTTGTGGCCCGCCAAGTCGTAATGTCACGAGAGTGCGACGCAAATAATTTTTCGGTGGCAGACGGACGAATAAAGTAATTCCTGCCCGCCACCGCCCTTCTCCCCTCTGGCGGTTAACGGAGGATTTGTTTGTGGGGTGGGGCGGATACGTATTTCTGTCTCCATAATATTATTAATCTATTAGGGTGAGTTTCATGTCCTGTCCGACAATATCCTCGCGGATCGTTCGACTTATTGCAGTCGTCGTCTTTTTGGGTTTTTTCTGCCCTCTGACTAATACCGTTGTTCCCGTTCTGGCACAGAGTGCCAGGGTGCAGGATCTCGGGACGATGACGCAATTTCAAGATTTTTTCGGGGGTCATTTTAAGCGCAGTCGAGCGCTGGTTGGAGCAGATTTTGATCTAGACGGCGACATTGACTTTTTTGTAGGAAATCCGGGAGATGAATCATTCGTTCTTCGCAATGTCACCGAGAACGGGCGTACAAAGTTTGAGTTGGCCCAGGTACTTTTGGAAGGTGAATTGGCGTGGGGCGGCGCTGCGGACGATTATGACAATGATGGTGACTACGACCTTTACATAAGCTGCGGCGCTAATGAGGGCGAGTGCCACGATTTCCTATTTAAGAACATGTTGATGGAAGAAGGCAGCCTGCGGTTTGAGGACGTAACGGCTACCGCAGGCATTAGTGGGCCGATACCGGAAGGATCGGTGGATCCACTTCCCGTAGCTAGTGCCAACGGCGTGTGGGGAGACTATGACCACGATGGTGACGACGACCTGTTCGTAAGCGTGAATATTTGGAAGGGTACCATCATGGACGGACCCACAGATCAAAGAGCTTTTTCACGCCCGGGCCGGCCTCTTGTCGAGGGCGACAATCTCCTCGGACGGAATGTGATGTGGCGCAATGAGGGCGACGGCACATTCACTGATGTCACTGATGAATTGGGTCTTGGAACCAGTCGCTTTCCTACACGCCATTCAACGTTTTTGGATATCGATAATGACGGGGATATCGACATTTATGAGAATAACAACGGAGACGTAAACCTACTCTGGCGCAATCTATTGAGCGAAACGGGGACTCCGGGTTACGAGGATGTAACGGCCGAATTTTCTCCTCCGGGCGAGAATCTAGCCTATCCTATCGGGTCCTTTTCAAGTTGTTCAGCCGACTTTAATAATGACGGTTGGGAAGATATTATTGCCTTCGTCAACGGTTCTAACCATGAGGACGGCACCCCATATCAGCTTGGACATGCGCTCTTTATCAATCAACAAGGAACTGGGTATATAAACGAAGTTGAAGAGGCGGAACTAAACAATCCATTTATCAACCAGTTTGGCGTGATGGGTAGTCAGGTTGGCGATCTGAACGGTGATGGAACGCCGGATGTCTTTGTCGGCAACGGGGGCCCTCCTGCCGGACAAAATAATCAGTTGTATATAAGTGATTCGAAACCAGGTGAGTTACCCCATTTTGTGAACATGACCGAACTGATTGATTTTCCCGCGCCTCAGGGGTCTGGGATCGCCTACCCAACTTTTCCCTACAGAACGCATGGAACAGCATTCGTGGATGTTGATGGTGACGGAACGCTTGAAATGGCCGTCGTGAATGGTGGCCCGGAGGCGCTTCCCGACATGGTGCGCGAACCCAATCGCCTATATAAGTTCATGTGGCCACAATCCTCAAACTACTTTCGTGTGCGCCCAGTTGGGGATGGTGTCAGCGTCAGTAAAGATGCGGTAGGCGCCCGTGTCGCACTTACGGTTCGAAAGGGATCACGGTCCTGGACGCTCCATCAGACGCTCTTTGCGGGTAGGTGCTTCAATGCGCAAAACGGGTTTGATTTACATTTTTTGCTTGGGCGCGCAGATACCATAGACAAACTCGACATTACGTGGCCGGACGGCAGCAGTAGTTCGTTAACGGATGGACTCGATGTTAATACGTCCGTTGTGTTGGAATATACCGGGCAGGGAGAAAAGCCAATGCTCCGCCGGGATGCATTGAGCCGGAATGCCGCTTCCACGATGACAACCTCGGCGGAAGTTGGGCCCGCCGCAGAGCATGGTGCCTCGGAAAACAACGAGAAGATTTTCGACCTTTATCCGATGCCCTTTAGTCAACGCGCTCGTTTTTCGTTCTCCGTTGCCAAGACCCAACCCGTTCGAATTGAATTATTTGATTTGCTTGGGAGAAGCGTTGCGGTACTTCACGATGGTGTGATCGACGCAGGCGGTATTCGCCAATTTGATATCGACGGGAGTCAGCTTCCCGGGGGTGTTTACATGATCCGGGCTTCGGGAACAACGTTTTCGACGACGAAGCAAGTGGTATTGCTTCGGTAGTGCGACGCCTGTTGCTTGATCCCGCCTTCAGTCCAATCTTTGTACGCTGAAGTCCGAATACAGATCACAGAATACCTTTTGTGCTCGGAACTAATCCATCCGAACGGCATCGCGACGTTCGGCCTGGCGAAGTGATCTCGCCACCGCCTTGAAGACGGCTTCAATCTTGTGATGTCCATTTTCGCCTTCGGCCTTGATGTTCAAATTGCATTTTGCCGTATCGGAGAACGATTTGAAGAAGTGCGCGAAAATTTCTGCAGGCATGTCGCCAATCATTTCAGGTTTGCACAGTACATCCCATACGAGCCAACTCCGCCCCGCAAGATCGAGGGCCACCAGTGCAAGGGCATCGTCCTTAGGGAGAACGAAGTCTTATCGCTTGATGCCGCGCTTGTCGCCGACGGCTTCGAGGAGGGACGCGCCGAGGGCCAGCGCGGTGTCGTTGATGGTGTAATCTTCATCCACATGAAGGTCGCTGTCGACATGAACCAAGAGATTGAAAGATGAGTGGCGGGCGATTTGTGAGAGCATGTTGTCGAAGAAGCTGAGGCGGGTGTGGCCCTTTCCGTCGAGATAGATGCGCACCACGAGGATGCCTTCCGCCCCGGCCCCCCGTTGGTTATTGATGACTTTTCAGAACGCATTCTCATTCACCACCGAATGCACCGAACTCCATCCCGCACGGGCCAGCGGCATCACCGTCTGGCTCGTCATGCCAGCCAATATCTCGATGATCCGGCCGACGCCTCGTCGAGTACATTGAGGAGGATATAATTGAAATCGCGGGCCTTGAGGATGGCCCGAATCCGACAGACCAGCCGGCCGAGGAGCACACATTTCTCCCCAGAAGCCCCGGATGGGTAATCAAGAACGCCTCCGAATAGAATATATGGACTCGACTTCCTTGAGGCCGTTGCTCGTTAACGTACCGCCCGAAATGCCGCACGCAGGGATCAAGTCTAGTGACCTGTCACTGAGACGACCCGATTTCTGGAGAGCCAGGCGGAGGAGTGGTTTCATACGACGGGACCGGATGCGTGGAAGCCCGTGCAACGTACCGTGCCTCGGCGGGTTCTTCGGCACCCCTCGGAAAAGCCGGAAATGCCTCACGTCGTCAGGGTTTTGCAGAAGGCGCGAGGGGCGTCCCGTTATTCCTTTTCGCCGGTCTCGGGAAAGGCCCCCCGAATGAGCGACTGGACTTCAACGGCTTGTTTGGCATTGAATTCCCAGGTTAACTTCTTGTAATTGACCACGTCGATGATGGTCCCTACGAGGCAAATACCGCCCGTAAACAGATACAATAGCCCCATTCCAATTTGACCAATGTAAAATCGGTGAACGCCTGCGATGACGAAGAGGCCGAGAAGGGCAAGAATAAGCGTCGTTGTGGCATCTTTGCGGCGTTGCCGGTAGACGCGGGCGAACTGCTCGGCCTGATCTTCCGTCATCGACTTCATAATGGCCGCCACGCTGAGTTGTTCATCGCCCTCCAACTCGGGCATGTATTTGATTACTTTCGACATGATGATTGAGGGTTTGGTCCGGTGGGTTTATGGAACGATATACAAGCGAAACGATGCGCCCGACGAGCACGGGTACGGCAAAGGGGCCGAGCGGATGCGCCTGAAAAGAATGGATTAGTTCGCCATGGAAAAGATAGGCCACGGCATGCCCAAGGCCGCATCCCGGACAAAACGAAAACCCGAGCCATTTGAATACACACAGGCTGAAGAGCCCTTCCTGGTCCGGGTTCGTGCAGGCCAGTGCCACCAGCCCGGCAGTCCATACGACCGCTTCCATCGGAATCCGGCGTAGTAAGATGTGGATAGTGGATCGCATGGCGCAAGAGACGGATTGCGGGCTGGATGTGACGGAAGATAATAAACCGCCGAATATTGACAAGCGATTTTTTGCCGGGAGGCTCGGGTGTCACGTCGCAGTCGTAATCTCGCGGAGTAGCCGCACGAACATTTCGCGCGTGGGCCGTTCGGCGGGGCGGATGCGGTAGAGCGTCTGCCCGGCGAGGGCGAGGATGCGTTCTTTCATTCGGTCACGGGTACGGGCTTCTTCCGTGTCGTGGAACCCACTGTCGAGCTCGAAGAAGAAGCATGGCCGGAAGTCTTTGTGTTGATCGAAGACCACGCAGTCGACGAGGGCGTGGAAGAAATACCGGCGTTCCGGTCCGGTGAGTTTGTTTTTGATGCGTTCGTCGTCGACGAGGCTATGGAGTGCGACGTTTGGGTAGACAAAATACGTGGGCAGTACTTTTCGGACGGCGAGGAAGAAAGCCTCTTCTTGTCGTGAGCGGAAGAGGCCGATACTGGCATCCTCTTTAGGGACGGGCGGGCGGTCACCTGCAAGCCGTCAGCTCGAACACGCGGCAGCGACTCGGCTTCACCTTCACCGTGACTTTGAAGGAGGGCAGCACACCGTTCATTCGCTGGACAAAAACGGGCGTAACTGAGGGCGACCTTCGGCTGATCCCCGAATAACGCCACGAGACTTCCCACGCATTGTTCAAATCTTGCGGGCGGCAAGCGAAAGAAGCCGCCCGCATGGAGGAGAAGGGCCTTGTCCAGTGCCTCTTTGAAAGGCCGGACATCGGAGGCCCGTTCCAGTGCCGCGAAGAAAGCCTCTGTGAATGTCGTCACCGACCGGGAAAGGGACGCGTCCATGGCTTTGGCCGGGGCTAAGCCATGAATAACGTTCAACACTGCAGTCCATCGTTCTTCGAAAATCAACTTGAAAATTAGCTCTTAATCGATGAGTGGCGTCGCAGTCTGCATTCCAGAAGGAGCTTGTCATTGTGAAAACGGCCCGTCGAAATACCCTTTATTCGACCTCGGGTTCGCAGGTTGAAATTCGGTACACAGAGTAATCAGCTCAGGAACGTGATTTATCGTCCAAATTGCTTTATCATGGGACGGAATGTTCGATTCTTGACGACAGCAGCTTCTTGTCTTTCTTCATGTGAATGCCTTCAGAGAACATGAAACCCTATGCAGCCCTATTGGATATTCAAGATCGTACAAAGGCGTCGCATATGGCTGAGCGCGAGGCAGTCGCCATGCTCGCTCGGCAGCTATATGCCGCCCTTCGTAAATATATGGGCTGTGACGACAAACGGCTCGTTCTCGGCGTGATGGTGCTCCCCGAGCGTCAAACCTACTATGATTTTGCCCTCCTTCTTCGCCTCGAAGACGGCGTCGAGCCGAGGCTCATCTTGCGATTACAGCCCGGCGAGTCGTTCGACGTGCAGTTTCTGACCCGCGAAGGCGCTCTGCTGAGTCAGTGCAGGTTGCCCCCACCCCCGTTGTCCGCCGGCGACGAGGCGGAGCAAATGGCACGGGCACAGGTCGTGAAGAAGTGCTTTGATGAACTGATCGAGGCACTGAAGCATCGTATTGTGGACCAGGTGAGAACGTGGACCGAGAAGCGCGTGATCTATTGAGGCGGTGGAACTGCCCCGTCATCCGGCATACTCGGCTAGCACTTCCGCGAGCATAGCGGCGAGCAATTCAGCGTCCGCCTCGGAAAACACCATCGGCGGCTTGACCTTGAGCACATTCTGCCATGGTCCGTCCTTACTCAACAGCACACCGTGCTCTTTCATTCGCTCGATGATCTCGGTCGCTTCTGCATCGGCAGGATCGCGTGTCTCCCGGTCGCGCACAAGCTCGATGCCGAGAAACAGCCCCATACCTCGCACGTCTCCGATGATAGGATGGTGCTGTTTGAGTGTTTCGAGTTGTTTTTTCAGCCCGCTACCCACGTGGTGTGCGTGTGCCTGAAGTCCTTCCTCTTCGATTGCGTCGAGCACGGCAAGCCCCACGGCGCACGAGACGGGATTGCCACCAAACGTGTTGAAATACTCCATGCCGTTGTCAAAGGCGGCGGCGATTTCGGGCTTGGTGACAACGGCGGCCATCGGGTGCCCGTTGCCAATAGGTTTGCCCATAGTGACGATGTCCGGAACGACCTCCTGAAGTTCGAAGCCCCAGAAACGCATGCCCACGCGCCCAAAACCGACCTGAACCTCATCGGCGACACAGACGCCGCCGGTTTCACGCACGGCACGGTAGGCCTCGCGGAGATAGTGCTCGGGCAAGACGATCTGCCCGCCGCATCCCGGCAACGACTCGCAGAAAAACGCGGCGACAGGATACGCGTGCGCCGCCTCTGTGACCTCGGTGGCGTATGATGGACCGTCGGAAGCATGTGCGCCGCGAAAAGAATCCGGTGTGGAAACGACGTGGACGTACGGCGGCACCCCCTGTCCGCCGGGGCCGCAGCATTTGTACGGGCTGATTTCGATGAGGGAAGACAAGTTTCCGTGATAGGCGCTGTCGAGCACGATAACGTCGCGGCGGGCGGTGTATGATCGGGCCAGGCGCAGGGCCAGGTCGTTGGCTTCGCTGCCGCTGTTGACGAAATAACAGACGCGGAGCGGCTCTGGCAGCGTTTCGCAGAGGCGCTCGGCGTATTCTACCCGAAGGTCGTGCAAATAACGCGTGTTCGTGTTAAGCGCGGCCATCTGCCGGCACGCCGCTTCCACAACGCGTGGATGACAATGCCCGACGTGACATACGTTGTTGACACAGTCGAGGTATCGGCGGCCTGTGTGGTCAAAAAGATAGGCTCCCTTTCCACGCACGATCTTCAGCGGCTTCCGATAGGATAGGCTAAGTGACGGGCCGAGGAGACACTGGCGCAAGTCCCTGGTATTCTCCGGGGACCGATCGACAAAAGTGGAGGAGAACCTGCCCATAGGAATTTCCGGAATACAAGAGCCGAAATAGATCACGCTCCCGGCCAGAGCCATCCAAAAGTACCTGCCGTGAGGAGCGCATAGACGAGCCCGTCCAGGATATTCTTCAGAGAACTCGACCATGAGGTGAAGAACCATATGCTGTTTAGCGAGATTGCGCCGGCGTGCCCAAGCCAGGCGGCAGCGCCTATTATTTGAAAGACCTTTAGATAATCCGTACCGACCGGTAAAGACGCGCTCGCCACATACCCGGCCATTAGCGAGATGACCATTACAAAAATGAAATGTAACCCGAGCGTCTTGCCAGATGGGCCTACGCCTCTGGGACCGATGAAGAGTAATCCGACCGGCCCCGAATTTGCCTTTTCGATGTACGTCGGGTCCTTCATTTCAGATGGCGTGGAGGCGTACGGAAAAACATACTCCCCACGAGGGAGATTCCTTGCGGCATCCCGCATGCCGTCTTCATCAGGAAGGCGAGAAAAGTCCGTGCGGTGATGGGGGACCACCATATGAAGGAGGAAACCCGACACAAAAACGATGATGCTCGATACTAAGATCGGAAGCCAGAGTGATGCTAACGATACGTCCATGGCGTTCATTGGTAAGGTGGGAGGGACGAGCCAAGATAATCGTCAATCAATGACAATGGAAAATTGGACCAATAGATACTGCCGGGCAGAGGCGCTGGAAAAGATGTCAGCCACAAGTTTTCAACGTGCGCGGCGTCTCAGCTGATTTGGGCCACCCGTCAGCCCCAATCAGAATTGATCAACGGAGCCACAGTAACGGCACAGTCCCGTTTCGCCACCAAAAATTGCTCCGACGCGATTCACCCATGGATGGATAGGGCCGAGGAAGTTCGATATGAGCGTGAAGCCCCGAAGCCATGCCTGCAGCCGGAAGGTTTGATCGGTCCTTTGTTGTCCGGATGATCCGAGACTTCTTTATCGCGCTAATCGCGGTGACTGTGCTTGAAATGGTGGTCCGATTGGGGATTGTCTATTATAAGTTTGAGACGAAAGACGAGCGAATCACCGAATCGGTCGCGGAGCGACTGGCTTCCGACCTAAAGGACGTAATGCTAAACGCGGGAGGACCGGTAGCCGGCCGAACAATTTACCCCACTTGGCAGCGAAACTTCCGTGACCTGGGATTAGAAATTGCGCTTATTCCGTCGCACGTGACAAAGACTTCGATTCCGAAAACGTACAATTTTGAGCCGAAAGGCATCCCCCCAAATTGGAGTAAGGGGCGCCATCACGAAGCGACGATGGCCTTGCACGCCGAACCCTTTTGCGTGACGTGCCACATTGACGCTCAACCGGGCGACGAACTCGGGCGCGTGGTGGTGCGCAGTTATCTCTCTGCACGGATGAAAGCGTGGTGGGAGGAGGTGAGCGTGCTGTCCATTGTCGGCATGGTGAACATCATTGTCCACACGATGCTGCTGTTCGTATTGCTCAAAGCACGCATGGAACCGTTGCTCGAACTTCGCTCGCAGGTGGCGGCACTGGCCCGGGGTCGTTTCAACCTCGGCTACCGCGCCGCAGTTCGTTCCGATGACGAGTTTGGGGCGCTGGCCGCCGATCTGAATCATTTCCTCGACCGAATCACACACCTCATCGAAGACCTGGATCAGGTGCTCACCCGCATGATCGCCGCCAAGCACCGCGTCGATCAGGTCTGCGAGCAGATCAACGACAACTACGCCGAGATTAGGGATCGTACGCAGCAGGTCGTGAAGCAGGCCTTGGACCTTCGAGAGTCGCGCGCGATCATGGCTCAGGAAGTGGCTGAGACGGTAGAGTTGATGGATTTGCTCGGCGTCACGCTGCATCGTCTTGGGGCCAATGGAGCGCTGCCGGAGGATTTTTCGCAACGCGTCGGTCAAGTGCTACTACGGCTGAAGGCGACAGCCCGCGCTGCACAAAGCCAATCGCCCGACAAGCCCCTAAAGACGGACGCTCTCCTCGAATTATCCCATCACGTCAACGAGTCGTCGCATTTCCTCAAGAGTATGGCGCTCCTTCAGGAACGCATGGAGGTAATCGCCGAGACCGGTCAGACGCTCCTGACCCGCCTCACGGGGCAAGCTGCGCGCGCCGCGGAACGCGAAGCGGAGGTGGAGCCAATCGTGGCCGGGACCGAGGGGTAATCGTCCCATTTCTGCCCCGAGCAAATCCCACTGGTTCCCATACTGGTCCTCCAAGACGGCGACCGTCCCAGACGCTGCGACCACGGGCTCCCGCACGAAGCGGATACCTGTGGTGCGCATCTTCTCGTAGTCGCGCCGGAAGTCATCCGTATGGAGAGAGAAAGACCCGCCCGCCGGTCTGATTTCCGATGGCGGCTTCCTGTTCGGGAGTCGACGCCTCTGCGAGCACGAGCGATGCGCCCGTCGAGCCGGGCGGCGCCACCACGACCCATCGCTTGTCCTGCTCCGCCTGAACCGTGTCTTCGACCAGCGTGAAATGGAGCTTCCCGGTGTAAAAAGCGATGGCTTCGTCGTAGTCGCGCAAGACGAGGGCGACGTGGATGATCGCACGTTTCATTTCGGTGGGTGAGTACGGCTGGCTGTGGCAATATGCCCGCTTGCCTACTTTCGGAACCAGATAGTCACGCCTGCCTTGACGAGCATTGACCATTCGAAATCCTGAAACGGCTGTACGGACCCGATTAGAACAAGGGACGCACGCGGAATCGGCAGCGGAATGACGGTCGAACTTACGAGGATGGGATAGGCGCGGTACACGTCTGTTTTGAACCACAGAAGGCCGGGCCCGAAACCGGTGAACGCACGGCCCATCCGAAGCACCGGTCGTTCGGCCGCCGTGATAAACGTCGGGTTCCAGCTCTTGTCGGTCCACGACGAGGTGGCATAGGCGCGAAAAGAAGCGAATGGTGGCGTCTCAAGATGCACTTCCGCCACGGTTTGGGGCGCGCGCCGGCTCGTCAGCACGCCCCCGCCCATGGTGGCAAACTGAGCGTGGGTGTCAGAGGCTGATGCGACCCATAACAGGCCGGTCAGACACATGACGCGCAACAATATGCCGGACCAAAATACTTTGGACATACGAATGGTATTCTGGTTTGATTTTCTCAGGATAAGCGCGTTCGCGGCTTCGCGAGGGGTTCGATGGCGCCTGTCCTTGCCGCGGCCCATGTTACGGTCGGGGTGTTTGGGGTGCAAGACTCTGGCTCGAGGGACGACGACAGTGGGCCGTACTGATCGATGCCGAGATGACGCCGGGGCATTATGAGGCCCACCTCGACGCTTCATCGTGGCCGGCGAGACTCTGTTTTTATCGCATCGACATGGGCAACTACCGCAAGACACGGTCGATGACCGTCGTGCATTGACGGGGAAGGCGGGCCACTGGTATGGTATCCGGTGTGTGCCTCAGGCCATGAGCACGCCCTTATTTCCCCGATCCCTTCGCCATCACCTCGAAGGCAGCCCCTATCGCCACGCCAATGCTGGCGCCGATGGCCACACCAACCCCGATATTGCCGAGCGCCGCGCCGAGGGCCGTACCCACACCCGTACCGAGCGCCACACCGACGCCAACGGAGAGTCCGGGCGTTTTGGCGGCGGAAGCGTCATCAGATTGATTCGAATGTTCGTCCTGCATTGGTTGTACCCCCAGGTGACAGTGGTTGTGATGGATGATAGCCCTTAGACGTGGGTTAATAATAGGAGTTGCCTCTCTCTTCACCCCTCCCGCACCTCTTTCCGGTACCACGTTCCGCACGCGGAGGTAATCGAGCACATAGGTGAGGTTGCCGGAGCGGCTACCGACGACCTCGGGCAGGAACACCCCGTGCTCACCGAAGCGGCCGTCGAGGAAGAGATTGGTGGCGGCGGCACACGTGAAGCCCGTCGGGATAGCCGGGAGGGCGCAAGGAAGGCAGCCCTTGATCATCCACGTCATCACAACGGGATGATGACCTGTATTCTCTGGTTACGATGGATACGATAGATTTGAAAGTCGCTATCTGTCGTAAAAACCTGTGCCGTCGGGTACTGTTCGGCCATACAAACCAGGCACGCATCTGCATACGACATCGGAACATCTGTGTATTTTGCCATCAGAGCGCTGATCCGGGCTATGTGTTTTGCCGAGGTGAACGACAGATCAAGCAGTCCCGCTCGCACCATTTCATTCAGGCGCTGATAGCCCATCGGCACACGGCGAAGCAAAAAGTGGGCTTCGCTCAATAAGGCATCGCACGTAAAAAGAGGGACCGGCAGTGCATTTGCCTGTTCGACCGCCCACTCATGAAAGAATTCACGGCGGTTGATCAGCGCATAGAGCGGACCGGCGTCCACCAGTGTAATCATGCGCCGTACCCATCAAAACGATCTGGATCCCGGAGCAAATCGGGCGGTCCATCTGTAGTGCCGATCAAGTGACGCGCTGCCTCCAAGAAGGAGCCCGGTTCAACATGGATCGGCTCCCCGCCCATGGCCTGCTCAACCAGTTCCAACAATGCCGCTTTCTGCGAGACGCCCCGGCGCTGTGCCAGGCGCTCGATCTTCCGCTTTTGCTGCGGGGTCAGCTTCATGCCGAACCAGACGGTTTTCTGCCGGGTCATGAGCGGATACCTTGAGACCTGTTAACGAGGAGTGCGAGAGATAACCCATAGACGCGGGAGGATGCATGGAGTTGCAACCTGCCTCCCACCTCGGTTGCTCCCGCCTTCACCCCTTCCGCACCTCTTGCCGGTACACCACGTTCCGCACGCGGAGGTAATCGAGCACGTAATCGAGGTTGCCCGCGCGGCGCCCGACGGTCTCGGGCGGGAACACCCCGTGCTCACCGAAGCGGCCGTCGAGAAAGAGATTGGCGGCGGCGGCACAGGTGAATCCCGTCGTGCGCGCCATCGACGAGAGCCCGGTGGCCGGGTTGAATTCATCGTACAGATGATAGACGTAGGTCTTCGCTGCGCCGTCTTCGGTGCCCGAGACGGTGACACGCATGACGGTGCGTTCGGCCTCATCCGGGCCCAATTTCCATGCATCGAAAAGGATCTTCGACGTGAAGTCGAGCGGCGCGACGGCGGTGTCGCCGATGGCGAGGGGCTCCCGGCTGAAGAAGCCCGACGCCTGAAGCGCCTGTACGAGCCGGATATGGCCCGGATAGCGGAGCGTCTTCTCCTTCATATTCGGGACGTGCGGCATCGTAAAAAGCAGCGACCGCAGCCCATCGGTGTTAAACGATTCGAGCGTGCCCACTCCGTCGAAGTCGAGCAGTTCGGGGTCGGAAAGGGCGGGTTTGACGACGATATGCCCGTTCTCGACGTACCGCGCCGGGCGGGTGTATTCCTCGATGACATCTACCGGGGAGAAGGGCGCCTTGTATTCGAAAGGCCATGTGCGGCGAATCGGCAGGCCGCCCACGAGACATTCGAACGACGTTACCGTCATGGCCGCATCGTGGTGGCCGAGGATAATGTTGTCCATGCCCGGCGCCACACCGATATCGACGAGCGCCGTTACACCTTTTGCCTTCGCGAGGGCATCGAGGTCGAGGGCGTTCTCGGGGGAAAAGGAGATGTCCACGACGTGTTTGCCAGCTTCGATGACGGCCTTGAGCGTATCGAAGCCCATGAACCCGGGCACGGCACAGACGACGAGGTCGAAGCCGTCGATGAGCGGAGCGATGGCGGCGGTGTCCGAGAGGTCGGCAGTCACCGTTGCAATGTCGTGATTGGCGGAAAGCGTGTTGAGGGCTTCCGAATTCCTGTCCACGGAGGTAACGGCGTGGGCATCAGAGAGGTCGAAAGCGATGGCACGCCCGACCATTCCGGCGCCCAAAACGAGGATCCGGGCCATAAGACAAACGGGAAAATGGTGGATAAACAAAAGCGGACCCGTCGTGTGGACGGGTCCGCTTTTATCAAAGACAGAGACGGACGGCGTTTACCGGACGGGGATGACGTCGCCGCGCCGATACTGACTCGTTCCTTCCTTTTTGCTCGTGACGCCTTTCACGCGGCCCATACCGGTGGCCGAGATACGGCTCGCTGCAATACCGTTGTCGGTATAGAATTGCTCAATCGCACGGGCACGGTCGTCGGAAAGCTGTTGCGCATGACGCTCGCCAGGTGCTGAGAAGCTCTCGACACGGATGCTCATATTGGGGCACTCGTTAAGGATCTCGAGGTTGTCCTGTAGGGAAGCGCGCGCTTCGTCGCTAAGAACGCTGCTGTTGCGGCCGAAGAATGCGGCATTCATCTCAGTGATCTCACGGCAAATGGCAGCTTCGTAGAGGCTCACATTGAGCGTCATAGTGCGTGAATCACGGCCGGCACGGTTGGAAGCATTAAGCGATATAGTGTATGACCCGGCATTGGCATACGTGTGGGTTGGAGACGAAGCCGCACTATTGGCGCCGTCGCCAAAGTTCCAGCTGTAGGTTACGGGTGAGTCACCGCGAACGTTTGCTTGAAATCGCACCGCCGTATGGGTGTCGGGGCTCATATTGTCCGAGGAGACAGACGTAATCTGAGCCGGTACCGGCGGAATGAAGACGCGAACAACAGCCGTCGTGTCAACGACATTCTTCTTGTTTGAGGCGGTGAATCGGACGGTGTAATCACCGGGTTTGCCGAACGAGTGGGATGCGGAAACACCCTGTGCAGATGAGTTATCACCAAAATTCCAGTTCATCGTAACCGGCAGCGAAGCATCTGTATTCACTCTGGCCGAAAACGTCCCGGCTTGATTGATGCTCAGACTGTCGGACGGGGCCTGGAAATCGAGGAGTCGGACTGGCGTCGAACAACCTATTAGACCCAGCGTGATGACCGCAAAAATGGTCGTGAGCAGAAACGGGAAATGGGGTCGGTTTTTCATGTCGTATATGTTTGGATCAAGGTGGAACGATTGCAGTGGGTGGCGGGACTATCTCGTCAAATATGGCCCAATATTAGGCAACGGGACAGGCAAACGCACCAATTCACGGAAGATAAACAAACTTAACACATTTTCCTCAAAAAGACTTCATATCAAATTTGGGGTCCATGGCAGTTTTCGACTATTTCACGAGATCGGAGCATGCTCTAAGTCAAACGCGCAATGCGAATCGGATACAAAAATCCGATCTCCTTCGCTTTCAAAGGCAACAAAAAAACCCGTCTCCAAAAGAGGAGTCGGGCAGTTTCTATTATTGGAGAACCCATACTAGGTTAACCGAGCGCATTGGTACGCTGTTCTAGCGCGTGCTTGTAGTTTGCGGCCTTGTTCTTGTGTATGATGCCCTTGGCCGAGAGACTATCCAGGCAAGATTTCACGCTATTGAGCAACACAACGGCCTTTTCCTTGTCATCCGTTTCTTGCAGCGTTTTTATCATTGTGCGCATTTTATTGCGATGAAGTCGGTTGCGGAGCCGGCGCTTGGCGTTTTGGCGCATGCGCTTTTCTGCGGATTTATGCTGTGGCATGGGCGTGTCGGATGGTAAAAGAAGATGGTGGCGACAAAAACGGCGAATTTACGGGCCTATTTGCTTTTTGTCAAGTTGCAGGGCAAAGCCTTCAATCTAAATGGAGGAACACAGGAGACCGTGCTCTCGTTGAGCGCGCAATGAACCCTGTCACGGTCAAGGCCAACACATGTTCTCGTTTCTATCTGAATTCACACGTGATTCGGGACGGCCCCGAAATGTGATTGTGATGGATGCCGATGGATTCGAACAGCCGCGCCCATATCGTCTTCACCCTCGGATATTTCTCGTTGTGTGGAGCGCCGTCACTGTAATGATTGCGCTCGCGATAGTATCCGCTCTTGTCTTTACGCCGCTTCGCGAGTTGATACCAGGGTATGGAACAGAACGTTTACGACAGGAAGCGCGGCTTAATGTTTTGCGTGTTGAGGCGATGTCTGACTCTCTAGATGTTCAACGAAATTATCTCAACCAGTTACGATATTTAATGCTGGGTAAGTCGGACTCTTCGAATATCGCAAGTGGGTTGCCGCCTGAACCGGCCCTTGCCGTATCGGGCGATCTGGCCGAAGTCGCGGGGGATCCGCTGTCTGACAACTGGACTGACCATCGACAGCCTGCCGTATCTTTGGAGCGCTTGCCCGTCGATACGAAGGCAACGATTCCTGTGGTGACAGCCTCCGATGAGGAGCGTTATATTTCAAGCCTTCGCTTTCCTGTGTTGCCTCCTGTGGAGGGCTATCTAAGTCGAGGATTTGATGCGCGCACCGGGCACTATGCCATCGATATCGCCGTAGAAGAAGGGAGCATGGTACACGCGATTGGTGACGGTCACGTTATCTTTGCAGATTGGACACACGAAGGAGGATTTACGCTGGCAATACAACATGCTGACGGATATGTATCTGTCTACAAACACAATCAGCGCCTGCTCAAACGTGTCGGGGACCGGGTACGGGACCGGGAGAACGTTGCTGTCAGTGGAAATTCCGGTGAAGTAACGACCGGCCCGCACCTGCACTTTGAGCTCTGGCACAACGGGCTGGCCCAGGATCCGCACTTATATCTAATTGGGCTCTGATGCTAGGAGCTTGAGGTTATTCGGAAGAGGACAAACTCATGGCGTTGTTTGGACAATCTAAAAACACTTCAGAAAAAACGAATACACAAACCATGGCACGACAACTTAATACACCCGGTCCAGCTCAGGTCAACATGATTGGCGAAGGCACCGTTTTTGAAGGAACGCTCCGGGCGCACAGTGATGTTCGCGTTAGTGGGCGAGTGGTGGGCAAGCTCATCGTAGAAGGAAAGGCCATTCTCGCACAAGAAGGCGCCGTCGAAGGAGAGCTCAAGGCTACGAATGCCGATGTGGCTGGGTTTGTCAAGGGGCAGATTCACGTCGAAGAGCGCCTCGTATTGAAGGGCTCGGCACGCGTCGAAGGTGATATCGTCGTAGCTCGGTTAGTCATGGAAGAAGGTGCATCGTTTAATGGGTCGTGCAAGATGGGACACCTGGAGGAACGGCGTGCAGCGGCACTGAAGGCGGGTGCCAAGCCCGCTGGAGATTCGAGAAAACTCCATGTCGGCTCACCAGCAAAATAAAAAGCCGGACGACTGGCGCCGTGGTTTGAGTGAAGCAGGGCCATATCTGGGGCTGGGCGCACAACTTGGCTTTACCGTGGTCTTCTTTACAGCCATGGGATACCTTATCGATCGATGGCTCGGTACGCTCCCCTGGTTTTTGCTTGGCGGGGCAGCACTGGGCATGGTCGCCATGTTTGTACAGTTGATTCGGGTCAGCCGCGAGATGGGAGAGCAGGCTCTCCTTGACCGAAAACGAAGGCAAAGGGCCCGCCGGGAGCGCGAGGACGATGGGGCTTGAAATGCCTTTCCGGTAAGATTTGCGACTAGCTATGTCCGCCCTCACTCATCTTTATTTCAAGCCCTTTCATTCATAATTCACCACCACTTGCCGATCCCCGAAGCGCTTTCTGCGTAGTTTGGCGAGCTGTCAGAAAAGGGCAGTTACACCTGATAAACCGGGTATCCGTATACATGGATTGGGATCTGTGGTCAAGCATAGGTCTGGGAGCCGGCATCGGGCTAGTGTATGGCGGAGCGAGTTACCTGACCTTCCGGCGTGCGTTGTCCGCGTCCAACCGGCGGTTTCTCCTTTTTGTCTTTGGCGGGATGATACTCCGAATGTTCTTGGCGCTGGGCGCGGTTTTCCTCATCCTTGTCTACTATCCAGTGGGAGAGACGGCCTTTGTTGGGGCGTTTTTTGTTGTATTCGTTGTAGTGCTTGCCCTTGATGTGTATTGGTTGCACCATTCACGGAGCGCTGCCTCGCGTGGTAAAGAAAATTAATGCTGATCTGATGGATTCGGCTACGTACCGTCGCCATCGAAAAGTTTTTGAGAATGATATATCGTTATAGTTTGCTTGTCATTGCTCTGTTCGTTTCTTTTTGGCCGTCCTCCAATGTTCGCGCACAGGAGGAGGAAGGCGGAATGGATCCGATCCATCATATCCTTGATAGTTTCTACATGGATTTTGAGCCGTTCGGGCAGGTGGAATTACCGCGGATATGGGTTGTTCGCAGGTCCGACCAGGGGCTGGGTCTCGACGTCTTCGGATCGACCAGTAGCGCGATCGAATCAGGTGCGTACCACGTTGTTTCTGAGTCGAGTGGGGTTGATACGGAATTGGCCGGGCAAAGTGCAGAAGAAGCACATGGCCAAGGTGCCGAACATGGGGGCTACCTCGATGCCGAAGTCGCCCCGGCCAGTGGTGAAATCATCGCGGATTTGTCTATATCCCGGCATCTGGTCTTTGCCTGGATCGGCGCCCTTTTCACCTTGTTGGTCTTTATTAGCCTTGCCGGGCGCTACCGTCGGGGCATAGGTCGTGACTCGGCGCCAAAAGGAATTTTTCAAAACCTGTTTGAGACCCTCATATTATTTGTACGGGACGATATTGCAAGGCCGACGCTCGGCGAGAAGCATGTTAAGTACCTCCCCTATTTACTGACCATCTTCTTTTTCATACTCACCTGCAATCTTATGGGGCTGTTGCCCTTTGGGCAAACGGCAACGGCGAACATTGCTGTTACCGGTGTGCTTGCTGTCTTTACGTTCGTTATTACGCAATTTGGTGGAACGAAGGATTACTGGAAACATATTTTTTGGCCCCCAGGCGTCCCCACTTTTGTTAAACCGATTCTTGTCCCAGTCGAAATTCTGGGCATGTTCACCAAGCCGTTCGCACTCGCGATACGTCTTTTTGCCAACATGTCGGCCGGTCACTTGATGATTTTAAGTTTAATCGGGTTGATTTTTACGTTCAGGGCCAGTTTCGGAACGGCTGCAGGCTACGGTGTCGCCCCGTTGAGCGTGGCCTTTTCACTTTTTATTTATCTGCTCGAACTGCTTGTAGCAACGATTCAGGCCTACATTTTCACGATGCTCTCGGCCCTGTTTATTGGCATGGCTGTGGAAGAGCATCATCACGAGCCGGATGCGACTCATGAGTCTGTTGGCGAACCGATGATCGCCTCAGCGAATGCCGAGGCCATTGCTCTGAAATCGTAGTTTGCTCACCGACAGCATTTTCTTTTTTTTTCAACCCAGAAAAACGTCAACCTACACCACACCACAAAGGAGATAACATGGAACCTACAGCTTTGGCATACCTCGGCGCAGGCATCGGAGCCGGCCTCGTTGCGTTAGGCGCAGGCGTGGGCATCGGCAATCTTGCCGGCCCCGCGATGGAAGGCACGGCGCGCCAGCCTGAAGCCACCGGCGATATTCGTACGTCGATGATCATTGCCGCCGCGCTCATAGAGGGTGTGGCCCTTTTTGGTCTTGTCATCTGCGTTCTGCTTGCGATCAAGTAATTGGATGGGCAACCGGCTTGCTTCCGGGTCGAGCCGGCAGTTTCTCTGCAGGTCATGGGCCGTGCCTGGAGCTGCCGGCTGACCGGTTTGATTACAACGAATCCATTTACATCCTATAGGAAAGGCCGATGTACCATATTTTGGCTGCGGGTCTACTGTCCCCAAGTGTCGGACTGATCTTCTGGATCAGCTTGACATTTTTGTTGTTGCTCGTCGTCTTGCGCAAGTTTGCGTGGGGTCCGATAACAAGCGCGCTCGATACACGTGAGAAAAAGATAGAAGAGTCGATGGAAAGAGCCGAAAGGGCCCTCTCCGAGGCGCGTCAGATCCAAGCGGACAACGACAAGGCACGGCGTGAGGCGGATCAGGCCGCCCAGCGCGTCCTCCGCGAAGCGCGGGATGCCGCTGAACAACTGCGTGGCGAAGAGGTCGAGAAAACTCGAACGCAACTTCGGCAGATGCAGGATCAGGCACGCGACGAAATCGAGCGGGAGAAACAGACCGCTCTCGACGCGCTCCGTACCGAAGTGGCCGACCTGGCCATAGAGGCGGCGGAAAAAATCCTGCACGATTCGCTGGATGGCGATCGGCAGCGCAAAATCGTCGACACCTTCATAGACGGCCTCCCGAAGAACTGACGACGGTCGTGTGTGCCGCCGCTCCGATTCTGCCGGCAATCGGCACATCGAGCGCGGGGCTTGCCACAGTCAACGCGAAAAGTTAGATGAGCGAAATCACGATAGCCCGGCGATATGCACAGGCGCTCTATGAAGAGGCCGAGCAGCATCAGTGTACCGAGCGGGTCGATGAAGATGTGGCCGCCATCGCGACCGGTCTTGACGACTCGCGGGATCTGGTGCGCTTCTTCGAGAGCCCGGTCATCTCACGGGAGAAAAAGGCCTCCATCGTTCAGTCGTTGTTCGCTGAGCGGTTGCAATCCGTTACTTTGCACTTCCTCCAATTGCTGGTGGAAAAACGCCGTGAGAATATTTTCCCGGTCATCGTGTCGGCCTATCGGTCCCTTCGCGATGATCAACAGGGGATCGCCGAGGCATTCGTGCGCACGGCGCAGGCGATGAGTGAGGCGGAGGAGCAATCCATCGCAGACGCGCTCGAAACGTTGACCGGCCGGCGTATCCGCCTTCAGATCGAAGTCGACCCCGAATTGATCGGCGGCATCGTCATCCGCGTCGGCGACACGGTCTATGACGGCAGTGTGGTGCAGCAGCTTCGCAGCCTGCGACGCCGGATGGAACAAGGCTCCTTTTTGAATAACTAAACCGCGCACGCTCCGGCGATGAACGGTTCCGAATATCCAACCTTTTAGATAAAGACCTACCATGTCAACGGCGATTCGACCCGACGAGGTAACAGCGGTCCTCAAACGCGAATTGGGCGGTTTTGAGGCCGAAACGGATGTCTATGAAGTGGGTACCGTGCTCCAGGTGGGCGACGGTATCGCACGTATCTATGGCCTCTCAAATGTGCAGGCCAGTGAGCTTATCGAGTTTCCTTCCTCCGGGGTGACGGGCATGGTGCTCAACCTTGAAGAAGACAACGTCGGTGCCGTGCTCTTCGGCGAAGTCGATGCAGTCAAGGAGGGTGACGAAGTACGACGAACCAAACGGATCGCTTCGATCATGGTATCGGACGGCCTCCTCGGACGCGTTATCGACCCGCTCGGCAACCCCATCGACGGCAGAGGTACCATTCCGGGTGAGCAGTTCGAGATGCCGCTGGAACGCAAAGCGCCGGGCGTGATCTACCGCGACCCGGTGAGCGAACCCCTTCAGACGGGCATCAAGGCTATCGACTCGATGATCCCCATCGGGCGCGGGCAACGCGAGCTCGTCATCGGCGACCGGCAGACTGGCAAGACCGCCGTCCTCCTCGACACCATCCTCAGCCAGAAGGCGACGCAGGATACCGACTCCCCTGTTTTTTGCATCTATGTGGCTGTCGGGCAGAAAAATTCGACCGTAGCGCAGGTGCAGCGCTCGCTCGAACAGCACGGCGCGATGGACTACACAGTCATCGTGAATGCATCGGCGTCCATGCCTGCGCCGCTCCAGTTCATCGCCCCGTATGCCGGCGCCTGTATCGGCGAGTTCTTCCGCGACTCCGGCCGCCATGCACTGGTCATCTACGACGACCTCTCGAAGCAGGCCGTGGCTTATCGTCAGGTATCGCTTTTGCTCCGGCGTCCGCCGGGTCGCGAAGCGTACCCGGGCGACGTCTTTTACCTGCATAGCCGGCTCCTCGAACGGGCCGCCAAGATCAACAACAACGACGCTGTGGCGACGCGGATGAACAACATCCCCGAGTCCATTCGCCACATGGTCAAAGGCGGTGGTTCGCTTACGGCGCTGCCCGTCATCGAGACGCAGGCCGGCGACGTCTCAGCGTACATCCCGACGAACGTCATCTCCATCACCGACGGCCAGATTTACCTCGAAGCCGACCTCTTCAACGCGGGGGTTCGCCCGGCCATCAACGTCGGGATCTCGGTCAGCCGCGTCGGTGGTAACGCACAGATCAAGGCGATGAAGAAGGTCGCCGGTACGTTGCGTCTCGACCTCGCACAGTTCCGCGAATTGGAGGCCTTCTCGAAGTTCGGCTCCGACCTCGACCCCGCCACACAGCGGCAGCTCACCCGTGGCGCGCGGCTGGTGGAAGTGCTCAAGCAGGGCCAGTACCAGCCGATGCCGGTCGCCAATCAGGTGGCCATCGTCTATGTCGCCACGAAGGGCCTGCTCGACGACGTGCCCGCCGGGCGCGTCAAGGAGTTCGAGAACGAATTCCACGAGCGGCTCAATATGCGCCATGCCGATACGCTCGCTTCTATCCGTGATGCGGGTAAAATGAGCGACGAGGCTGCCGCCGTGATCGACCAGGAGGCGAAGGACCTGGCCACGCTGTTTACGAGCTGAGTGCCCACCCGCCCGTGTTGAGGGGCGGGTCGCTCTTTATTTTACTTGAAAATCTAACGCGCCCTTATGGCAAGTCTTCGCGACATCCGAAACCGGATCGGGTCGGTCAAAAACACGCAGCAGGTGACGCGCGCCATGAAGATGGTGTCGGCGGCTAAACTGCGGCGTGCACAGGAGCGTATCTTCAGCACCCGGCCCTATGCCTTCAAGATCGGCGAGATCATCAGCCACCTCAAGGGGCAGGTCGACCCGACGACGCATCCGCTCTTTGCCCAACGCGATGAGACGGCCAACGCGCTCCTCATCGTGGTCACGGCCGACCGCGGGCTGGCCGGCGCCTTCAATACCAACATCATCAAGGTCGCCGAACATACTATCCATCGGGACTATGCCGATCTGCATGAGTCCGGACACCTCCACCTGATCTGTGTCGGGCGGAAGGGCCATGAGTATTTCGGCAAACGTGGCTATTCGCTCATCGGTGACTTCCGCAATATCTTCGACCATCTCTCGTTCGATACGGCGCAGGATGTGGTTGGGCTGATGACGGAGGGCTACCTCGATGGGCGCTGGGACGAGGTGAAAATCGTCTACAACGAGTTCAAGAACACCATCTCACAGAATCGTATCGCCGAGCCGTTTCTTCCGCTTCAGGGCGAACAATTCGTGACGCCGGTCATGGAGCGAGTCGTCGAGCACCGTGCCGAATTCAAGGAAGGCGTGGCGGTGGATTATCTCTTTGAGCCCGATGCGGAGACCATCCTCGACGAGCTTGTGCCGCGCTATTTGAACTACCAACTCTGGCGTATCCTTCTGGAGTCGAATGCAGCCGAACAGGGCGCGCGCATGGTGGCAATGGACAACGCCACCACCAATGCCGACGAACTCTTGCGCGGGCTGCGGCTGAAGTACAACCGGGCGCGTCAGGACGCCATCACGAAGGAACTCATCGAGATCACGAGTGGCGCCGATGCGCTCGGCGCGTGATTCGACCTCCATTCATCCTGTGAACCGGGATTGTCTTTCCCCCTCGATGTTTTCGATGGGTCCACCGACCGCACTTCAGCTTCCCCGAAGAAACGCGCCGTGGTGCGTCTGAACCATCAGGCCCTCCACCACGTGGGGTATAGATCCTTCGCTTCACGCAGCGTGGGGCACGGAAAAGCCTCGCGGATTCAGCTCATCCAAGCCGAGGATGCGCCTACATTCGTTTTCGACGGACCCACCGGCCGCACGTCAGCCTCCCGTCGAGACGTGCCGTGGCGTGTGAACCATGAAGCCCTCCACCGTGTGGGGCATAGATCCTTCGCCGTGCATGACGAATCGGACGAGGGAATGCCATGCGTTTTCGGCCACGAGCCCTAAGCCAAAACGCCGTAGGCGTGACATGTGCTTCTCACCCGTGAGGCCGGCTCTGCAAAACGGTTGTGCAAGCTTCTAGTCTTTTTCTGCCAACCCCCTGGTAGAGACCTGCCGAGGCAGGTCTAAGACGCGCCACGGCGCGTCTCTACAGTCCGGATTTGCACCTCAGACCGGGTATAAGGCCGAGCCTTTCCTGCACGGTGAGATCTCTCCCTTTGGTCGAGATGACGTCGAGGTGTCGTGAGCATTCAGCCACGAACCCTCGGCCACAAGCCCTTATCCCAACGCTTCGGCGACGATGTCGGCTTGCTCTTTTTGGTGAATGTGGGCGCTGCCGGTGGCCGGGCTGGCACTCGCCGGACGGCCCACATATCGGACGCGGCGCGAACAGCCGCCGTGGAGGGCTTCGAGGAGGTCGTCGAGTCGGTAGCGGAGGAAGCTCCACGCGCCCATGTTGGCCGGCTCTTCCTGTACCCAAAGCACCTCTTTCACCGAGCGATACCGCGCCAGTTCGGCCTGGAGTTCCGCTTCGGGGAATGGATAGAACTGCTCGACCCGGGCGATGGCGACCTTGTCCCGCCGGTCCTCGGCTTTGGCCAGCGCCTGCACCAGATCGTAATACACTTTGCCGCTACAGAGCACCAGGCGATCGGCTGTCGCGGGGTCGGCCTCGGCAGTATAGACGTGCTCGAACCGGCCCTCGGTGAAGGCCTTCGGCGCGGAGATGGCCAGCGGATGGCGGAGCAGGCTCTTCGGCGACATCACCACCAGCGGCCTGCGACGCGGCTGCCTGACCTGCCGGCGCAGTGCGTGGAAGAGGTTGGCGGGCGTCGTCAGATTGCATACCGCCATATTGTCTTCGGCGCAGAGCTGGAGGAAACGCTCCAGCCGGGCGGACGAGTGCTCGGGTCCCTGGCCTTCGAAGCCGTGGGGCAACAGCAGCACGAGACCGGTCGATTGCCCCCACTTGGCTTCTGCCGCCGAGAGGAACTGGTCGTAGATGATCTGTGCCCCATTGGCGAAGTCGCCGAACTGTGCTTCCCACATCACCAGCGAGGCCGGGTCCGCAACCGAATAGCCGTATTCGAAACCACACACCGCGTATTCGGAGAGCAGGCTGTCATAGATGGTTAGCGTCGCCTGTTCGTCCCGGACGTGATTGAGCGGTATGTACTCCTCACCGGTTCGCTGGTCATACAGCACGGCATGCCGATGGCTGAAGGTGCCGCGCCGCGAATCCTGTCCGCTGAGGCGCACCTGCGTGCCATCAAGGAGCAACGACCCGTATGCCAGTGCTTCGCCGAGGCCCCAGTCGATGCGCGCATCTTCATGAAATTGCTTGTCGCGTCGCTGAAACTGGCGCAGGAGTTTCGTGTGCACGTTGAAGCTGTCGGGCATCTCGACGAGTGCCCTCACGATCGCGTTCAGGTTTTCGCGTGGCGCCCGCGTCTCCACGGCATTCTCCGCAGCGGGCGCAGAGGTCTCGGCGGCGACAGGTGGGGCATCGGCCTCCTCGGCCTCCAACGCTTTGGTGCGCTCGAACGCTTCTTGTAGGCGGCCACGGAAGTCATCGAGCATCTGCTCGGCCTCGTCGGGCTTCATGTCGCCCCGGCGCATCAAGAGTTCAGTATAAATCTTCCGAACGGAGCGTTTGGCCTCGATTTTTCGATAGAGGAGCGGCTGCGTATAGGTCGGCTCGTCGCCTTCATTGTGCCCGCGCACGCGGTAACACAGCATGTCGATGACGACGTCTTTGTTGAAGACCTGCCGGTAGTCGAGGGCGAGCCGGGCCACGCGGACGCAGACCTCCGGGTTGTCGCCATTGACATGGAAAATGGGCGCCTGAATCATACGGGCGATGTCCGTGGCATAGGTCGAACTGCGGGCATCCTTCGGGCCGGTGGTGAAGCCGATCTGGTTGTTGATGACGATGTGGATGGTGCCACCCGTACGGTAGCCGGGGAGTTGGCTCAGGTTGAGCGTCTCGGCCACCACGCCCTGCCCGGCAAAGGCCGCATCGCCGTGGACGAGCACCGGGATGACGGCATCGTGGTAGTCGCCGCCCGGCGCTTCGGCGTGGGTCTGGCGGAGGTGCTCCTGTTTGGCCCGCGCCATGCCCTCGACGATGGGATCGGCGGCTTCGAGGTGGCTCGGGTTCGAAGCCAGCGTGAGCGCCATCTTCGCGCCGCTCGGGGCTTCGTGAACGGCCGCCGAACCCAGATGGTATTTCACGTCGCCCGAACCCTGGGTGGTGTTCGGGTCGAGGTTGCCTTCAAACTCGAAGAAGATGACCTCATAGGGTTTGTTCATGATGTTGGCCAGCACATTGAGCCGGCCCCGGTGCGCCATACCGATGACGACCTCGTGTACCTCCTGGTCCGTCGCGTCGGAGAGGATCATGTCGAGCATCGGCACAACGGTCTCGGCCCCTTCGAGCGAGAAGCGTTTGTGGCCGATGTATTTCGTATGGAGGAACGTCTCGAAGGCTTCAGCCGCATTGAGCTTTTGCAGCATCCGGTGCTTGGCGGCCTGCGAAATTGGCTCTGCGCCTCGCACCGGCTCGATGCGTTCCTGTAACCACCGCTTTTCGGTCGGATCGGAGATGTGCATGAATTCGATGCCGACCTTTCGGGTATAGGTCTGCCGGAGGATGTCGAGGATCTCACGAAGGGGTAGCACATCTTTGCCGCCGAGGCCGCCGGTGACAAACTCGCGGTCGAGGTCCCATATTGTCAGCCCATACTGTGCGGGGTCGAGTTCGGAATGATAGATCCACTCATAGCCGAGCGGGTTCACATCGGCCTGAAGATGGCCGCGCACCCGGTAGGCGCGAATGAGTTGAAGCACCCGCGCTTGCTTGTGGACCGTGTCGAGGACCGGATCGGTGTACACATGGCCCACGCGCGGGGTGTTGTCTTTACCCGTGGAAAAGGCCTGATACGGGATACTCAGATCGTCAAAGATGCCATCGTAGAAGCCGTGGCTGCCGAGGAGCAGTTCCTCGATGTGTTTCAGAAAAGCGCCGCTCTCAGCCCCCTGAATGACGCGGTGGTCGTACGTCGACGTGATGGTCATCACCTGCGAGATGCCCGTCTTGCCCATCACATCGGGCGGGAGCGCATTGTATTCCGGCGGGTACCCGATGGAACCAACGCCGATGATGACGCCCTTCCCCTGTAAAAGCCGCGGCACGCTCAGCACTGTCCCGATCATGCCCGGGTTTGTAAGCGTGGCGGTGGTCTCCCGGAAATCGGGGAGGTCGAGCTTGTTGCCCCGTGCCCTTCGGATCAGGTCGTTATAGATGCCGAGAAACTGCGCGAAGTTCATCGTGTCGGCCGCCTTCACGTTCGGGACGAGCAGCGTCCGCTTGCCGCGCCGCTCCATATCGATGGCAAGCCCGAGGTTGACATGCTTCGGCGAGACGCGTTGGAGCGTGCCGTTTTCCCGCCGAAAGATGGTATTCATACCGGGGAAGGCCTTTATGGCCTGCACGATGGCATACGCAATGATATGGGTGTAGGAGACCTTGTCGCCGCCCACATACCGCTGATAATCGTTGATAAGCACCCGGTTTTCGGCCAGCAGCTTGACGGGCACCGTGCGCACAGAAGTGGCCGTCGGCACCTCGAGGCTCGCCTCCATGTTCTCGACGATCTTGGCTGCCGGTCCGCGTACGGCCTTGATGTCCGAGCCTTCGGGCACCGGAATGGCCGGGGCCTCCGGTTCGGCGACGGCGCCGTCGCCGGGGGCCGCCGGTACGGGCATGGCGGGCGCCATGCGTGCCTCCGAGGCCGCCACGAAAGCTTCGCCGGGCTGGTAGTCGTGAAAAAACTCACGCCACGCCTCGCTCACACTGTCGGGGTCCGCCACATACTGGCGATAGAGGTCTTCGATGTATCCGGTGTTGAAGCCTAACGTGCTCACGATAAAGCCCGGTTTTTCTGGGGAAACGGTGGAAAATTGAGAATGAAATCGAACGAAGCGGGCCCGGGAAGGATTCCGCGACTTTGGATTTCCAAATTCGGATTTTGGATTAACACAGGGGCGTTCGGTGGGTGCTGGGAGAAGAAACCTGAGCGAAATGTTGGGTGGGCATCTGGCAGGGTTGGGCGGCTCTCTCGCCTTCCCCAGCCGATGGGGGGTACTGGAAAGGGGTCGGCCGTCCCCTTCCTAGCGTTATGGTTAGGCGGATGCGCCACCATAGAACAGGCAGGATGAGAAGCGGCTTTTCGCTCCTGCGATACCATCGATCATGTTCCACATTCCCGATCGTTCTTTCAATACGCTACCCATTTTGCGACCGAAGGAAAAACACCAATCAGAACATACCATGACTCGTGGTGAAAGTTTGCGATGACACGGGTCAAGGTGGGCAACGACGCGAGGGAGGCGATACCCTGTAGTATTGGTATGCGATGCCCCGCCGGGCGGCATTCGATGGCCCGCCGGAAAGGGGTGCGGTTCGACGCGTAGGGGGTAGCAACGAGTCAATCGGAGCAACCGGCCCATCAGCCACGAACCCATCGTCACCGCAGCCATCCCTTCTTGCGGTACCATGCGATAGTCTCGCGAATGCCCGCATCGAGCGAGATTTGCTGTTGAAAGCCGAACTCGCGCCGGGCTTTGGCGGACGAACACATCTTACAGGCGTCGCGAATCTCACGGGCCTTCTCGCGGTTAAGCGGCGGGTAGGTGCCGAACACTTTGCCGGCTAGCTCGGCCACCGTCCCGATGATGCCCACGAGCGCAGTGGGCACCGGGACCGTGAGAGCCCTTCGGCCGAGTGCGGCCGTGGTCGCAGCCTTGACCTCGTTCCATGAATAGGGTTGTTCGCTGCCGAGGAAGTACGTCTCGCCGGTGGCCCGGTCGGACTCGGCGGCATCGACCATGCCGCGCACGAGGTCGCGTACGTGGATGAGGCTGACATCGGGCCGGGTGCCGTCGCCCATGATCGGGCAGAGGCCCCGGCTCACCGTCTGAAAAAATGTGAAGATGTCGGCTTCGCGGGGGCCGTACACCGCCGGCGGACGCACGACGACGAGGGGCAGGTCGGCGGCGTATGGCCTGATGGCATCCTCCATCAATGCTTTGCTCCGGCCGTACTGGCTGATGGGGCGCAATGGTGTGGCCTCGTCGGCGATGGCCTCGTCGGCTTCGCCAACGGCGGCCAGGCTGCTCGTGACGACGACCTTTTTCACCTCAGGCGCGGCCTCGCGGACGCCATCGAGGAGGTTGAGCGTGCCCTGTACATTGGCCCGCTCGAAGTCGGTCCACGTCTTCGCCCGCGTCAGTCCGGCTACGTGAAAGACGACATCCACGCCCCGGACGGCATCGCGGAGGGCTCCCGAGTCGTGGAGATCACCGCGTACCACGCCAACGCCGAGCCCTTCGAGCCACTTGAGGCGATCCCGCACCAGACACCGCACCTCACCGAAGCCGCGCCGCAGGAGTTCTTCCACGAGATGGCTCCCGACAAACCCGGTGCCGCCCGTGACGAAGGCCGTTCTCATTGTGGCTTGAATGGATTGATGTGGTTATGGGAGGGTAAATCCGCTCCCTCACGGTCGCGGTACTGTTAGTGACTGTGTTTGGCAAACGGATAGGAAGAAGACACATCGTGAAAAAAACAATCTCTCTGTCCTATCCTTCCAATCGTATGCATAGCCCGAAAAATGTAAGGCACGGCAGAGCACATCGAAAGCCGCTGGCTTATTTGATTTCCTTTCGATGTTACGGAACGTGGTTGCCGGGTGACTAGCGTGGATATGTGGGGCGTGATCATAATGAATACGGGACTCCCTTTGCCCCGGCCAATTCCAACCTCGAAAACCACGCCCTTCAAAGCCAGAACTGGCCTCAGGTTCGGTTCGATAAGACTTCACGCGTTGTCGTCGAGCATGCCCTCAGGGAAGTGTGTCAATTTCGCGGATGGGAACTCATGGCATTGAATGTCCGCAGCAACCATGTCCATGTTGTAGTAGCCATTGACAGTACGGCAGAGAGGGCGATGAACACGTTCAAATCTTGGGCGACTCGGCATCTGATCCTACAAGGGCGACATCCACGGGGAAACCCAACATGGGCAAGGCATGGCAGCACGCGGTATCTATGGACGAAAGAGGATGTGGATAACGCCTGTAAGTATGTCGCGGATGGGCAGACCCCATAAGTGCTCCGCCAATACGTCGTCGAAACCATCTCGGAGCCAGTGAAGGCATTCTGTACCGCGACCGTGAGGGAGCGGACCGACTCTTTATTCCGCCGGCCTAATTCCGTTTCAGTTTCACTACGTTCTCGATGTGGTGCGTGTGGGGAAAGAGGTCGACGGGCTGGATGGCTTCGATGGCGTAGGTGTCGCGGAGGAGGGCGAGGTCGTGGGCCTGCGTCTGTGGATTGCAACTCACATAAACCAATCGCTCGGGCTTGAGACGGGCAATCTGAGCCACGACCTTCTTGTGCATACCGGCACGGGGCGGATCCACAATGAGTATGTCGGGGCGGCCGTGCGTGTCCACGAACTCCGGCGTGAACATCCGCATGAGGTCGCCCGAGACGAAGGTGCAGTTGGTGACGTCGTTGGCGGCGGCATTGGCCCGTGCATTGGCCACCGCCTCCTCGATGAGTTCGACGCCCACGACGTGCCGCACCCGGTCAGCGACGAACAGCGAGATCGTGCCGGCACCGCAATAGAGGTCGTAGAGGAGGTCGTCCGGGCGGAGGTCGGCAAATTCACGGACGACCTCATAGAGGCGTTCAGCCTGCACGGTGTTCGTCTGGAAAAACGCATTCGGAGCAATCTCGAAGCGATGCGGACCGATGCTGTCGTGGATGACGCCGGGGCCGAAGATCGTCTCGATGGATTCGCCGAAGGCCGTCTGTGCGACGCCGGAGTTGATGGTGTTGACGAACGTGGTGACTTCGGGAAAGGACGCTTGCAGAAATGCGCTCAGTTCAGCCATGCGTTCCGGGACGAAGCCGTTCGTGACGAGGTTGACCATCACGTCGCCGGAATGTACACCGTTCCGGATGACCAGATGCCGGAGGAAGCCCTCGTGCCGACGGATATTCCACGGGGCCCACTTGTGGTTTCGGGTGAAGGCCCGAATCTCGTTGACAAGGCGCACGCTCAGTTCGGATTGGAGGTGGCAGCTTTCGAGGTCGATGACCTTGCTGAAATTGCCGGGCGCGTGCAGCCCGAGCGCGAAGCGGGTGTCGAAGCGTTTGTCCGAGGCGATCTCGTCCGGCGTCAGCCAGCGTTCGGCGCTGAACGAGAACTCCATTTTATTGCGGTAAAAATAGATCTCTTCGGCGCCGAGTGTCGGGCGTACGGTCAGCCCTTCGAAGCCCCCCTGATGGATGAGCGCTTCCTCGACGAGTTGGCGTTTGGCCTCGCACTGTGCCGCATACGACACGTGTTGCCATTTGCACCCACCACAGGCGCCGAAGTAGGTGCATCGTGCCTCGGTGCGTAGCGCGCTCGGCGTGAGTACCTCCAGCAGCTTGCCCTCAGCATAGCTCTTCTTTCGCTTCATGATGCGGGCTCGCACGCGGTCGCCGGGCACGGCGCCGGCGACGAAGATCACGTATCCATCCAGGCGGGTGAGCGACTTGCCGCGGTCGGCAAATTTCTCGATTTCGAGTACCACTTCGGTTCCTTTCTTCACGTGATTGCGCGCAATAAATATGGTTTTAAGAGCGTGGTACGTAGTCGTTGTGCAGCCGGTTGGATACATCAAATTGGACGGGCGGATCTATTTGCGCGCCGCCACACGTTGGCTACCGGCGTTACCCAACAGGTGCATCGCAGCCACCATACCTTCTCTATCCGCTACACATTGCACCATCTGCACCTGCCTCAATGCGAGGTGTCTCGAAAGTGCCAGAAGTACAGCCGCGGCTGTTTTGGGGTTACGCCGTAGCATAGTCCGAAGATCGGGGCTAAAGAAGCCTAATACCCGGGTTTCAGTGACGGCTTGGGCTGTTTCCATTCGCCGCAGGTCGCCTACCCCTAGTAGGGACACAACCCCAAAGAGGTCGCCCTCGCCAATTTGCTGAACCTCGTGCTCGTGTTTATTCTGATCCTCCACGAAAAGTCGTACTCGGCCTTCTTGTACGAAATAGAGGCCGAGACCCGGATCGTTCTCATAATAAATCAGCTCGTGCCTTTTGTAATCTCTCGGATGAACGATCTGTGCAAGATTTCGTAAATCGCTTCTGGTCAGATGTTGGAGAATAGGAACGCCTCGCAAAGATTCAACTACGCCACGAATGCGCGTATCTTCTTCCCGCTGAAATACCTTCCGGTAGAGGTTTCGAACGGTACCGAGGACGGTTCTCGCGGTGGGCATGACGGCAATGGGATATAAGAGTGGACGTTCGAAGCGATGTGCATCAGAGCATAGAAGCAGTTTCCTGCCATTGTGGTTCCGACGCCGGAAATTAAAGCGTGTTTGTTCCGTATGTGTAAAACGGACCGAGGCTTAGAGGATAACTAGCGACGTGCCGGGCAAAGTACGTGGGCATCTTAAAACGAATGGCCGATTCCAAAGTGAAGCAACGGTCTCCGAAATCCATCGGGAAAAAAGATACCCTCCCGAACCGGATCATGCACCTTTACTGCTAAATCCAGGCGAATCAGCAAGTATTCCCATCCGATGCGAAGGCCGATTCCCGAGCCGACGCCGAATTCTTTGAAAAACGAATCGAAGCGAAATCGCCCACGCCGATTACCCGGATTGCGCGGACCAAACCATACGTTGCCCGCATCTGCGAACAAAACGACGATCCAATCGGCGGCCAGCACGTGTCGAAGGAACGTATTACGAAGTTCAACACTCGATTCGAGTTTGATGTCACCACCAAGGATATTCGTAACCTCTCTGCGCGTTGAATCGGTTTCTGTAAACGTAACCGGCCCAGGACCGAGTTCACGGAGCCGCCAGCCCCGAACGCTGGCTGCGCCGCCGCTATAGAACCGGCGGTCGAACGGCACGATGTCGGCGCGGCCCGTCGGCTGGGCGACACCAACGAGGAATTTCCAGGCGAGCACTGCACGCCTACTTAAGGGATGATAGTGCCGGGCATCACCGACGAACCGAATATATTGCCGATATAGTAATCGGTTGGAAGACCGATCCCCGCCGAAGATGGGTAGGCCGGGGATGGTTCCTTCAACTTTGCCGGGTGTGTAGACGAATCTGTCGAGCAAATACGGGAGATTGCCACCGATCTCGAAGGACGTCTCGTAGCTGTATCCATTTCGACGAGTAAGGGGATTGAAGCGGGCCGAACGAAAGGTATAGCGGAGGGCATTGTTGATCTGAGGCTGCGTATAGTCTTCGATGATCTGCGCCTGTTGTATCGTGTCCTGAATCGACGCTAGCACGTTATCGAGGAAGGCCGATTTGAAGCCGGAGAGCGTATCGGGGTTATTGATGCTCAAGTCGAGGAGATCGACGAGGGAGGTGATGGTGGGGGTGTGCTGCATCTCCAGGCGGAACCGGGCCGATCCGCGACCCCGGAGTACGAGGCGGAGGGCTTCACGCCGGGCGGCGAGGAAGCTCAGAGAGAAATGGGTGCGGGCATTGAACAGGTTGAAACGGTCCTCAAACCCCTGGAAGGGCCATACGAGATAGGGGTAGGTCAGCGAGGTGGTCACTTCCCATTGCGACGAGGTGATGCCGAACTGAGAATTGAGATCGGCGGCCAGCGAGCCTGTGGCGCGAAGTCGGAACGACTCGCCCCCGCCAAAGAGGTTCAGGTTTTGATAAGTGAAGCCTAGCCCCACGCCGAACTCGTTGTCCACATCGGCGAGGGCGCCGCTACGCTGGAGCATGAAGGTCTCGATGCGAATCTGGTGGCGTTTGCGGGTGCGTAGTTCGAAGCGATGGGGCAGGCGTGGCGCTTGGTCCGACCGGGTGTACGTAGTGTCGCTCGGGCGGGATAAAATGTCGCTAAAGGCGAAGACCCCGGTGGCGTCGAGCCGTCGTTTGGTGGCGAGTAGCAATTCCTGGCTGTACCAGTCTCCCGGTTTAATGCGAAGTGTTCGCGTAAGGAGATCAACGTCAAGTTTGTTGTCGCCCTGAATATCCACGGTTATGTGCCCGCCTGGCGTCCCATCCGGACGTGTGGGAGTGGTTAGCGTGTCCGAACGGGGTCGGGCGTCTGCGTGAGGTCCGATCACGGCAAAGTGGACATCGCCGAATCGGTACCGTTTCCCCGGTCGGACACGAAAAATGATGTCGAAAGAATCCGGACGAGACGGCACCACAATAGCATGGATGGAGTCCCGTACCGTGGTCGCATATCCTTGATCTCGAAGGAATGTAAGCAGACGTCGTCCTTCTTCCAGAAGAGTAGGCGCCGAGTAGCGCTGTCCGGTAGCGTCGAATTGGAGGCTCGCTTCGGGATCTCGTTTTTGACGCCTAAGAAGCGTGGCATTGGTAAGCCGCTTGCGCTGATCTGGGCTGAGCATTTCCAGGCCATCGTAGCGCACGTGCCGAATAAAGGTGGGTGCGCCGGCCTCAATTTCGAATACTACATGGACTTGATCCGCCGAAGAGGTGGCATCGATATGGGACGAAACGTGAGCACTTCGAAATCCTTCACGGCCATAAAAAAGGCGGAGCCGTTCGACATCCGCCGCTACTACGGCGGAGTCCACGTATGCAGGGGGTTCACCCGTGGCCATCAGCGCGCGCCCAATCCCTCCTCCCAAAGAATCACCGAATCGATAAAGCCATAACCACCATCGGAACCCAGGTATCCCCAGGAATCGGCGATTCGGCCGCGTGCGGATGTGTAGATTCAGGTCGTCGTTTGAAAAGAAGGGGTTGCCGGAGAACTGAACGACGGTGACAAGCGGGATCTTAGGAGATGACTTTTGAGCCAGCAGCTGGGTAGGAAAGATAGATACCCAGAAAAGGACGCACGGTATCAAAAACCGTTTCCAAGGTCGAGGATCTGAGATTCCCGGCTGATTGGAAACCTGCGTAGCGAAATAATTGAGATACAAAGATCCGGGACTACCGCTTACTCGCCTTCGAAGTAGAAGTCGTCGTCGGCCGTGGGATAATCCGGCCATATCTCCTCGATACTTTCGTACGGCTCGCCGTCGTCTTCCATTGCTCTCAAATTCTCAAGCACCTCGAAAGGCGCACCCGTTCGCTCCGCATAATCGAGGAGTTCGACCCGGTTGGCCGGCCAGGGCGCGTCTTCCAAAAATGAGGCAAGTTCCAGGGACCAGTACATAGCTTTTTGAGAATACCTAAAGTCACGCGGTAAATCAGCTTTCGGGAAGCACGATAGTACGCCGATGTGACAAATGCAAGCGACTTTCTTCCGAATGATTTGCGCAGGGGATCGAGTCGGACGTCTGGTGCCAAAGACGGATTCGAGTACGCAGCGATCGATCGGGCCTCGAATAGATCAGTCGAGCGAGATAGTGGATTGATCAGCGACGCTAATCATTTTCTTATACTGGGCCGGAGTCATTCCGGGAGCCAGGAAAAAAATTGGATTTACGGCACGACCACTCGCATCGTGCACTTCGTAATGCAGGTGCGGGGCGGTCGAGAGACCGGAACTACCACTGTAGCCGATCACGTCGCCGCGTTTGACTTTACGACCTTTACGAATGGATCGGGGAATCTTGGACAGATGTGCGTAAACAGTCGTGTATCCTAAGGCAGGGTGCGAAAGCTTGATGTATCGGCCAAAGCCTGAGCCTCTCCCGGCCGTTAAAATTACACCGTCTCCGGTAGCAACCACCGCCGTTCCGCGCGGAACATGAATATCTACCCCGTAATGCATTCTACGGACTCGTAGGATGGGATGAAATCTCATCCCAAAGGTCGAAACTAGCGGACCGTCGGATGGCAAGATGGCAGGCATTTCCGCCATTCGTTCGGTGTGATCCTTGGCCAATTGAGTGAGTTCACGGTAGCTTGCACTTTGAAGGCCAAGCTGGCGCTCAAGCTGATCAATTTGCTGGGCCGTGTTCTTTAGCAATGTCGCAGCACCGGACGAAAACCGGTTAAACGTCGCATACGGGTCTGCCCCGCCTACACCTACTTGGCGAACATCCGCAGGGATCGGATCGGCCTCAAGCAGGGTTCGATAAAGATGTTGATCCGTTTCGGAAAGTTTTTCGAGCCTCGACGAAAACTTAGTCATTTGGGCGTCGGCATCTTCAAGCTGATTTTGAAGAGCACTATTTTCCGCTCTCAGAGACAATTCTTGCGGCGTATCGCCCATCTGATCTATGCCGAGCGTGAATACGGACGACAACAGAAGGGCCGCAGCGACAACGGCTGCGATATTTACATAGATCCGCGTGCGCGATGAACGGTGTTCAACAAATGCACAATTCTCTTCGTCGTAGTAATAATAGCGGTTTTTTGACATACAAAACCGTCCTTTCCGGGCAAACTTATGGTTTAGAATAAAAGGCTGTAATCCAAGCAGACCCAAAGGTGCTTGCGAAGATCAAGCCTTACATCCTGCGAGTTCAATACGGGTGGGGGAACTCGTATCGATATTGCCATACATCGCCTTCTATCGGGATGCATGGAAATGATAATCTTCATCAGTGTAAAGGAACACTTTCCCAGGCAATACCAGTAAAAATATAGGCCGTCGACAGGTCTCTCGCAACAGAACAGCACTCGACGGTTGCCGATCCTGCCAAAAACGGGCCTAATGAATCTGATCAGATGTATCGTCAGCGTAGATGCGGACATAAGCCGATCATACGACTAATTGCGTCACAAGCTTTCGTCCCTAACTGTTTTTGCCGAATGCCTCAATGATCTTGGTAACGGATGGTTCCGTTCGCGAGATGGCTTCAATTGATCTTGACCAACTCAACCTCAAAGATCAACGTTTCACCCGCTAGAGGGTGGTTAGCGTCTATGTCAATCGAATCCTCCGATACCGAAACGACGCGGGCCTGCAATACATTGCCGTCCTGCATGTGCAATTCCAGCGTTTGGCCCACTTGGACGTCAGCGCCTTCCGGAAGGTGTTCCTTTGGCAACGTTACCACGAGCTCCGGCTTTCGGGCGCCGTAGGCTTCGTCAGGCGGAATTGTTTCGACGCGTGACTGACCGACATTTAAACCCGTCACGGCCCGATCGAAACCCGCGATGACCTGACCTTCATCAATGGTAAAGGACAACGGTTCGCCATCCACCGAGGAATCAAAGACGGTACCGTCCTGCAAGGTCCCGGTATAATGAACTTTAACGGTATCTCCCGCTTTAGCCTGTGCCACAATCATAACCGATTAATTGAGAGGATCATATTCGTTGCCCTGATTTCAGCAATCGACGTACCAGCTTGCCCGAATGGAGCTGTATGCTGAAATGCGGGGCCGTGTACGCCTGTTTCGAAAAGAGGTTCGCCCGGAGAAACGTATAGGAATAAACCCCTGCTCGCCCTTACTGGAATTTGTCCTTTGTGGCCGGAAGGGAAGAATCCACATAGGCCTCAGCTTCAATCTCGACGCTCATCGCTTGGTCGATAAGGCGGACTACCTCTACCATGGACGTAGCCGGGCGAATGGCCCCGAATATTTCACGATGGGCTCGTCCGACGGCTGGCCAGTCACGCATATCGGTCACAAAAATGCGGGTACGCACGACATCTTCAATCCGCGAACCGGCCGCCTTCAAAGCCAACGCAATGTTATCCAGGATCTGAATGGTTTGCCGATAGGCATCACCGTCACCGACGACCATACCCGCCGCGTCGGTGGCCGTCGTGCCGGAAACGTAGACGTGCGGCCCCACGCGAACGGCGCGAGCATAGCCTACTAGTGGCTCCCACGTTGTGCCTGTTGAAACGATTTGTCGGGTCACGGCTCGGTTAGTCATTGGTTGGCAAGGATTCGAAAAATTTGTGAGTCAGTGATTCCAGTGTGTTAACGGACAATCTGGTTGGAAAAGGCGAAGTATGCTTCCATTACTCCGACGGGATCTTCCAGTTGTGGGAAATGGCCGATGCCGTCGAGTACGACCACATCCGGATTTGGGACAAATTCCCGGAAGCGCTTCACTATTGATGCGCCAGAAACCGGATCCTCGGGACCGTTAACCAGCCGAATCGGCACGCGGGTTTGTAGAAGAGCCTTTACCCACCGCTCCCCGTGGCGGCCGCGCTCCTCCATGTATTGGATAATAGGGTGGATCACCCGTTTGCCATGGTTATGGATAATGAGGTCCCAGAATACGCGAAGTTCGTCTTAGGTTGGTTGCATGTCGGGACCGAAGACAGAACTGAAACTCTTTTGGAATCGGCGTTCGGATAGAAGTCGTCCGACCATCGGTCCAAGAAGGGGGTTGAGCAACAGTTTCTGAATCGGATGCGGGTGGATTGCTTCGGGAAAGAGGCCGCCGTTTAGAAGACATACTGAGCGAACGTTGAGCCTCGATGTACCGGCCAGATGCCGGGCGAGTAATTCCTGAACAACGGTATCACCGTAGTCGTGAGCCAGGAGATGAACCGTTTGCTCTCCGAGAAACGCCAGCAAACCCTCGTGCAGATTAGCCTGATCAAACAATGAATACGAATAGTTGAGAGGTTTGTCGGATAAACCAACGCCGATCATGTCTACGGCGACGACTCGAAATTTCTCAACGAGCCGGGGCCAAACGGCATGCCCGTCCCAAGATGCGGTTGGAAAACCATGGATGCAGACGAGCACTTCACCTCGGCCCTCTGTATGATAGAAAATGGAGTGGCCGCGATAGAGATACGTCTCACCGGCGGCTTTCCAATTAGCCAGTTGGTCAGGCAGATGGAGAGATGTCATCGTGCTAGATTTCGCATAATGAAAAAATGTTGCCTGTTTGTGACGACAAAGACCGATCGAGAATGATATGATAGGTACAGAAAATGGATAAAGTTGGATTGACAATCGGGACGGAAAATCCGTAATTGAAATAGTAACGATTTTGTAATTGAGGGGTATGGGACAAAATATCTATAACTACTATTAATTATTAGGAGGTAGACAAAATGCGTGCGCATCAAATGATTTCTATACTGATGGGATTACTCCTTAGTCTGGGGACATATGCGGCGAATGGGCAGGGCACAGGATTTGAGGCGAGCGAGCCTTGTGACCCAAATTGTAATTCTGGTACTTCTAATTTTTCGATTGGAGGCGCAACCGTCGATGGTAATAGTGGGGTTGGAGCAATTATTGACTCACTCGGCGACCCAGATTTTTATTCGGATGGTGTGCAGGCGCTGGTCGGTCAAGGTGGGTCATCATTCAGAATATTTTTTACGGCAGACGTCGTGGCTACGTTGACGTTTCACTTCGCACATGGCACCTGCACCGGATGCGGAAGCTTTCCTGCCTCGTTGGGCAATGCTTTCGACATTAACAGCACGCTTATTTGTAGCGTAAACAGTATCGATGTCTCCTCTGGAGCCGATGCCACGGTTTCGCTTGACAAAGACGTTGACTGCGGTGGATCGCCGATTGACCATATTACCTTTAATAATGGCGTCGTCGATGGGATGTCGTGGACGTATGTCACGTTACCAGTCGAACTCACGGCGTTCGAAGCACACGTGGACCGGCAGGATATAACGCTGACGTGGCAGACAGACTCTGAGCAGAACAATGCCGGTTTCGAAGTGCTGCACCGCACGGCCGAGGATGCACCGTTCGAATCTATTGGCTTCGTGGAAGGCGCCGGCAACAGCTCCGAGGCGCGCCTGTATCGGTACGAAGCGCAGGGGCTCGCGCGAGGACGGCATTTCTTTCGCCTCAAACAGTTCGATTTCAGCGGAGCCTTCGATTACAGTCCCCAGGTGTCCACCTCGCTTGGTTTGCCGGGTACCTATCAACTCTCGGCGCCCTTCCCAAATCCTTTCGCGCAAGAGACCCAACTCAGGCTGACGGTGGCTCAGCAACAGCACGTTGCTGCCTCGGTCTTCGATGTGCTAGGTCGCCGAGTTCACGACCTATTCGATGGCATCGTGCCTGCCAACGCCGATCAGTTGATTCGATTTGAAGGCGGTAATCTTTCCAGCGGGCTGTATATAGTGCGGGTTAAAGGCGAACGTTTTACCACGATTCGGCAGGTGATTCTGCTGAATTGACTTTATGTCGCGAATGGTTCTTCAGATCCCAACAAAGAGCCTCGGGATGAGTAATGCTTCCTTCGGCAGAAGGATTTCACCAGCGTCTCCGGGGGAGGATTAGCGCCGGGGATCTCAACCTTTGTCACCTAAAAGCTACATCATCAACCTATCTTCGATTCGCGAAGAGCCTTGGCGTGGGATCAGGGCATTAGCATATCGCTTATCTACCCGGTATGAACTGCTCCGTGGATTATCCGAAATGCAGTACGGTTCGAAAATCGAGGACAACCCCTTGGGGGATCAGCAATTGGCAGCCTGAGTGGGCCGTGTGTCCTTCGAGGCATTACCTTGAGAGCACCGCCTCGAAATTCGAACATTTTCGCCAAATGACTCAGAATTAAGCGCGAATGCCCATGAACTTGTAGCCGATTCCATAGACCGTTTCGATATGCCGAGGCAGATCGGGATTTGGTTCGATTTTCTTTCGAATCGATGCTATGTGCCGGTCAATAGTGCGTGTGGTAATATCGGGGCTAATTTTCCAAACATCACGGAGGAGTTGCCTGCGGCTTACTGTGCACCCTTTGTGCTGAATGAAATAGTGGAGTATGTCAAATTCGAGGGCCGTGAATCGAAGTTTCTGGCCGCTACGAGAGGCGGTGTGATTGCTAAAGTTTATTTTTATGTCTCCGAACTGAACCACGTCATGCGGCAAGGATGGTTGGTAGCGTTTTAATACAGCTCGAATTCGAGCGGCAAGTTCCTCAGCACTAAAAGGCTTGGTGACATAATCATCAGCACCAAGATCGAAGCCACGCAGTTTATCCGATTCTTGCGCCTTAGCGGTAAGCATAACGACAGGCGATTTGACACCGCTTTCCCGTGCCTCACGCAGTACCTGGAATCCGTCCTTTCGCGGAAGCATCATGTCCATGATGACGATTTCGAAAGGCGGATGAGATTTGATCTTAAGCATCCCCTCTGTCCCGTCATTCGCGAGTGTAACGACGAAGCCACGGGATTCAAAAAAATCCATCAACCCCATACCCATTTCCGGGTCATCCTCAACGATTAGCATTCGAATCGATTTATTACTGGCAATCATAATATCAGAAAAACTCGCGTGAAAGCTGGTTGGGTAATCAGGTTAAAAATAATCAGGCGAGTAGTTGAGGAGAGGATATTCCTTCCATTGGCAATATCAGCGTAAACGTAGACCCATGGTCCTCCACACTATGTACTTGGACGGAACCGCCATGTGCCTCTGCAATATGGCGGACCAAAGCCAACCCGAGCCCGCTCCCCGAGATACGTTGTGATGGCCCACTATCAACACGGTAAAACTCAGAAAAAATTCGGTCAGTTTGATCCGCAGGAATCCCAATACCTTGATCTTCTACCGTAATAGCGAATGACGGACGCCCGTCGTGTGAGATTCGTTCAGCGTGTACTTCTACCGTATGCGGATCGCTGTATTTGACTGCATTGTCGAGCAGGTTGATGAGGGCTTGCCGGATCATCGCAGCGTCAATGGATAACACAGGCGAAGGCGAAGGCGCATACAACTTGATGTGAAATCCGCGTGCACCGTGAAGGAGGTTAAAAGTATCAACGATTTCCGTAAGGACCTCCCCAATCGGCATTCGCATTATGCGATAGGTCATTTGACCGCGTTCGATTCGGTTGAAATCGAGGACATTATCTATAAGAATGGCGAGTCGTTCGCATTCCTGGTTTATGACATTGTGGTACTTGAGTTGCTTTTCCCGGGCATCATGGGGAAGGTCTTTTAAGAGCTCGTTGAAAAATCGAATTTTCGCGAGGGGTGTCTTTAGTTCATGCGAAACATTGGAGACGAAAGTAGATTTGGCCTGACTCAAATCGATCTCTCGGAGGGCCATACGGGTCGTGAAAAATACTCCTCCTATTAACAGGAGCAACGGGAAAATACTGGCTAGGTACCGGCGCCAGCGCGTTGCTTTCATCTCATTAAAGCAGGCCACCCGAACGTTCCATCCCGGGTAAAGTCCACCTAAGTCAAACGTGCGGGTATAGGTGTCGATGGCATCAGGGTGATTTGCAGCCAAGGTATGGGTTATTCGGCTCAATACGAGCGTGGTGTCCGGCATCTGTATTTCAAACCGTATGATCCCACCGGGAAACGACTTGGTCCCGCGTCTGGCTTCTACATCACGAGCAAATCGGCTGAAGGCCTCGGGGATTACGGAAGTCCGCATAACCGCAGGTTCAATACGGGAATGACCGTCAAGTGAACGGGTTAGGTTATGGACTTTGTCCTTATTGGAGTCTTCGTCTAGGACTTGTTCAGTATATTCAACCAGCATATCTGCAAAGAGCATCGCATCCTGCTGCATTCCACGTTCGACGGCATTCATGAGCCGTTCCGTCGTATGTAAGTCCTGCACTGCCATCCAGGAACTTGGAACCACAATCACGACAAGGACCAGCATGATGATGGGCCATTTCGTTTGCGAACTAAGTCTCGGGATTATGTCGCGATACAGATGTTTAAGCTGATTCATTCCGATAATCATTTCTGTGAATAAGAGCGGTCTACAACTACTAATTTAGTGTAAATATACAACTCCCATGGCTTGTCCGTCTAGCATTCGATCTTAGGTCAGCACTCTTTGTTTGTTCGATTGCTATTTTTAAAACTCAGATGGCAACAAAGCGTTAGAAAACGCGGGACAAACAGCATCCCATTCGAACGTTAGGTATCATTATGAACGACTATACGGCTATTATAATCGCGACATTCTTTGGATTCTTTGCGCTTGCCGCCATAGTTCTTATTCCGGTATATCGCTTTCTGAACAAAGAGGAGCGATTGAGTAGAGCATGGACGGTTGAAGCGCTTGCCAAGAAAGCACAGAATCAGACTGCTTCTGAAATCGAAACAGATGGCGATAATACTTAGATCGACGGTTGGGATGGGATTTTTAAGTATGAGATAGCGATGAATACCTCTGTGGGTCAAAACATCGAGCGGTAAACCTAATCGATACGAATGACGCAACTTGTGCTAACGTGTTGTCAAGAGAGGCCTAATACGAGCCAAAGTTTTAGGTCCTATTCCGCGCACTTGTGCCAGGTCATCCACTGTCGAGAAATCACCATGCGCATCACGGTAGGCTATGATACGTGCGGCTAGCTTGGGGCCGATGCCGGGCAATTGTTTTAATTGGGAGACGGAAACCGAGTTGAGGACCAGAGGATTTTCTGGGCTTAGAGGGGTTGGCGTACTGGTGATTGGCGAAAACGGGTCGGCGGGTGCATGAGACGCGACTATGGAGGACTTTTGTTCGGGGACAGGCGGTGTGGACTTATGCTGAATATGGCCGACTAAAATGCCGACGAGTATTACAAACGATATGCCCAATAGTGCATAGCATTCCTGACGTGTGATGGCAATACGCTGTTGGAGGCGATATAACCAGGCCATGAGTTCGAATAGATAAGGTATCCTCCTGACGGGATTTATCTGATTAAACCCATCGGGCGGCTTTTTATAACTTCGAATCCAATATTGTCTGATGAAAGTGCCAATTTTTGGCCGAAAGTGCTTTTCAATTCGAACATAAAGCGATATGATTGTCCGATCTGAAGCGGTGGTTTTGGGCGGGATGGATTACGGCGAGACCAGCCGAATCGTCACGCTGTTGACCCGTGAGAAAGGGAAAATATCAGTGCTTGCCAAAGGTGCACGCCTTACGAAGAGTCGCTTTGGGGCATCATTGCAGCCGATGGCTTATACCCAGGTGCAATTTTATTATAAGTCTACCCGAGGCCTCCAAACCCTTCGCGAGAGTGCACATGTAAAATTGTTCTCCGGTATCAGCCGTGATCTAAATAAGATGGGCCTGGGATTACGGATGGTAGAACTTGTCAGGGCGCTGATTCAGGAAGAACAAGTGCTTCCGCGCGTCTTCGGGCTGCTTGTGGAGGCCTTGAAGTGCTTGGATGAAGCACCGGAACGCGCCGAAAATGTGTGGCCCTATTTTCAGCTTCGTCTCGCGTCGATGCTTGGATTTGCCCCACGCATTCTTCGGGAGGACGTGATGGCGCTGTCTGGTGAAGGCGGGCGAATGATGATCGAGACGGGCGAAATATGTGGTCCCGCAACGGAGGGGGGAATTTGGGCTTCAAGGGCGGCCCTTCGAACGTTTGCCGTCTATGCACGCGCTCCACTCGATGCTGTAATGCGCTGGCCGGTAACGTCCGATGATCGCCGTGCGGTTGATCAACTCATCGAGGTATATTTACGTTATCACGTTGAGGATGCATATCCACACCGGAGCGATAAAGTACTCGCACAACTTGAACGATTCCAAACACCGCCAACCACGGTTTCGGGGTCGTAACGTTTGAAAACGGTTAGCCCGATATCCCTAAAAGAGGCGTATTGTCATAGCGGACCTTGACCTTTTGTACCCGTGCACATTATTATAGTTATCACATGTGCAACATATAGGTATGGGGAGATCAGATGAGTCGAAGACAATTGACATCGAAACAGCATGCATTTTTGAAATATTTAAAGGAGTATCTCGCGGACAATGGGATTTGGCCGACGTATAGAGAAATCGTGCATACGTTCGGTTATCGCTCGCCAAATAGTGTGACCCAGAATCTGCAAGCGCTTTATAAGAAGGGGTTCTTGCTGCGAGATGAGGAGGGCTTTCAGTTGGTCGATGATCGTTCGGGGCGTCTTCAGCGGCGTGGTATTCCCATCAAGGGCATTATTACGGCCGGGCTTTTGCAAGAAGCTGTCGAGGAGGATCTGGGCAGCATAACGCTCGAATCGCTGTTCCCCGATCTCGACCGTCTTTTTGCGATTCGAGTATCGGGCATGTCAATGACGGGTGCCGAAATTCATGACGGCGATTATGTATTGCTCATGCCGGACGATGTCAAAAACGGTGATATAGGCGCGGTGCTCTACAACGGAGAAACGACGCTCAAGCGAATTTTTTACGATGCGGACGGCCTTCGCCTCGAACCCGCAAACCCGGCATACGATGATATCTATATCAAGCCCGGCACCTTCGAGGAAGTCAGAATTTTGGGGCGATACGTCGGGCATGTTAACCGGACCGGAATTTTTAAACATACGGAGATGGCTCATGCATGACGGCGTTCCGGTGTGTGACGAAATGTTTGCTGCAATCTACGACGAGCCGTTCTAGGATCTTCTTTGATACACAATACGTGAAACGGACTAATCTTTGAGCCAGCGCCATAAGGCCTGGCTCGTTTTTCTACGTGATTTTCTCTGTACACATGGCGACTCCGAATTGGCGGCAAAACCTAATGCGGCGCGGTGGCGGGTTTTGGAAAAATGGCTACTGGTATGACCTCAACGTGGATCGCCGAATGCCGCTGGTAATGCCTATGTTGGAGGAAATGTTGGTCGCCCTTCCCCCGCTTACGGATCAGACTGCCGTCTGTGATCTTGCCTGCGGTACCGGAAATGCCGGTTGTTCCGTTATGTCAGCTTATCCGATGGCACATCTCACGCTAATCGATGAAAATCCTGACCTCCTTGCCCTCGCGCGAGCAAAAATAAGTGAGATTCAGGTGGACGTGAAGGCGATCCAGGCTACGATTTCAGCCGATGGCGAGCCTCTCCCCGGAGCTCCGTACGATGTCATTCTGGCGGCTTTATCCCTGCATGCACTCGTTGGGCATCATGTAGACGGGCCTGAGGCGGACGGCAGATACGAACTGCTATTCCAGGGAATACGCGATAGCCTGGTCCCCGGCGGACACATCATCATCGGTGACCATGTGGGCACACTTGGTTTGTTCAGGCAAATGAAGGCACTCGAACGTGCTAGTTTCGTCGATGTTGACTGTGCCTGGAGACAGGACGACTTTTTCGTGTGCGGTGGGCGCGTATCATTTTAAACACGCTGTATTCCGTCGTCGTTATCGACCCATATTTTATATCGCGTAATCATCCCCCGACGAAAGGCTTTCATTTGCGCTAGGTATTTTAGATTTTGTGAAGGGATCGCCAATGTGACAGTCTCGGGTGCCAATGAAGAAGCTCTTCTCGTTCATATTTTGCCTAACATTGTCCATTGTGCCCGGACGTGCTCAGCCCGCCCCACCTTTTTCATGGGACGATGCCACGGTCTATTTCGTCGTGACAGACCGGTTTTTGAATGGTGATCCCAGCAACGACCATGCATATGGGCGTGGATTTGATCCCCGTGGCGATCCCTATCCTGCCGATGCTATCGGGCACATTCACGGGGGAGATTTGAAAGGGGTGATGCAGAAGATCGAAGAAGGATACTTCGAATCGCTCGGCGTAAATGTGCTACGGATCACCAATCCTTTTGAGCAGATTCATGGTTGGACGGGGGGACGATGGCAACGGTACGCTTTTGACGGCCGAGCGGTACTTGACTTCACCCGCATTGATTCCAGCCTCGGAACGTCTGAGGAATTTGGACGATTTGTTGATATTGCCCATGCTCATGGTTTGCGTGTGGTAATAGATGCAACGCTAAATGCGGCTGGGCCTGTCACACTTCAGGACATGGCCACATACCAATTTGGAAGATTTAAGGCCGGAACGTGGGAGAGGTGGCGACCTACCGGGGGCGCTGAATGGGGCGATTATTTGGCTCGATTTGTCGATACATCTGCTCCGGATTCATTGTGGGCATCGTGGTGGGGCCCCGGCTGGGTGCGGGCCGCTTTGCCCGGTTATTTACCCTGCGGCGAAAATGCGCGAACCCGCTGTCTCGATGGCTTTTCTGATTTCCGCACGGCGTCTGACGAACCCGTCGAGATTCCAACGTTTTTGCTTCGCAAGTGGGGGCCCGAAGAAAGTCGCTTCGAACAAATGTCGCTGGATGATTATTTCAAACAATCTGGTAATCCGAGGACGCCAAGGTATTATCTCATAAAGTGGGTCACCGATTGGGTGAAGAAGTATGGTATCGATGGGATACATCTCGAAGACGCGTCCAACGTTGAACCTGGAATTTGGGCATTACTCAAGCGTGAAGGAGGGCGCGCCCTTCGTGTCTGGAAGACTAAGCATCCGAGTCTCGCACTAGATGATCTTGGATTTTGGTTGGCTGGAGATGCAAGTGCTGTCGACCCCGAGACGTATTTATCCCACGGCTTTGATGCGCTGCTAACGGATGTCTCTAATGATCAATCCAGGTCCACACCGGATAGTCTCTATACCGCCCTCGCCGAACGTTCAGCAGGTCCGGGTGTGATGTGCGCTTACGTCTCCTCGCCGAGGATGGGACTTTTTGACCGCAGCCGTCTGATCGAAGCCGGGACGAAATTGCTTCTTTCACCGGGCGAAGTGGAGTTGTATTACGGCGATGAGACGGCCCGCCAACAGGTAGAAGGCAAACCTTCGGAACCTGTCTCACCCATGAACTGGAGTGCGATTGACAAGACGGTCTTAGGCCATTGGCAAAAAATGGGTCAGTTTCGTCGGCATCATCCTTCTATTGCTCGCGGCGCACACCAAAAACTTTCGGATTTGCCGTATGCGTTTCATCGACATTATGCCTATGGTGGACTCACGGACGATGTGATCGTGGTGCTCGGAGCTCGTGGGCGTACGCAATTAAACGTGTCCCATATTTTCCCCAGTGATACGGTACTGCGAGATGCGTATACCGGAAACATAGCCATGGTTTCCTATGGACTTGTCTCGTTTTCGCCGGACGAGAAAGGGGTTATTCTAATTGAAGAAGTAAAGTAATTCAGTATGGACCGGTGAGTATCGTTACCCTTTAGAATGAGTGCCCGCTCGCATTTGAGAACCACTCCAGTCCTCCGATATATCTATAAATCGGCACACGGGCGCGTTGCCCACACGTAACATCGACCGTTGGCGCCGTAGTCCCATTCCGTCTTGTCCTTGAGGTGCGACGCCCTGCCGGGCCGTCTGCGTGCAAAGTTTCATGCGTAACGCTCCTGTTTTCAGACATGCCTCATGCGAACATTTTCTCCGTTTTCACCTCGGGGGTTATGATCCGGCCGTAGATCCAGATGACTAAGAAAGTATTGTAGCAAAAACGACCAATGCATTGAGGGACAAGGGCTTTGCACTTGAAGAAACGTGCCTTGATAAAAATGTGTATGTCCTGAATATTGCTGAATTGGGAGACAAAGGCATCAAACTAATTTGCACGAAGGGAGAGGGTTCGTCTAAAGCCATAGAGTTTCTAGTGGAAAAGCTCATAACAGACCACCAGAACGACCGGTCTCGGCAATACGGGCCAATTGTTATCACTTCGAATGGAAAACACAAAAAGCTGCTTGCGTATTATGACACGGCCGTACAGTCGGTATTCAGGCAAAGCATTTCGGAATCTTTGTATCTGGACCCGGCAACAATGAAGACCTCGTGGTATGGAGAGGTCAATGCCCACCAGCAGAAGAGAATACTGAATGATATTATTTCGCAGTTGATGAGTACACCCGGAATCAGTATTTACCTGACCCCACATCTCATGACGAAAAAGGGACGTTCGATCCTGGCTGACAGTGCGCGGGCAGCGAGTCTGGCGATCTCGCTTTTATTGCAGGTACACCGGAGAGCATCGGATAAAGTGATTCATACATTGGGAACGGCGTGCATTCTTCAGCACCTAGGCCCGATGCTTGATGATAACGATAATTTTTACCCCGGAAAGGTCTATGATACGCCCAATACGAAGACCATATTGGCCATGGAGAAGATGGGGTTGATCGGTAAGAATGTGGCGAATTCAGGATTCGAACGATTCGGCGTTGATATGAGTGAAGTTGCTGATCTCGTACGCTTTCGCGGACGTCCTCCGAAGGAGGGGAAAGGCAATAACATTGCGTTAATCTATTGTATCTCTATCGCCAACCTGATGGTCTCGTCATATTTTACGGAGGAATCACAGGTCTGGGAAAACGGCGAGCCAGTCACAGGGTACAATACCTCCTTCGGCAATATATACCGTACGATGAGCCGCCTGGACGCTGCGTTTGGAGAGGCCTATTTTTATTACTTCAATCGCGACAAATTCAAGACTTTTATTGTGAATGCAGACCGATATTATCGACTGCATACCGAGCACCTGTTGCGGGAAGGGAAGTATGTCTCGAAGGTGCAGAAGAAGGCCCTTGCCCTCGAAGCTGATATAAAAGACAAAAAAGCGGAACGGGACGCGGCTTGAGATTCACCCCGGCGTGGTTCACTAAGGAAGGTCTTCCGCCCGGAGCACCCAGTGCTGCGGATCAACGATCACTTCTGCATCGGCCGGGACGCTGATCGTCGCGTGCCCACCAGACATCTCCACCCGCGTTATTTCCGAGTCCAATTGCAGATCCACCGGCATCGGGAACGGCAGATCGTTTTTAGTTTTCCATCGAAGACTCAGTTTATCGCCGTCCCGCTTCGTGACGAGCTCGGGCAAAGCGGCCTGCCGTACATAGACCTCGAAGAACCAGTCGAGATTTTGGCTAGTGATATCATCGACGAGGTGAACGAAATCGTCTGTCGTCGCAAATCGACATGCCCGCCCGTCCGCGAATGTCTCCATCTCTGGGGTCGGATAGGCCATTCGGCGCAGTGCCTTGAAGAAGGCTTCGTCGCCGATGAGGTGCCTCAACGTGTGCAGGATCCACGCGCCCTTGAAATAGATGTCGCCGCCATAGATCTGTTTGGCCGATCGGCTCTCTCGGGAAGCTACGGGAAAACGGTTTGAGATGCGTGGACGGATGCTATCGAGGTAGGCATGATAAGCCGCCGGATTCTGTATGTGCTCAAGATAAAGCGGCTGCATATAGGAGCCGAAGCCCTCGTGGAGCCACATGTCCTTCCAGTCGAGGTTGGTGACGAGGTTGCCCCACCACTCGTGCGAGAGTTCGTGCTGATGGAGGGCGTCGAAGCCCCAGTCGTGGCCGCCGGTCATGGCGCCGTTGTCGAAATGGGCCCCATAAGCGATGATGGTCTGGTGCTCCATACCCAGATGTGGGGTCTGAGCGGCGCCGTATTTGTCGGCCCGGAACGGATACGGCCCGAGGATCTCTTCGAAGAAATGCAACTGCCGTAGAAACTCGGGAAAGCGCGCCACGCCTTTTTCATAGTCTTCCGGGAGCACATAGAAGACGGCGGGAAATGTCGTGCCGTCCACGCTCTGAAAGGTCTCTTCAATAACCCGGTACGGGGCAATGTTGAGTGCCACATCGTAGGCATTGATGGGCGTGGAGACGAACCAGTCGTACGTCGTCGTGCCGTCGTCGTGGGGGCGCGTGCCCTTCAGTCGTCCGTTTGAAGCCACCACGAGCGGGTCGGGGACGGTGATGTGGAGGGCCATCGAGTCGGGTTCGTCGGAGACGTGGTCCTTGACGGGCCACCACACGTCGGCGCCTTCTTGCTGGCACGTCGTCGCGATCCATGGCGCGCCGGACGCGGTTTTGGCCCACGTAAATCCGCCGCTCCACGGCGGGTTGGGCGCGATGCGCGGCCGTCCGCCATAGGCGACCTTCACCGAGACCGTCTCGCCCGGTTGCCGTGTATACGGCAGGTGAATCCAGAGTTTGCCGCCGCGCCGCTCGAACGGCAGGGACCCACCGGCAAGCTCATCCGTGACGCCGTCGACGGTGAACAGCGTGTCGAGGTCGAGCACGAATTCGGCAATGGGCGACGTGATGCGGGCCGTGGCCGTGAGCGTACCGTGGATGGTGCTGTCGGCCGGAGCGACATGCAGGTCGAGATCGTAAAACGTGACGTCATACGCCGCCTGTTCGGGCATGAGCGGGCCGCCAGAGTCGTACGGGTCGGTGTTGTATTGTGCGGGCGCGGGATCCGCGGCGCAACCGGTGAGCAACATCAAAATGGGAATCAGTCGGGCAAGAAAGCGCATGGCATCGGGAAACGAGCGGTCCGGAGGGCGTACATGAAACACAGTCGCACAAAGGTACACGTCTCCGGTCGAATGAGCCAACGCATTTTTTTATTGATAGCCTGCCTGCTCCCGCATGTGATGGTACACGGTCAGGCCACGTTTTTCGGCCGCGTCACCGATATCGATTCGGACGAGAATCTGCCCGGGGTGCGTGTCGTGCTGAAGGCCGCCGGGAGTGAGCGCGTCGCTGGGACCGCTTGGACCGACGCCGCCGGCCGGTATGCGCTGACGGACGTGCCTCCCGGGCGGTGGCGCGTGGAGGCGCAATATTTCACCGAGGACCGTCGGTTTGCCGTCACCGGGCCAGTGATCCGCGCGGTGCGTGGCGTGGTGGTGCTCCACATTGCCGTGCCGACGACATCGCGGGCATGGCTCGGCACCCCGGATCCCTCGCCATTTCCGGCCAAAGACGGCAGTGCCATTATCGGCGTCCCGCGCACCGGGCGGGTCGTCGATGCACGCGGGCGTGTGCATTCCGGCAGCCGGACCACCATCGAAAAGCTAACCGACGGCGTTTTGCACGGCATCGTGACGGCAAATCATCAACCCGTCCCCGATGCGGTCGTGCGGCTCGGCAACCAACGGGAGACGCGTACCGACGCGCGCGGTGCCTTCGCCTTCGACCATGTACCGCCGGGTCGGTATGCCTTCCACGTTGAAGCGGCTCGCCGCCGGCTCGCGATGCCGTCGGTGAACGTCCGTGCCGGGCTCAATGAAGTGAATGTGGACCTGACGGCGGGTGGATGAGGCCGTAGGCTCGCGGTCGGGAGCCTACCTTCAGTACCGCGACCGTGAGGAATCGGATGGATGGTGTTTCAGTATCGGGACCATGAAGGAGCGGTTGGACGGTGTTATACCAAATCTAAGGATCTGATGTGCATCCGCCGGAATCGTGACGCCAAGACCCTATGGTAGAGACGCGCCACGGCGCGTCTCTACGGGAGGGATAAAGCCCCAAATGTATGGGGGGATCCCCTGATCTAATTCATGTGGTCACATCAAATCATCTCCTTTGGCGGAGTCACTCCGTGGCCTGTCTCAGACGCGCCATGGCGCGTCTCTACGGGTGTGCGAAGGTGGCACCTTCCGGCATACAGGCCGTGGCACATCTCTACGGGGTATTGTCCACCAAAATGCCGATGGCATGTATGCGAAAAGGCCACGCCCGAAATTATCGGACGCGGCCTTCTTCTAGATATGCCCAATATGGTTTGCAATCTCATTCCGTATGAAAGCGTCAGGTCCAGGTTTGCATCTGTGCCCATGCGGCGAAATCGTGCCAAGCCACTTCCGGGAATTCGCGCCGCAATTCAGCAATATTGACTGAATACCCGGTGGCATCAAACCACTCGAACATGATTGCCATATCCTCACTCTGGGCCCGCATGACGGACGGGGGGAACCCCTCGTAACGAATCTCTCGGCCCATAATTTTGGACAAAATGACCGCCGCTTCATCGCTGGTCAAAGCGTCGCCGGCGATATCGAATCGCTTGCCGAAGACGGACGTACGGCGCTCGATAATCGCCGTGGCAAAGGCACCGATGTCGGTCACCGAGATTTGCTGCAGTTTGCGTCCACCGGGCATCGCCATAGACAATTTGCCGTCTTTCAGGCTAGACGCGAGCCACGGCTCCAGAAAGTTGTCCATGAAGAAGACCGGAGCGACAATGCTGTACGGAACCCCGGATGAAACGATGGCCTCTTCAACGGCATATTTGCTGTCGAAGTGTGGGATGCCGGTATTGCGGTTTGCGCTGGCTACAGAGCTAAAGACCAGATGACCCACGCCCGCCCGCCTTGCCGCGTCGGTAATTACAAGGCCCTGGGCCGTTTCGGCTTCTACTCCTTTCTCAAATGGCGTCGTCATGGCGAAGATGGTATCCACGCCTTCAGCTGCACGTACGAGCGAATCGGCATCCGTAAAATTGCCGGTGGCAACCTCCACGCCTCGTGCCGTGAGGCTCTTTGCGGCCGGAGAATCCACATTTCGCGTCAGCCCGCGGACGTGATGGCCCCGGGCCAATAGTGCCCGTACGACGGCGCCGCCCTGGTGCCCCGTAGCGCCCGTGACAAGTACAAATCTTGAAGACTCGCTTTTTGCTTTCATTTTAGTGCCATGGTTTTGTGGTTATGTACAAACAACATTTGTATATACATTTATATCGACAAAAAAATTATCCACGCATCTTATCCAGGATCTCATTCAAAACCTGGGCTTCGTCATCGGTGATGCGCCTCATCTTCTCACCGGCCGCCTTCACCTGCGGATCAAGTTTTTCAAGTAGCTTCAATCCCTTTTCAGTAATTGTGATGTCAACTTTTCGCCGGTTGGATTCGCATTGGTTTCGTACAACCAGCCCCTTCGCACGTAGTTTTTCAACCAATCGGGTTGCATTCGACGACTGGCTGATCATGCGTTCGCTGATCAGTTGAAGGGTTGATGGCTTTGGGTACTGCCCCCGCAGGATACGCATTACATTAAACTGCTCCTTCGACAGACCAAAAGGCTTCAAAACCCCGTTCGTTGAGCCGGAAATCCGGTCAGCTGTCACCAGAATATTAACGATAACCTTGAGAAACTCATCATCGAATCGGGCCTGTTGAATCTCATCTTCGAGCATGACGAACAGTGATATTCTATACAACAGTTGTATAAACAATAGTAAGATACAACCCTTTACCGTCTTATGCAAGTCGATTCACAAGAAGGGGCTCCTGTCAAATACGATCGTTCCTTTTGCTGACGCCGTCCGATCGAAGGAGGAGCCCCCAAGATAGTAAGGCCACGCCCGAAGTTATCGGACGCGGCCTTCTTGATCTCCCGGATACACTTCCGTATCAGGCCTCAACGCTCGACGTGTTGAGGAACTCACGGAGCACATAGTGGAGGATGCCGCCGTGACGGTAGTATTCCACCTCCACCGGGGTGTCGAGGCGGCACGTGGTCTTGAACGTCACCGTCGTGCCGTCTGCCTTTGCCGCCGTCACCTCGATATCCTGGAGGGGCTGCACCTCATCGCTGACGGGGACGCTGAAGGTCTCCGTCCCGTCGAGGCCGAGGGCGGCGGCGTTCATGCCGTCTTTGAACTGCAACGGAAGCACGCCCATCCCGATGAGGTTCGAGCGATGGATGCGCTCGAAGCTGTCGGCGATGACGGCTTTGACACCGAGGAGCAGCGTGCCTTTCGCCGCCCAATCGCGGCTGGAGCCCATGCCGTAATCCTTGCCGGCGAGCACCACGAGCGTTGTGCCGTCGGACTGGTATCGCATGGCCGCATCATAGATCGACATTTCCTCGCCGGTGGGCAGGTATTTCGTGACACCACCCTCCGTGCCGGGGACGAGCTGATTCTTGATGCGGATGTTGCCGAACGTCCCGCGCATCATCACCTCGTGGTTGCCCCGTCGCGAGCCGAAGGAATTGAAGTCGAGGAATTTGACGTCGTGGTCAAGCAAATATTTTCCAGCGGGGCCGTCGGACGGAATTGCCCCGGCAGGCGAGATGTGGTCGGTGGTCGTCGAGTCGCCGACTTTGGCGAGGACACGGGCGCCTTCGATGGGCCGAATCTGCGGGGTCTCGGGGGTGAGGTCGAAGAAGAACGGTGGCTCCTGAACGTACGTCGAAGCCGCGTTCCATTCATAGATCGACCCTTCGGGGATCGTGATCTGGTTCCACGTCTCGTTCGAGTCCTCGATGCCGCCATATTGCTTCATGAACATCTCGGGCTTGAGGCTCTTGTTGACGAGGTCCTGCACCTCTTTGGTTGTCGGCCAGATGTCTCGGAGATAGACATCGTTCCCCTCGGTATCCTGTCCGATGGGATCGTGCGTGAGGTCGATGTCGACGGTGCCGGCGAGCGCGAAAGCCACCACCAGCGGCGGCGATGCCAGGAAATTGGCCTGTACGAGCGGGTGGATGCGGCCCTCGAAGTTGCGGTTGCCCGACAGCACGCCGGCCACGATGAGGTTGCCCTCCCGGACGGCGTCGGCAGTGGCTTCGGGCAGTGGGCCCGAGTTGCCGATGCACGTCGTGCACCCGTAGCCGACGAGGTTGAAGCCCAGCGCGTTCAGATACGGCCAGAGGCCTGCTTCCTGCAGATAGTCCGTGACCACTTTCGAGCCGGGCGCCATGGACGTCTTCACATACGGCTTGACTTTCAGCCCGCGTTCGAGCGCTTTTTTGGCCACCAGTCCGGCGCCGATCATAACCGAGGGGTTGCTCGTATTGGTGCAGCTCGTGATGGCTGCAATGGCCACATTGCCATGTTTCAGGTCGCCTTCATGGCCCCGGTCGTCTTTGAAATGACCCGTTTGCAAACGCGCGTCCTCAGCCAACCCGAAGCCCTGTGGCCCGACCGGTGCGGCGAGGGCGTCGGCAAAGACCTTTTGCATCTCGGGAAGTACGATGCGGTCCTGTGGGCGCTTCGGGCCGGAAAGGCTCGGTGTCACGTCGCCGAGGTCCAGTTCGAGCGTGTCTAGGAATTCCGGATCGGCGGTGTCGTCGGTGCGGAAGAGGCCCTGTGCCTTCGTATAGCGTTCCACCATCTGCACGAGATCCTCGCTGCGGCCGGTGCGCCGGAGGAAGTCGAGCGTCTCCTGATCGACCGGGAAGAATCCCATCGTGGCACCGTACTCGGGCGACATATTGGCGATGGTGGCGCGGTCGGGCACGGTCATCGTTCCAACGCCCGGCCCGAAGAACTCGACGAACTTTCCGACGACGCCATAAGCCCGCAGTTTTTGCGTGACGGTGAGCACGAGGTCGGTGGCCGTGGCGCCTTCCGGCAGCCGGCCGGTGAGGCGGAATCCGATCACTTCGGGCATGAGCATATAGACCGGTTGCCCGAGCATGACGGCCTCGGCCTCGATGCCCCCCACACCCCACCCGACGACCCCGAGGCCGTTGATCATGGTCGTGTGGCTGTCGAGCCCGACGAGCGAATCCGGATAGCCGACCGTGAGCCCGTCTTCTTCGGGGCGGCTCCACACACACCGGGCGATGTACTCCAGATTGACCTGATGGCAGATGCCGCTGGCCGGCGGCACGACGTGAAAATTATCAAATGCTTGCTGGCCCCACCGCAGAAATTCGTAGCGTTCGCGGTTGCGGTGAAACTCCCGCTCGGCATTGATCTTCAGCGCATCCTTCATCCCGAAGGCATCCACCTGCACCGAGTGGTCGATGACGAGGTGGGCCGGGACGCGGGGGTTGATTTCGTCGGGATTGCCGCCGAGGCGGGCCATCGCCGAGCGCATGGCCGCCAGGTCCACCACCGACGGCACGCCGGTGAAGTCCTGCAAAAGCACGCGCGCAGGCATAAACGGCACTTCGACTTTGGCAGGTTGCTTCGGGTCGTACGTGGCCAGTTTGGCAACGTCGGCTTCAGTAACGAGGTGGCCGTCACAGTTGCGCAATGCCGACTCCAAAAGCACCTTGATGGAGAACGGGAGACGGTCGATGTTCGAGAAGCCATGGCCGGCCAGGTGGCCGAGGCGGTAGAGATACGCCTGACCCGTACCGGTGTCGAAACGTTCGCGTGCGCCGAAGGGATCATGCTTGCGAGGAGAAGCCGTATTAGCCATGGTCAACGTGTCTATCGTGTGGGAAGAAATGGGCGGGGCAAGATACGGCCATGCCTCGTATTTGTTCGTCGGGAAAATCTTATGTGAATCAGCTGTGAATGCCCCTTGGGGATCGGTTTTGCGGCTTTCGGACCGGGCTCCGGAGCGCGGCATCGAAGAGGTGGGGGAAGGGCAAACGCCCGCCTCATTTGATCCGCATCCCGGGGGAATTGACGGTGGAATGATCTCATCGTATCTTCGCTTTACGAAGTGGAACTGTGGTTTCCGCACGTACGTTGATACGCCGTGAAACGGGGCTATAGCTCAGCTGGTAGAGCGTCTGGTTCGCAATCAGAAGGTCAGCGGTTCGAACCCGCTTAGCTCCACAAAAAAACCCGAACGTCGGATCGACGTTCGGGTTATTTAATGCAGTGCGGATGTCGGTCTTATTTGACCATCGTAACGGTGCGTGATTCCGAAAACGTTTCGCCCGTCACGCGGTAAAGGTAGGTGCCGCCGGAGAGGGTCGTGCCATCGAGCGAGAAGGCCTGCACCGAGCTTGCCGGTATCGTCCCATCAAACAGCGCCGCGACGCGCCGACCGAGCATATCATACACGTCCACGCGGACATGCTGCGCTTTGCGGATTGACAGCGTGAAGTTTGTTCGTACGCTGAACGGATTGGGATAAGCCGGAGAGAGCACATAGTCGTCCGTCAGGTTTGCGCTGACTTCGACCACCGTGCTATAGAAGATGGCGCCCGAGAAATCGACCTGCTTGAGACGGAACCGGTGGGTGCCGGGCGTCAGGTTGTGGGCTACGTATCGATACGACTGAGCGAAGACGGTTGTGCCCGCGCCCTCCACAAAGCCGAGGGCTTCGAAGGCCTGATCCCCCGAGGCTTCTTGGATTTCGAACCCCTGATTGTTGAGTTCACTGGCCGTCTGCCAATTGAGGACGGCGTCTGAGCCGTCAAGCACCACGGAAAACGCGGTCAGTTCCACTGGTAAAACGCCATCGAGAATGTCATAGCGACCGATGCGACCGCAAATGTCCACGAAGTTGAAAACACCCGTGGAGGAGCCGACGAATTCGGCGGCGATGGGCACTCTGATGGAGGTGGGGCGATTGGTGGTGTCGGTGAAGCTCCATTCCAGATTACCCGTTCCGAGATTTACGTCGGCAGGGGCGACGTTGGTGCCGGTGGGCACAAACTGAGCGATGGGGTTATTGGTCGCATCTTCCGGTTGAAGTAAGGTCAAATTTTGCGTTAGGCTGTCTTCGAGGGCGATGCGGTCGAAGCCTGCCGTAGCCAGCACATTGAGCAGCAACCCGGTGCCGTCGCCGTTATTTGTGATCGAATTGTCCCAGAATGGTTTCGTGCCGGGGTCGCTGCAGGGATCTTGTGCATGGGCCAAATGGGCTCCGAACAGGCCAATGGCCGTCATGAGTCCTATAATGGAGAGGAAGCTCTTTTTCATAGCAGTAGTGATGAATCAATATTTGTTGGGGATAAAGCAGACCATAGCGCATTGTTAATACAATCCAGTGTTGGTGACAACATTCATGCCGGGAGCATAATCTGTTTACTGAGACGAGAGGACGGTGATTTTATAGTTCATTTCAGTGCCACCGGGGCCTAATCAAAAAAATCTATAGTTTGTCGAACGATGACGAGACTCAGATGGAAACGCCCTCGTATCATTTACGGTATATCAGAAGGCCAGGAAGAGATGCAATTCGTTCGGTGAGAGAAAGGGAATGCAAAAAGAGGATGCCGCCGGTTCTGACGACATCCTCTTTTCGTGAAGTATTATTGCGAAACTAATACGCCGTGTCTTATCGGGCCAGCATCATGCTGCGGACGAAAGATCCCGTCGGAGTGGCAATATGCGCTAAATAGAGACCACTTGGCAGTGTCTCTGCTCGGAACCGCACTTCGTGTAGGCCGGCATCTTGGGTTTCATCAATCAGGACCTGCACTTTCTGACCCAACAAGTTATAAACAGCAAGTTGTACATGTTGCGTGCTTGCCAACGAATAACGAATTGTCGTGCCCGGGTTGAACGGATTTGGATAATTGCCCAGGAGCGTAGGCATTTCGGCAACTGATTGTGTCTCGATTGCGCCGGCAATTCCAGCGGTATGTACGCTCTCTGCGGCGTTCTGATAGCCACCGTTTCCGGGAGGAGCCGGGGGTTCGGGCGGCATATCGTCACAGCAATTGGTGCCGCCATTTGTGGTACCCGCGCCGTCGAGCAGGGGTAACTTTGCCGAAGAAGCTA
>Ga0114931_10000157_pt1 | contig 76472 bp, 45 predicted proteins | sample 2SBtaG_FD_89579 | JGI IMG/M metagenome (GOLD analysis project Ga0114931, IMG submission 89579) | Deep subsurface microbial communities from Kolumbo volcano to uncover new lineages of life (NeLLi) - 2SBTROV14_V59a metaG | ecosystem: Environmental > Aquatic > Marine > Volcanic | place: Kolumbo...
GATCTATGCAGGTCTCAATTGGGCAGAGATCCTATCACGGAAGGGATTCTACTCGTGGGCACCGAAGCTTCCTTACACTCTTGGAATGGAAGGTGTAGGAGAGGTAGTGGAATGTGGAAAGAATATTTCAGAGGTGGAGATTGGAGACGAGGTGATGATAGTGGGGCAGTACGGTAGTTATGCCCAGTATATCACAATACACAAGGATATTCTTGTGAAAAAACCTGAATACCTGTCGCTCAAAGAAGGAGCTGCATTTACATCGAATTTTATTACTGCATGGGTTGGTCTGAATGAGATGGCACGTGTTCGTCCAGGAGAGATTGGCTTAGTTCACGCAGCTGCTGGCGGGGTTGGCACTGCAGCTCTTCAGTTAGGAAAGGCTATGGGGCTGAAAATGTACGGCACAGCATCTCCACAAAAGCAGGAGATTGTTGAGAGACTTGGAGCAACATATCTTTCCTATGAAGGATTCCAAGAGGAATTGAATGGTGTGCGTCCTGATGTAATTTTAGAGTCAATAGGTGGTGATGTTTTTAAGAGAAGTTTTGAAGTCTTAAATCCGATGGGTAGGATCGTTCTGGTAGGTGCATTGTCATTGAAGAAACCTTCCTTCTGGAATCCATTTGCATGGATTAAGCTGTACCGAGACCTTCCAAGGGTTGATATTAGGAATGTTCTAAGACGATCACGTGCTTTTATGGGACTTCATGTTGGATACCTATTAGCAGACACTGAGAAGCTCCGAATAAAGTACAATGAGATGCTAGAAGTTTGCGTTGAGCACAATCTTAGACCTATTGTGAGGGGTGAGGCAATTTTTCCAATGAGCAAGATTTCTGATGCACATATCTATTTTGAAGGTCGGAAGAGTATTGGTAAGGTACTAATTGACCCTTGGAGTTGAATCGATAGGTATTTACATTTGCCAGCACCTAACTAATTTAGTGAGTTTTGAATCCCGACGAGTCAATACATTGGTTGTGATAGTTCTAGTCATTCTTGTCCTTTCATTGTCAGGTGTAGCATTTTTTATTCTGAACCAAAATGATTACCAGGTTCATCCAGAAGATGTGAAGGTGGGGATTGTTGACTCTGGTTGTTACGAATCGCAGCTCCATCTTGTAAGAGCAGAGAGTTTCGCAAATTTTACCTATGGGTACAGTACTAATGTCAATGACCCATATGATTATCTCAGTCACGGAGGTAGGGTCTGTAAGAAGATAAGTAGAATCGCTCCAAATGCTGCAATATATTCTGCTAAAATTGCGACAAATAAGGGAGAGATTACCTATGATGGACTAATAGGAGCAATTAGCTGGTTGGTTGAGGATATTGGTGTGGATGTCATTAATCTTTCATTAGGTGCCTTCTTCTATCTCAGTGATGAATTTCATGAGGTTTTGAAAGCGTATTCAGATCTTGGAGTAATATTTGTGGCTGCATCAGGCAATGACGGTGGGCGCGATAATCTTGGATATGTTGGACTACTCCAATGGCCAGGTGTGGTACCATGGACTATTGCAGTAGGAGCTATCGATTACAATGGTGATGTAACCGCTTACAGCTCATTTGGTCCAAGTATATACCAGCGTGATGTGGTTGAATTTGCTGCCGATGGTCAAGCTGGAAATGTGTATGGAACCTCATTCTCTGCTCCAGAGATAACAGGGATGATTGCGAGGGTAATGAGATTGCTCACTGATAATGGTTATTCATCCACTCCACAGCTTATTCAAACAATTTTAGCGCTCTCAGGCAATCAAGAGTATAGCAATACTACTGGATGGGGACTTCCTGATCTTGAGCTCATCACATCCCAATTTGACTCACTTGTAGAGACTGCAAATTCCACTCTATTGATTGAGGCAGCAAACATCACAGATTCAGTTGTCAGATTCACCGGTGAGTATGTCAGGATGAACTTCAAGGTTATTGGATCCCTCCCTTTAGACATACAGATATCCGGAGTTGATGATCCAGAATGGAGAGAAGTCACGAGTGGTTCGTGGGGATCGTTAGTTGAAGTTGGTTTCAGGATACCTGATCAAAATGAAACTACATTAGAGATACGAGCAAATAACACTGTGCAGATACACATTATCGCTGAAGAAAGGAATTTTACTCAGGTGCTCATGGACAACTCTCTATCTGCCTCTGGGTATAACTTTCAAGGTGCAAGTTTACGGTATCTTGATGAAAAATTAAGGGCTGAGGGATATCTCCCTGAATATGAGAATAATGCCCATAATCTATCCAATTATGATCTTGTTATACTCTTGGATGCAGGTGAACACTTTTACTCAGATTCTGGACGAGCATTCTCGCAGACAGACAACACAAGTATTTATGATCCTTACCTTGAATACATTAATTCTGGTGGGAAAGTCTTTATTTTTGGAAATTCGACTGAAGATGATAAGAATACTCTTCCTTATTTATTAAATCCTCTCGGGATTGATGTCACCTCCACAGTAGGATCTAAGAATGAATTTGTTACGAGTGATAATTTCACACAAAATCCAGATTATACTTCTTTCTTCACAGGAATCTCAAGAATTGCATATAAAGGGATGGGGATGAATTCACACTCCTCAAATGCTGAAGAAATTGTCTGGTATACCGAAATTATAAACAATGGTGTGACAAGTAAAAAGGTAAACCATGCCTTGGCTATTGCAGGTTCCTACGGATCAGGTTACTTTGTTGTTTCAAATTCACTGGATGCACTCAGAAATTTCCAGATATCAAGCAAGGATGCAAATGTGCTCTTCCTGATGAATTCTCTGCAATGGCTATTTGATCAGACCTCACAAGCTAATGTTTAAGTAATTCTCAGCGAGATTTTAGTATGTCAAAATAAGATGAAAGGTCACTGTATCCCTCTGTTTCTTGTCTTTCTCATTCTTCTAGTTCCTCTCAGCACCACCCATGCGGGATCTGCAGAGGGTGATCCAGCTCCTCCAAGTGGGGGTAACTCAAATTCTGGTGGGGGTGGAGGTGGTGGTCCCGATATCTTCTACTACTTTATCCCACTCATCTTTGGAGAGAATCACACTGATGGAGAGTCAAAAGTTGTAATTTGGACCTTTCAACCAACCCAGATTCAGACATCATTCTCCATGGATAACGCGGGATTAAATTCACTCCGACTGGATGCTCCAAGCAGGGTAGAATTCAGCCCAAGCACCTCACCAGGTCTGACGAATGGATCACTCATAATTACTGTTGGTCCCGCGCAGGTTGTCGGAATGAGAGATACACAGGACATACTTTCTGACACATCATTCTCTTATTCCATTCTCCCGGCGAGGATGATGGGTTTCGAGTACGTCTCGCCTTTCGATGGGTATCTCTCAGCATTTACTCGATCACAGAATACCGAGTTACGGACTTCAGAAGGTGATTTCTATGTTGCTGATCCTTTTAAAACCACGACAATTCCAGTCCATTCTGGTGAGTACATTAATTCTACACAGCCAATCATTGGTGCATTCTTCTCTCAGGATTATTCGGGGACTTCAGCTTCTCTTGCTGTACCTCTCTTTCTCCAAGGTACGGAGTACATTTTTAATGGAGATCTCTCAGCTAATCGTGTTGAGGAGGTAGATCACTCATTCATCAAGGTAATTCCCTCCACTCCAACAGAACTAAATGTCACGTATTCCAATGGGACAGTTGCTAGATCAGAGGTTTTTGGTGAAACACACCTCTATCTGGATGAGAATATTCGGGGGGTCTCAGCACTCAGAGGAAGGATTACAGTAAGTATAGAGAAGGTCGTTGACTACAGTTATATTACCAGAAGATCAACTGTGGAGCTGATGGCAGCACCTGAGATGAGAGCTGGTGAACTTTTCTCTCTCTTTGACGGATTCTCGACTAGTTTAGCCATAATCAATCCAACTACCAATTTGACTGTTATAGAGTACTCTAATCAAGGGTACATCCTTTCTACTCGAGATGCACCAATCTACGGTACTTTTGATGCTCTTACTTTTGGACAGATTCCGGGACGTCAATTAGTGCTTGGAAATCACTCGTTGTTTGCAATAGCTAGTTCCCCTGGTTACGCTACGTATGCTATGGCCCCAAGTATGAGTTTCCTTCCCTTTCCAATGAATACGCAGACAATCTACAGAAACGTGACTGGAGTGACTGCTACGTGGTACCGATTCACGAACCTAGCGGTAAAAAGTGTTGAGTTCCTCCCCTCTAATCCTGAGTCATTCACTGGACAAAAAATGCGTGTCACCTTTATCTCGAATGGCTCTCTACCAGCAGGAAACTTTGATCTTACAATTTCTATCAATGATAAATCGGTTGTGGATGATTCAGTGTCCTTTCTTCAAGTGAATGATACTATTGTGTATGAGTTCGATGAATTCCTTCAATTTGACAAGACTGAGATCAAAATTCTGGCTAAAATTGATACACAGAATTCTGTGTCTGAGTTGAATGAGGATGACAATGAGATGTTGGAGATCAAACCAATAGCTAGTAATTTGAGGATTAATGTTTCATTTTATCTCTTCATAACTCTGATAGTTCTGTATATAATACGAAGAGTCTACATCTCTTGGAAGAAGAGGAAACAGATAGAGAAATCGAAGTTTGATGCAATACTTGAGATTCAGGAGGAGATAGAAGATGAGTGAAGGTAAGTTTACACAGTATCAAGGGAATATGTTTATCAGCCATTATTACAAGGTATACTTTCCTGCATTTATCTTTGCGATGATCATCTCAATATTCTTTGGTGATCTCTTCATCTCTTCACTCGTGGGGATACCCACAGCAAGTCTGCTCTCCAACAGTCAAGCGAGTCAAGGTCAGATACTTATTCACACCTTTCTCTCAATTGGAATTCTCTCACCGATCTTCGTGATACTATTAGCAGATATGGAAATAAGAAAGCTCGATCTTAGCTATATTCATGAAAAGACCAAGATGAATGTCAGGATGTCCATTATTATGCTTGTAATTGGTCTTGGGTTCTACTTCTTGTTCAGCACTCTCATCAAATATCTCTTCGCCCTCCAATTTGGTAACTACTTTGTCATCTCTTCCTTGAACAATCCAGGGTCACCTGATTATAATGTTGTTTTTGCAGCTGATATAGTAAGAGTCACCAAGACACCACAGATTTATAGTTATCTCATTATAACTGCATTTGTTCTCAATTATCTCTCAGTTGAATTTGTTCTCCGAGGGCTGATTGCAAACGATGCAAAGGCTTTCAGACTTGGGATTGTAGGAGGTGTCGTCCTTCCAGCAATTATGCAAGGAGTTGTTTTTACATATGGTGTCCTCCTCTTCCAGAATCCTGCACAATACTTCATTTCATTTTTGATCTTCTTCTTCCTCGGTTTTTTTGCAGGGATAATTTATTGGAAAACGGGTCGATTCAAATTTACTGCGATCTATTCAATTCTTGCTTTTCTGCTCCAACCCGGGAGTAGTTTCCAACTGAATTTTCTCAGTGGACTCCCCAAATTTTTGGGAACATACAATCCTTATGATAACCTACAGACGACGAGTGAGCTTATTGGGGTATATATGGGATATCTGAACGTCTCACTCATTATCATCGCACCAATTCTTGCCTTAATGGCATACAGTGATGTCTGGAAGACACTCAAAGATATATGGGCTGGATTGAAGCAGTATTATTTAGGGATAGGAATTGTCACAGTATCCTTCATTCTGATAGATATTATTTTTTCATTCTTCACATCTTCTCAAAACCCTCTCGGGTCTATTGTTGGTTTCATCATTGCTCTTGTGGTTGTTGGTATTGTGCTTAACTATGTTATCAAAGTTCTCCCCGCACCTACCAGCCCCCTTGATATCTCTCGTCAGCTTGATCTGCTCTCCCCCAATGAAAGATACCCAGTTGATGTCCGTGCAGATATTCAGTACTTGGATTCCGAGAAGCCATGGTGGTATAAGAGCGCTCTTGTTGGAGTTCTGATTTCCCTTGCATACATCTACCTACTTTTTGTCGCAGGTGCACTTAGACAGATGGAACTTCTGGATTTTGAGGAAAAGGTTCGTTATGTGATTTTCTTTGGAATTTTACCCTCTATCCTCTTTGGTTTGGGTAGCTTCTTTACAATCAGGGCAATTGAGAGAGGTTATTTCTTCCAAAAATCATGGAGGAGACGTCTCGTCCAGAGTATGCAATTTCTCTTTCTGGTCAATCTCTACATATGGGCAAAGAGTGCAGCTATCACCACATTCTCTTGGTCAGTAGTCCCACTCTTTGTTGGATTCGCAATTACTATCTGGCCTCCTGAGATTGAGAATTCCATAAAGGACTTAAGTCTAGGATTCACCAGAAATAGACTTGCAACACTTAGATGGATTAAGTATAATCCTGGAACCTTTAGTGATTATGCAGCTATTCTCAAGAATTCCCAGATCGAGCAGGTAGCAATTGGTGCTTATATCTCCTCAGCACTGCTTGGTCTGTCAGATGAGTGGGAGCTCATCGAAGAACTTAGAGGAACTTCTGAAGAACAGAGACTGATTGGTATCGCTTTATCACTAGGTATTACCAAGGGTAAGTCTGCAGAGGGTGCACTAGCTGACCTTCTGAAATCAGAAAGTCTAGAAGTAAAGAAAGCGGCATTTTGGACGCTCGGAAAAGTTGGAAGCCCAAGAGTACTTCCATATATGATTAATGTCTTGAAAAGCTCCCCATCAGAATCTCTGGTCGAAATTGCTGAAGCATCCATTCTGAGGATTGATCCAGACTTCCCTCTAGCAGGATTGAGGGACAATCTTACACTAGTCATTTGATTGTTCGTTTTTCAAACTCCACATTCTTACTACCGTAGATTTGAAAGAGTACAAATTCATAAAACTTAGAAAAATCGTAGAACTAATTTCACTAATTTGCTGAAGAAAATTATGAATAGGTGCTTTTGGTGCAAAATTTTTCAAAGACATCGGAAACTTATAAATATCTTAGCTAACTGCTTTTTTGTAAACAAAGGCATGAGTTGGTGAGGTACATTTCCCTCATCTATCTGCATGGTTCTGGTGTTAAAATGGAAATAGATATTGTCCCTTTAGTTTCGAGTTGTAGCTCATCGAACTTTGTGGGGAGAAAACGTGTATCAGACGAGTTCTATGACTGGCTGAATAGTATGACTATTATGAAACAGCCCAAGAATCAGTGGGTTCACATATATGGACCACATGGGTCGGGTAAGTCGTCACTCCTTCAGAAGTTCAAGGAGATGTCCATCGCTGAAAGAGTTCAGGAGATAGAAACACAGATACAATACTTCCCTGAAGATTTCCAAGAGGTGCTAGCTAAGATCTTTCATAGAATAGATGAGAAGACTCCTGAATGGAGATCATTTCTACAGAGGAGAACGAAGGCAGCATTGGCTGAGTTTCCAGATAATTTCCTTCAAATTGTAGACGAAGGGCAGATTGACGGATTAATCTCAGAACTTCTGAAGAATTTCGAGTCTGTAGCAGCCAAGCTGAAGGAGTCCTCCACAGTCATTGGAATCTTCATGGATGACATTGACAACAATCTGAAATACAAAAAAGTGAATCACATTGAGCTCCTGACGAAACTTATTTCCTCAATCAGCAAGTTAAGTAATGAAATCTTTTTTGTAACCACTTCAGGAACTCCACTTTCGCTTTCAACAGATAGTAATGTGATGACTCTGTTAGAAATTGATGCATTTGAGGTTGTAGACGCAGAATTGATGATTAGAAGAAGGGAAAAATTAGATAAGGATGACAGGGAGGATATAACAAGTGCTTCTTCTCGTCTCCCCTTTGATCTCGCTTTGAGAACAGAACTCTTTGTCCGAGGTCATGATTATCGTATCTTGGATATTGAGAATCTCACTGCACTTTTTGGTTTGAATGAAGAAGAGTTGAAACTGTTTATCAAGTTAGCAACTGAGGATAAGAATTCTTTCAGTTTGGAGCGGTTGGAGGATACATTTGGAAAGAAGCTTATATCACAATTAATAGACAGGCGGTTCTTCGCCTCAAATGGGAAGGATTTGACTATTTGTTCATCCTCATTGTGGCTTCTCATTAGCTCCTTCTTCCTTCCTACAGATGTTAGGACAGAACTTCTTCTTGCAGTACAAAGTGTCTCCGATCGAGTAAATGACGGGAATCTCCCTTCGACTAAAGAGCTTAATCTTGTAAAAACCGGTATACATCAAATTAGGGATACTTCACTTCTCTTCGAGATTTCTGGAAAGCTAATCGAGATCATAGATAACGCGCTCGAACATGACATTATTTACACTGCTTGGGAGGTTCTCCAACTAGCAAATGCAGCTCTTGAGAAGACAGGTGATCAGGAGAAACTCGCAGAGATGAACGAGACATTTGGTCAAGCTTTCGGAAAGGCGGGTCATGAGTACTACGCTGCTCAGTCTTTCATAAGAGCTGCAGAATTGTTCCAGAAGATAGGTTCTTCTTGGAAAATAAGTGCTGAAACAAATTATCGAGAAGCAGGTTTAAGATACAGAAAAGAAGCTGAAAGTATGAATTTAAAGACTTTTCACTATGCAATGCGATCCATGTACGCAAAATCAATACGGGCGTTTCTTGCAGCTGAGGAACTCGGCTCAGTCAATTCGACAAGGAAGAACGCTATGGAGGTATTCAGGGAATATCCTGAACACCAGAACTTTATCCGAGGGATAGGTGGAATAGAGAGTTGAGTGGTAATATGTCAGAAGAGCACCCACAAGTTCAAGAATTAATAAAGAAAATTGCTAAGACCCAATATGATGCAACAGATCAGTTGGAAGAGCTAAAGAAAGAATTTACAGAGATGATGGAGAATCATCAGAAGTCAATGCAAGGGAGAGTCGATGAGACCCAACCTCAATTCGACAAGGAGATTCAGGAGTTTGCAAATAGGGTCAATCAGACCCTTCTGAAGAATCAGAAAAGTGTAGAAGATATGCTTTCTGCACTCAATTCAAGCATTGGTGAGATTCTTACCAATCTGAATGAGTCCAGTTCATTGAGTGTCACCGCTTCTGAGGAAGCAACCCTGAAGACATTGACGGAAACAATAGCTTCTGTGAAGGAGAGTGTAGGTGAATTTAGTTCAGAAGTTGAATCCATAAACTCACAACTACTGGAGTACATAGAGACAGGTTCATCCAAGATCAAAGAGATCAATGCTTCACTTCATGAGGACTTTGATACCTCGATTACTGACATCTTATCAGTGAACGGTGAATCTCTTTCTAGCTCCTTTACAAGCTTGAAAGAAGATTTCGCAGAAGACTTAGGTACCAAGGCAGAAAAAGTTTATGCTGGAGTAAGTAGAACGAAGGATCTTGTTAATGGGACAATTCAGGATATCATCTCAACAATTCAGCAAGATCTCACTCGTCTCAATACTGAGATTGATACTCACTTTGCAAAGGAAGTTGGTGAGCTTCAGGATACTGTTCATAAATTCGAGCAGAATGTTGAGGGAACAATAGCTAAAACACTTGAGAATTACGATGCTCAAGTCCAGGAGATCCTTGCCAAACATAAGGCTGAGACTGATCGTAGAATTTCAGAAATGGAGGCAGAGTTTGAATCCCTTAAGGGACAGCTCACTGGAAATCTCAAGAACACTAAGAGCAAAGTTGATGGAGATATTGAGATGTCTGTCAAATTCCTCTCTACTAAGTTAGAGGAGACGACAAATTCACTGAAAAGTACACTGGACAATACCAGAGAAGAGATCAATAGTGCATCACATGAAACTCAATCCAAAGTTGATGGGACAATCAGCTCGTCAACCAAGGAGATTATTGAGAGTATGAAGCAATTGATCACTGATATGGATAAAACCACAGGAGATGAGATAGTCACATTGCAGAATTTGCTTAAGGATCTCCATGATCGAATATCAAGTGAGACAAAGGTGACAAGGCAGAGCCAAGATAAGTCCTATAAGAAAGCACTGAGCATTGTCGATTCGCTGCACAAAGATATTAGAAAAACACAGAAGGAGGTAAATTAAAATGTCAATATCTGATGATTTGAGGGCAATTGGGTTCGATGACCTGAAAGCAAGCGTTTACGAGGTACTCGTTGGCTTCAATTTCAGGACTGCAGGACAGATTTCTTCATATACACAGAAAGAACTTTCGACAGTCCAATCTGCACTTTCAGAACTGAAAGGTGATGGATTTGTCAAAGAGATCAAAATGAAATCTGATGACTCTTCGATTTATATACCTGTAGCTCCTCAGATTGCTTTATCAGCTGATATTAGTAGCAAACTCAATCAGAAATTGTCTGAGCTAAGTTCAAAGGTAAGTGATCAGTGGGGGAAGGCTGAGGGACAGATTCAAGGTAAGGTCAATGACCTCTTCCAGCAGAATGAGACTAGTATTTCTGACTTAAAGACAAGAATGGATGGGGTTACGCAGGACAGGTTGAATTCACTCGATAATGTTATATCGAAGGAATCACAGGGATTGAGTGAGCTAACAGTCAAAGTTCAGAATCTCATTAAGGATGAGGTCATACCACCACTGAAAGAAGTCTCAACGGATTTGAGTTCAAGTTCTCAAGCACTTCTCCAGACGAGAGACAATATGATTAATGAAGTAAATTCATCAACTGAGGGTCATCGGAAGAGAATTGCTGAGGCTTCAGGTCTTGCAATCCAAGAGATTCAGGACTACATAAACGAACTTGCGCTCAATGTCACTGCACGGATAACTGTTCTGAATCAAGGAATGGCTGGTTTAAAATCACCTACGACAGAAAATCTTGAGAATCTCAAACAGAATCTTGCCAAGGCTGCGGATGATTTAGTCGCTTTGTACATCTCAGAGACGAAGGAGATTTCTAAGGAAAGTATCGGGCAAGCAATAACTAATATTGAGACGCATGAGAAGAGTGTCTCAGATTCTTTCAACACCATGTCTACAGGACTTGATAAATCAATCAAGCAATTGAAGGAAAACGAGGATCTCATCAAGAAAAATATCCGTGAATCCTCAATGGGAGTTGTTGGCACATCATCAAAGAACCTTCGAGTATCTGTAGAGAATCTCCAGAAAGGTTTGAGTGCTGCTGTTGCAACCACTCAGGACACGAGTGTCAAAACCCTCTCATCCATTCTTGACAAAACCAGTAAGGGTATAGCAAATGCAGAAGGAGCACTTACAAAATCAGTTAATCAGGGGCAGCTTACATTGGAAACTGAGCTTGATACACTTGTCAAGTCGTTGAATAAAGGACTTAATGATAAATTTGGGGAGGTGAAGAGCCAGAATAACAATTTCAAACAATCACTGACCAAAGCTTCGAGTGCCTCTGTAAATTCTGTTCAGACTCAATTGACTGAAATTACTTCATTCATTACAGAATTTCTGAACACAACTCATACTGATCTAAAGGAGGAATTCTCTTCTCTTCAAGAGAGTGTGAAGAGCAAACTTGAAGAAATCTCAGCTACTGCTGCTGAAGAGAGAAACAATACTTTTGAGGAAGCCAAGAAGGAGCTGACAGAACTTAATCTGGAATCTAAAAAGGGACTTGAGAAATTCTCAGGTGACCTCAAAGGTGTTTTGGAGGAAATAAGAACAACCCTTTCTACTGATTTGAACGAATCTCAGGAGAAGTTTGATAACTCGATTGAGAGCAGTGTAGCTGAATACCAAGATGCCTCGTCTGAGATACTCTCGAAGCAACAAGAGCAGATTAAAGCGATTCAAGAAGAAGCTAATTCCTTGCTCTCGTCAGCAGAGAATTCAAAAAGTGATTTGGAGGACGAACTATCAAAAATGCTCAAAGAAGCAAAGGATACTAATCTAGACAGATTCAATACCTCCGTTAGGAACTCATTTGACAAGGTGACTAGGGATGCAAGAAGACTCAAAGATTCATCCAGTGTGGATTTTGATGGATTCAAGGACGCCTTCAGGAACAATATTTCTGGACTCATGTCAAAAACCCCAAGTCAGATCGAGGATCTATTCACAAATCATGAGGACAAACTTCATAACTTTGACAGGTCATTTACCTCATTCAAATCGCGGGTACACAAGCAACTGAGTGATCTTCTCCAATACATGGAAGCTAATCCCAAAGTAGCTGGAAAGAAGAAACCAGATCAGCAAGCAAAGATCCAGGAGCAACGTCTTCTGATCTCTGATTTCCAGAGACTTGTAAAGGAGATTGAACCTTTCATCAAGACTGAAATCGATGACACCGAGATGACCTATGAGGATGTTATCAAATCTCTCAATAAGACAGTTCAATTCGAGATCGAGAATGTTGAAGGTCTCATGGACAAGATCAAAGGTAATATCGTCACCATAGTTGATGGTGGAGTTAATGAGCTCGATTCGAGCAAGGATAGCTTCCTCAAGGAATTCTCAGATCAGATGAGTGAAGCTCTCTTCACTGCTACAGAAACGATTAAGAAATCCTTGGTGACGAAGTTTGATGATCCTCTGAACTCTATAATTAACAAAGCTAATTTTGTTGCAAAAGGTACTGAGGGTAGTGATTCTGAAAACCGAGTTCTTAAGTCCCAAGGGGTGCTAATTGATCAGATTAACTCCGCAATTGAGTCACTTACCTCCCATCTGAAGGATGGGTACACAAAGGTTCTCTCCTCAATCGATGAGCAGATAGATGCAGGATTTGAGAAATCTGACCATCTCAAGTCTGACTATGTGAAATTGATGCAGAAATTGCTCGAAGATCAGTTGAAATCAATTGACATGTTTGCCCTTAAAATGGCAAATTCTATCAAGGAAGTTGCCAAATCCACAAATGACAATCTTGGAGGTTCGATCAACAACTCCGCTATGAAACTTGGAGAGATCGTTGCAAGTAAGAACCAAGAGGTTGATCAGGTAGTTACTGCAAGTATAGAGAAGCTTCAAAGCGATACAGCTGCTCAGGTTGCGAAGATCAATACCTTCAGCACAGAGTTCAACTCAACTCTTGATACAATCAAAGGACATACTTCATCACAACTTGGTGATATGGTCAATGTCTCCAAGACTAGTATGAAGGAGAATACTCGCAAATTAGTTGTATCTCTTAAGAAGACCACAACTGCCTCTACCAAGGCTATTGCGACCTCACGCAAGTCTCTAGCCAATAAAGTTGGCAAGCCTCTTATAAAGGTCAAAACCGATGTTGATGGTCTTGTTAGGAATTTTGATGCGAGTATCGACAAGTCTAAGGATGAGCTCACAAAAGAATTGGAAACCTCATTGAATACTGCACTTGAACCACTTCAAGATGTCTTCAAGGGAATAGAGATTTCCCGTACAAGTTCAGGAAACTTTGTGAATACTCTTGGAAACATTAAGGCTAAAGTTGAGAAGAATTTGGGTACTGTATTTGCTGCTGCTATATCGAAGATGTCTGATCACTCTACAGCTCACAAGGCTGAAGTCAATGAGACTTACACCAATGAGGTGAAGAATCTGTTCGGATTTATCGATCAGACTTTCGATTTGATTGAGATGCAAGTATCCGATCTCCAGACTGAGGTCAATGGAGCGACAGAAAATGCACTCTCAAATGTATCCCTTCAAATCTCGAACAGTGTTGAGCAGGTGAGAGGAGATATAGTTGGTGCCGCTCAGACAGTCCTCGCTGTCCTCAACACGAGTTCTGACAAAGCATCAGGAAGCTTGAATACCGTAGTAGACAAGGTGAATAACGCTTCGGAGAGCTTCGGTACTCTGATCGATACCAAGTTCACTACACACTCTGACAATATTAGTGAGAGGTTTGCAAAGTATGTTGAAGATCTAAAGGGTGAGTTGAATTTAGACAACACTCAAACCTTCGAGAAATTTAAAGATGCAAGTGACAAATTCAATTCAGATCTAAAAGGCGTAGCAGATGCCGGAATGTCCGAAGTACAGGACACCCTGAATGGTATTCCAGCAATCATTACTGACACGCTGGATGCTGCGGGGAAGTCGATTAATCTGCTGTCTACTATATCGAAGGGAGCATCCTCTATTGAGCCGAAAATCATTGATTCGACATATGTAGAATCATCCAAAGATGCAGTCATCGCCAATCTGAACGGATTAATTAAGCGTACCAAGTCGAAGATTGAGATTGTTGCACCTTCTATCTCATGGTTAGACGACTCTGAATTCGATACATTCTCAAGGAGAAATATCACAATCATCACAGATCCCTCGCAGCACACTGATAGGGATAAGATGATTCTCAAGAAGATCCAAGATTCAGGGACACCTCTTACATTGAAGGAATTTGATCCATCGAGAACTAGTTTACGATCTGGTTTGAATATGATCATCGTTTCAAGAGACAATGAGGAGGCTATGATTGCACATCCAGTCGATAGTGCCGAACCATTCGGTATTGTGACTCAGGATGAGGAATTTGTGATGCAGTTCTCGACCATTCTGGCTAATTTCAGATCCATGAGAGATTGGAAATTCTGATATAATCCTAAGGTTGGTATTAAAATTTCAACTTCAACATTTTTATAACCTATATTGCTCCATTAGTCAATTGTGAAGATTTTATAAAATGATCCAAGTTGCAAATGGAGAAAGAGCTTGTTGGATAACTACCTAGGATTAAAACTTCTTTGGTTTCTTCAATATCCAGACTGATTCCAGCTGGTGCGCTTTGACTGAATTAAAGTATTTGCTACACATTCTATTTACTTCACCTTTGGTATGGATGTCATAGAAACCTTTCATGTTGCAGAACATTGAATAAAGAGGGAGTGGAAAGTCATCTGAGTAGCTAGTTGGTTGGAATAGAACGACAACTCCCTTTTCATGGATCATCTCACTAATTCTCTTAAGCATTAGTTCTGACCTCTCTGGTTCAAGATACGTGAAGATATCAGAAGAGATGAAAATGTCAATCTTGCGAATTTGATTCCCAAATCTCTCGTACCAGTCCTCCTTGGCTGACAGGACTTTTAGATTCTCCTTAATATGAAGATGTTCAGTGCTCTGATCACTCCTGTTCTCAATCAGGAACGACCTGAGATTGATTTTCATTCTCGCCATATTTATTGAGGACTGATCGCAACCGTTGACAATAATTTGTTTATTTGGAAACCGGCTGACAAAGTAGTCAAGAAAGTGTACGATAGAATGACCTGCACCGCCATGAAGGCTCATAACAGATATTTTATCATCTTCAAGGAACTTCAAATTGTCCTTCAGAATATAGTCTGTGGCTTCCCTCCTCGAGGCTTGGAAGAGATGGTCTTGGTACATTGCTTCTGCAACAAAAGCCCATCCTCTGTCCCCCATGTCAACAACTCCGTCTCCCAGTTTCAAGCTTTCTATAAGATTGGGAATTATGTCTTCCCCAGCGTATACTAGGTACTTATTTGTTTTGAGGATCTCATTGTACTCATTCTTTTCCAAAGGTGGAATTTTCTCCTTGAAGTAATAGTTCTTGGTATCAGATTTAGATTTGACTTCCAGAGCTCCATCCTTGACGAATGAATCAAAGAGTCTCTCAACAACACGAATTCCATAGGATTGTAGAGGTAAATCAGCATCCATGAGAAATTTCATCACAGTTGTACCATCTGTCAAAATCTGTATTCCAGTTTTTCCTGATGGAAGTTCAGTCTCAAGCAGAGTGTGAAAAGACAGCTGAGTGAAATATGCGAAGACAACTGATAGGTTCTTACCTGCTTCTGACGTGGTCAATCGTTTCAGAGAAGAGTCTACGACTGCTCCTTTTACAATTTGCCAAAATAATGCTGATGTTGGTCTTGTACTCGTTGGCATATATTTCACCTTAGTTTACGAATGAGAGCTTCGTCTCAAATTGCTGGATGAGTAGAAGGTAACCCAGTGAATTGACAATTAATTCCTCCTCGAGTGCACCTTTTTTCATGAATTCTTTGAGAATACTCTGGATATCAGACATCTTGAGTTGCTTCATCTTGCTTAATTTGGCAGCAATCTTTGCCACATCTTTGGAATCTGCATTTGGAACTCTAATTGTTTCCCCATACCTAGCAATTTTCTCAAGACTATCTGTATATGGAATTAGTATCGCTGATCTGTCCATTAGAGTAGCAAGAATGTGCTCGTCTGTATAGGAAGGAGGAAAGTGTGCACGATCATCTATAAATTTGAGAATTTCTGGAATGAGATCAACATGAAGATCTGGAGCTAATTCAAGATACTTGATGAATGCTTAAATCCACTCTCCAGTATTTCGCATGAGTTCTTTGGAATCTTCCAAATCGTGCTTGACATGGCAGATCTTACAAGTAACTGCACCTATAGAACTTTTATATTCTTTCTCCATGAACATTTCCTTATTTTGACCGTCATTCTCAAGGACAAATTTGATATTTCCTCCCTTAGACTCGAGTTCAAGTCTAGTCCAAGAATTCCAGACATGGTTTGTGTTCAGTTCCTTAATCTTCAATCCAGGAATTGGGATCATTGGTCGGGCAGTCTCTTTCTTCTGCGCAATTTTGATGAGAGAGTTTGTACGCACATGAAAATTAGGGTCAACAGAGAGTTTGACACCATGAACTTCATCCTTTTCCCCATGTATGTCTATGTATGTCGCTAGTCCATTTATCGCGATCTCCCTTCTTTGAAGATGCAGATCAGGATCAATTTTCAGCCGACGGGTCTGTTTACAATGTGTGCAAAGATAACTTACTTCCCTGAGAGGTTCATCCATCCGTAACTGAGATAGAATTTTCATAATTTATATTGCTTCGTTTTCACGAATCCAAGCAACTTTACTTTTTGATTATTTTTTATTCAGAAAATCAAATACTCCAAGAATAAGAAAGATCAGAGTCATTCCAATTATGAAAACCACGATAGCCGTTTGTATTTCCAAGGTGTGATCGCTCCTTATGTAATTATTGAATTCTACTATGAAATGCTGAAGTAGATACCCTTTAGGATCAATTGTGAAAAGGGCGATAGTAGCTAGTAGGAGGACTATTGCAGGGATTGTACCAGGAACAAAAATTAAGAAGAAGACCACAACTTTCATGAAGTTTTTTGATGTCAGATACCTCCTCCTTCGTTCGTCCTTCATACTCTCTCCTCTCAACTATGTGGTGAATTCTCCTGCAACTAAAATCGTTCCATTGTCTCTCAATCTAAACTCGCTCTCATTGAATTTGAAATGGATATCTGAATTTACATAGACCGGTTTAATGAAATTTACATGAAGTGAGTTGATGGTTTTCCCCATTTGATTCTGAATCTCATTTGTAGCTCTTGAGACTAGGTACCATCCCTGTACTATTGACCGTTTGAATCCAGCTATTTTCGCAAACAAATTCGAGGTGTGAATAGGATTCTTATCTCCAGCAATCTCTCCGTATAATTTTCCGATATTCTCGTGGATAGACCAGAGAATCTTTTGATTGCTTTTTATCTTCGTTGGGAGCTTTCGTGGAGTTCGGGTTCCTTTAGACTTTCTCTTTACCAAATATGTGCTTTTACACTGTCCAACTTTCTCGCCTTCTTGGTAAAAGTTAACTGAGAATTGAGGGCGAAGAGATCCTTCTCTCATCTCCACATCAGCTACTACATCCAGAGTAAGTGGATTCATTGAATTAACTTCCCTAAATTGCTGAATTATATTCTCTATGTGTATCATCCCTGGGATGGCAAGTTTAAATTCTTTCTTGAGCATGAGATGGACCTGTCCCCTTTGTGCAAAGACATAAAGGTAGTTCATAGGAACCTCTTCTTTATACTTGAAGAAATCTCTGAATCTTGAAAGTTTATCTAGATTTATCTCTAGAGGGAGAAACCTTTGTTCAAGGTGTATATCCTCACGTATCTTATTCCTTCTGAATACAGTACGATACGCAGGACCTATCACTTCCTTGAAAGTAGGAAGTTGAACTTCTTCCACGCTTCGTCCTTGTTTGACACGTACTTAACAATGAGGAATCTTTCGGAATTCATCTGTCAAGATATCAGAATTTTCGTTCAGCTCGATCTTTACTGTTTGAGTGCTAGCTAGTTATTTATTAGTCAATCTACGTTGAATCGTTATTTAGATGTCACAGTACTTCTCCAATCCTAATGTCAAGTACAATTTCATATTTACATTTCTCCAATCATTTGGGAGAGGTATCTGGCTTGGTAACGTCCTTAGTGCCTATATCTTCTTTCTAGCTGGTGAATCCAATATTATTCTCGGATTTACAAGTGCTGCAATAGGTGTAGCAATGACTCTCACAGTAGTTCCTGCTGGTTACTTTGCTGATAAATTCCGGAGGGATCGTATACTTCGACTAGCAGGGTTAATTGGAGCCATTGGAATTGTCTTTACCGCCATAGCTGATACTATTCTACTGATCTTTGTTGCTCTTATTTTCTGGGGAATCTTCCAAGGATTAATCAGACCCTCTCTAGAGGCCATCTTTGCAGATAGTGTGACAAGTGGTCAGAGATCCAAAATCTATTCTTGGATTCATTTTGTCAGACAGTGGTCTATGGCAATTGGTCCATTTCTCAATGTAATACTCTTTCTCTATCTAGGGGATGAATGGGACATTGATATTTTGAGATCTGTTATGCTGGTAGGTCTTGGAATATCAGGGCTCTCCCTCTTCCCTCTCTTCAAATTCAGTGATGACTATGCGAGATCTGATGCAGAAAAATTAGATTTTGGTGATAATGGAAATACTAGTAAATCGAAATATGTTCCATACTTAATTATTACTGCAAATTTGATTGTTGGAATTGGAGCAGGTATGACTATCAAGTTCTTCCCTATCTTCTTCCTCGATGTATATGGTTTCAAACCAATATTAGTTCAGATTGTATTTGGTCTCTCATTCATAGCAACAGGTATATCTGGGCTAGCCGCTCAACATGCCTCGAAAGGAGGAGGACGTCCCCTCATTATTTTCATCGTACAAACCTTTGCAATTATTAGCCTCTTCTATATCGCTTCCCTTCCAGTAGTCCCCCTGTTGATAATTGCGTTTATACTTAGAGGTGCACTTATGAATGCATCCCAACCGCTCTCTCGTTCTATCCTAATGGACTATGTTTCAAAGAAGAATAGAGCTAAGTGGAACTCGATTGAAGCTGTTGCATGGGGTCTCTTCTGGAATTTTTCTGCTTCTATTGGTGGTTATCTGGTTGACTTCTATGGATTCAGTTTTACCTTTATCATTACTGGAAGTGTGTACATAGTGGGTACTCTTCCATTCTTATTTCTCATTCCTTTAGTTGCCAAAGAAAAATCAGAAAATTAAATTTCGAATAGACAAATAAATATTATACTATTCGATACAAACTTATATTCAATGATCCTCAATATGTCTGTGACTGATAATTCAGAAGAGGAAAAGATTCTGAAAAGATGGGAATTAAGAATCCAGAGGGGATTTCTGAGAATTGTATGCCTTCGAATGTACCTTCGAGGTGAAGAAATGAATGGTCAAGAGCTCATTGAAAGGGTAATCAAGACAACGCATGGGAGATGGAAACCTTCCCCAGGTTCTGTATACCCCATACTTGGAGAGATGGAGAATGAGAAGATCATAGAACTCGCTGATAAGACATCCAAAAAAAGCAAATCATATCGAATAACAGAATTCGGGAGGAGGGCATACAAATCACTCATCAGTAACTCTCCTCTCTATAGCCAAAAATCTGAACTCAATTTTGATTTTCTTAACTCAAAGGATTTTCTTCAGTCCATCAATGAGAAGTATGGTTCCATGGAAATGAGAGAGTTGAAGCTTCATTACGAATTACACAAACGAATCGTTACCATTCTTGGGGACCTCTTGCAGACAAGAATTCTTGAAGATTCAGAAATTTAATTATTAATTTCGATACTAATACTATTGTTTTCGATATATTTATTAAGTGCTGACACAATGATAGTTCATGGAACAAGAGCTAATTGTTGACATAAAAGGTCTTGTCAAGCACTACGGGTCTGTTAAAGCAGTAGAAGGAATAGATCTGGAGATCCCAAAAGGAACTATCTTCGGATTTCTGGGACCGAATGGTGCTGGCAAGTCTACGACTATTAATATTCTCATTACTCTTCTCAAGCCTACAGCAGGGACTGGGACAATTGCAGGATTTGATTTTCGTGACTCAAAAAATATACGTCAGATTGTTGGTACTGTATTCCAAGAGCAAACACTTGATGAGATACTAACGGCTCGTCAGAATTTGATGCTTCATGGAGAATTATACAATATGGACAAAAATGTGTTGAAGCAGAAGATTGATGACCTTTCAAAGCTTGTTGAACTGTACGAGAGACTTGACGAGAAGGTCATGAATTTCAGTGGAGGTATGAGGAGAAGATTGGAGATAGTCAGGGGTCTTATGACCAATCCCCAAATTCTCTTTTTGGATGAGCCTACAATTGGTCTTGACCCTCAATCAAGGGCAAATCTACGAGAACAAATTCTTCAGTTGAAGGAGGAAAAACAGCTGACAATATTCCTGACTACCCACGACATGGAAGAAGCTGAGGAACTCTGCGATCAAATTTGTATAATAGACCATGGGAAGATCATTGTGAAAGGTACTGCCGAAGATTTGAAGAACTCACTTGGTAGTGATATTATCTATATTTCCCTTCGGGAGGATGTACAGAAGGGAATCGAACTGATTTCCAAACTTGATAGTGTTATAGCTGTGAAATTACACGATGACAGAATTCAAGTAGCTTGTGAGGATGGTTCTAAGACTCTTGTAGAAGTCATTCAGATGCTTGGTGAGAATAATATAACTATTAAGTCAGTCGAGGTGAGAAAGCCTACTCTGAACGAGGTATTTCTTTACTACACAGGTAGGGAGATCCGAGATGAGGAGATAGATCTCGCAGATCGGCTGAAGATGGTTGGACGAAAACCAAGTCGAAGGATGGGTATGAGGGGGTAATATTTTGGAGAATAAGTATATGCAATATAGGACTGGATTTATCAGGTCTACTTGGACAATCTATAAGAGGCAGCTTCTACGTCTCTTTGCAACAAAAAGTCAGATAGTTTCTCTGGCTTTGATGCCACTTATGTGGCTTCTCATCATAGGACAGAGTTTTAACAATCTTTTAGGATCGACACCTGGAGGAACATTCCCAGGTGGAATAGATTACATTACATTCATGACTCCGGGAATTCTGATAATGGTTACAATGTTTACCGCTATGTTTGGCGTGATCGCATTGTATTTCGACAGGGATTCTGGCTATCTGAAGAATTACCTCATAGCACCTATTCCAAATTTATCCATAGTTTTCGGCTATGTATTGGGAATATATACTCGTGTCATGACCCAAGTTGTGATTATCATGGGTGTGGGTTGGCTAAGTGGCGCTTCCATTGACTATACTCCTTTGAATGTCTTAGATATGTTCCTCTATCCGATTGCCACAACGATTTTTCTTTCAGGTCTGGCTATTACCATTGCATCAAAAGCTGAGAATGTAGAGGTTTTCCAGTCATTGGTTATGCCTATTAGTATGCCTTTAATGTTCCTCTCTCCTATCATGTTTCCGTTGCAGAGTCTTCCTGATTACTTCCAGTGGATTGCGAAGGTGAACCCCTTAACTTATGGAGTTCAGGGATTGAGAGCATCAATTTTCGGGAATAGTTTTGTTGGAACTGCGGCCATTGATCTTCCGATTTTCAATGAGCATATAGCAATCTTCAATCTCCTATTGCTCATCGTTGTCGGTCTGATCTTTTTAATAGTTGGTTCAAAACTATTTCTCAAATCTCTCGAAAAATAGGTCCCAAGTATCTGTAATTTGATAATTATACTTGAATTAGCATCTAATGTGTATTCCCCGATTTTGGGGAATAGTTTACACTTACATCTCCCAATATCAATCCATATATCGGTGAAAATCGTAGATATTCCTGTGAGTTACAGACCCACAGAGGATTATTACATAGATGAGAAAACCGGATTTATCGTCTTTACGGAGTACTACCATCTTCAAAGAGGAAAGTGCTGTGGACAGGGTTGCAGGCACTGTCCCTATGAACCTCGACATACAACTGGTTCTACCAAGGTTGCAGATGGTTCGTTAAAAAATAATAAACAGAATGGGTGATAAACTTCTTTCTTAGAACTTAGATCATCTTTAAATAGAATTTAGTGTATCAATTAATATATGTCGCTCGGAGGAGCTATTGATACGGTCCCAAGGGCTAGTATCAAGCAGATAAAAATCATTCTCAATACAGTCATAGAGAACCTCGCAGTTGAGGAGTCCCAAGGTGTATTCTTATGGGGCCCTCCGGGTATTGGAAAATCCTCTCTTGTCAAGCAGATTGCTAAGGATAGAAATCTCAAATTAGTAGATCTAAGGTTACCTCTTTTGGATCCAGTTGATCTTAGAGGTCTTCCTATGGTAGATCAGGAGACTAATAAAGCTCGATGGTTACCTCCAGATTTTCTACCAGACAGCAGTGAGAAGGAAGGAATTCTCTTCCTTGATGAGATTAATGCAGCTCCCCCTTCAGTTCAAGCAGCAGCATATCAACTTGTCCTGGATCGGAGGGTGGGAGAATACCGATTACCAACTGGCTGGATTGTCATAGCAGCAGGGAATAGGGCATCAGATCGCAGTGTATCTTACAGGCTTCCCACCGCCTTAGCTAATAGATTTACACATTTCGAAGTACTTGTTGATGTGGAAGAGTGGAAGGTATGGGCTATGTCTGTGGATATCGATCCATATGTCTACAGTTTCATCACCTATCACAATGACATGTTGATGAAGTTTGATCCGTCAAAGGAGAAGACTGCATTTGCAACTCCAAGGTCATGGGAATTTGTATCTAAGGTTCGGAAGCTTAGAGAAGTAGATTTTGTATTGTACAATCTGACTGTAAAGGGAACGGTAGGGCAGGATGCTGGAGAGCAATTTATCAGCTTCCTGAACTTTAGAATGGATCTACCTGATCCCATAGAGATATTGGAAGGGAAGCCCTATGAACTACCTACCGAGATAGATGCAGCTTATGTACTGATGGGTGCTCTCCTTGGAGCACTCCGTACGCATCACTCAGAAGAGCACATTAACAACTATATTAATTATGTATTCCAATAGCAGGACACTCCATACCCAGATTATTCAGTAGTTCTGATGAAATCAATGATATGGTTGATGAAAAAGATGGACAAACTTCAGATGTTAATGCAAAATGAAAATTATAGAAGTTGGCTTCTGATGAATGCTGATGTTATTACACCAGACGAATAAAAGCATATCTTCAAGAATATACAAACGACAAATCAATTGTGAGCTCACGTTCTTTTCAAGAATACTTAATGAATCAATTTTCAAAAGAGAATAGGGTAAATACACTCTTATTCATCCTCTTCACTCTGATACTAGGAGGATTAGCATTTGTACCCTTTGTGATGGGAGTGACGGTCACAATATCCTTAGGATTTCCTACTGCGATTCCTTATGTCAATGATAGTATATCTGCTATTGTGAGACTCTACGTAATTATTTATTTCTCTCTTTGGCTCTCATTCAATTATCAAAGTTACAAGAAGGAAATTGTCAGAGATCTCTTGAATAATATTGAACTGGCTGAGATACATACATTAGCTACCAGTACCTTACCTTCAGAGCAGATAGAAGCCTGTGAGCTGATTACCTCACTCGGTCTCTTTAGTCCTCAATTTATGAATATCCTTGAAAAATTTACAAATTCGGATAATTATAAGGTAAGAGAGGTGGCTGAGAAATCAATAAAGAAGGTGAATGCAAGGTACACTGCTGGGAAGAGGTCAGATGGTTCGTCTCGTATTTATGCTGAGATCAGAGAGAAAATAGAGGGTTTTAAAGAAACCAAGAAGCATTCTATCGATGTTTCAGTTATGAATAAATCGAGAATATCTGAAGCCATATTACATCTCAATGCCACAGGAAGAGATCTGAGTCTTGATTATGAATCTCTATATCTTGAGTCACTTGGAAAGAGAGTTTTCAACCGAATCCTTCCGTATCCCATAGATTTGCCAATTGAAATAATCTCAAATGTCACAAACAAAGGTAAGCCCTTCGATGGTAGTGAGGTGAATAGCATTCACATTTTTGATACTCTGATTCTCAAAGAGGTAACAGAAAGGCTAGATTACAAGATTAAACCAGAGTATGGAATTGAAATTTCAGATCTTACTCTCAATGATGAGACGCATAATAAGGTTGGAAATGATTTTGTATTCTCATTTGAGGATCTCCCTCCTGGTAGATATGAAATTAAGTACACTCTCAAGTCCAAAGCAAAGAAAACAAAAATAGAGGAATTCCTGAAGAGACAAGTCAATATGAAACTTGGACGCAGTATCTCTGATGTGAAGGTTGACAACCTTCAGATTAATCTACGTATTAAACCGATTGTCTACCTCAACAAGGATGAAGAGGTGACACATCTGAATGTGGAATTGCTCAATACTTCAGATATGGATATCAATCTACAATCCCTGAGAGTTCTTGGTGAGAGCAGTACTCCTGTGCTAGATTTGGAGAACTCGCAAATTATCCCTCCACAAGAACCTCTTCATCTGAGTCTGGAATATAAAGGTGATCTGGATTCAGAATTTGAAACTGAGTTTGAGTACGATGTAGACTATCACCTTGATTCAAATACAGTTGTGTTTATCGATATTTAGGGAACATTTTAGAAGAGACTATCCCATGTAACTCAGAGTTATGAATTCTGGAAGTGTTGATGAGGTAATTATTATTGGTGCGGGGCCGACTGGTCTGACTGCAGCATGGATCATGGCTTTTTCTGGTGTTCGTTACCGGATATTTGGTAATACAGAAGAAAGTGCTGCGAATCTTGCTACTGAACCCTATGACTTTCCTTTAGGTATTCGAGAAACTGATGGGGAGAACATTATAGAGACACTTAAGAGTGCACTCCACGCGATAACTAATCCTATTTCGAATAAACTGTTAGTTGACATATACAAAGAATATCCAGATATATTTACTGTTGTGGACTCAGATGGAAGAAAGTACCACAGCAGACGAATTGTATTTGCTACAGGGATTCCAAGGAATTATGTCAGCATAGATAAAATGGAGGATTATCTCGACAAGGGATTCAATTACCACCATTTCAAATTCCTTTTTAAGAGTCGTGGCAATATTGTGGGATTAGTTGGTACTGGAATTGAATTAGTTCGGCTAGCTCCGTACTTTGTTTCATTTTCAAAGAGATTGAATCTTTTCGTAATTGATGAAGTTATCAATGGTGATGAGAAAGCGGTTGAATTCATCCGAAGAAATCCAAATATAACCATATTTGAGCATACAGAACCATTGGAAGTGATAGGTAATTCTGAGAGGTTAACTGGACTCAGAATAAAGATTTCCCATGATCAAGATTACATAGTTGCATTGGATTACCTCTTCAATGTACCAATTCTTAGCAGACCCGTTCCGCAGCTCACAAATATTGGGGTTGAATTTGATGGTCCGTTCATAAAAATCGATCAGAACTTCAGAACCAATGTAGAGAATTTCTATGCTGGTGGTGATATTGTTGGAGGTCGTATGAGTATTATGCAAGCTTTGAGTCATGGTCATGGACTCGGGTACATTGTCACAGAAGATGTCTTCTACCAAGGAGAAAAGTCTTGGGATATCTATTTAACTGACCAAGAATTGGATCGTCCGAGGGAAGCAAGATACTTAGCTTCAAAGGCAAGGAAAACACCTTTAGTTGAAGAAGTTGAAAATTGGAAAGAATTGTACAAGTACTATGAGCACTATGCACCGGTTCAAGGGAAATTTGAGAGGTTAGCACAGGAATTTCCTTTTGTCTCGATGAAAGCTGTCTTTAATCCAGCATCTCCACTGTCCCGGAAGATCATTCCCCCACTGGCTAAGGTTACTGCTTTTCTTCCGTGGAAGATCGAAGTCTTGCTTACTGGTACCTATGGATTGGATGAATTTATAGGAGAGCAGAAAGCTCCGGTCTTAGTGAAATTATCAATTGATGGAGAACTCAAGGGTACTATTCAGGATAACTTAAGGTTTGGTAGAATCGAGGATGAGCTCTATTATGTGCTCAAAGGTATGGATGGTGATGTCGAGATTTGGGAGGAGTTCAGCAGGACCCAATATAACCGGGAGTATGACGAGAAATATTCATAAAAGTCGATAAATATTATGGGAAGAATACGTGAAATATGAATTTAATGAATAATTTTACTTGATGGATGCGAAAATGACAAATCCTATGAGCTGCAGGATGACTATTCCCACCCCTTCGAATACATCTAATTTCTCGTCATCCTTTAGGAGTAGGTAAACGAACATGAGAATTAATCCAGAGAGGACTACTTGTACAAGAGCAAATGGATCTAGCTCGAAGCCTCCAGGCACTGCAAAATCCATGAAGATGATAACCAGAGAAAGCATGAATAGTAATGTAGCCGAAATTGATGATAGAACAGATCCAAAGACTAGCTCAAGATCGTCATCCGCCCGGAGTGCTATGGCCCATTCAGGTAGAGATCCAAGACCGCCTACTATCAATGCGATATAGGCAATTGAAATATTGTATCCGTTGAGCTTTGCTGTTTGGATCAGAAGCTCTGCTCCGTTTGCAAGTAATTCTCCAGCGAGAATAATTCCCACAACACCAAAACCTAGGAATTTTATAATATTCAATATTGAGAGTGCAGGGTCGGACTTTATTTCTTCTCTCTCCTCAGGTGTGTAATCAGGATTGAGATCTTTATCCGTTGCAAGGAAGTATAGGTAAGCGAGGTAAATTGCTAATGAACCAATGGAGAAAAAGATTGGGATGCTAATTGATGAAAGTCCCTTTGTATTCTGAGCAAGTTGGATCACTTCTTCTGCAAAGTTGAAGACAAATAGAATAAGGGCAGAGATGAATGCAAAGATCATCAATTCCGATTCGTACTTCAGTGTCGAAATTGGAACATTAATCTTCCCTCCGGACTTCCGACCACTCCTTATTACTACAATTCCAAAGAGGAATGTATTTGCACCTGCCACCATCAGAACAGTAAGTATTGCTAGTTCACTCTCTCCTCCAATTATGAGGAGTGCTGCAAGTACCAGCTCTGGAAGATTTGCCATGAGACTGCCAATAACTCCTGCTGCATAAGTCCCAGTTCCCAACTTCTTAGCAAGCATTTGCAGACCTTCACTCGCCCACTCAGTTGGTCTCATGACCATCCAGAGAGCTAGAATGAATCCAATAATAGCTACTAAGAGTGGATTTGTTTCTACAAGACTAGCACGGAGATATAGGTAGACTCCTATCAAAAGAAAAACGGCAATTATTTCATAGATCTTCAAACCAAATGATGTAGGGAGGTGGTCATCTTCACTCATAATCATTTGATACCGATCCCGTTAAAATAGATTTCTTCGTGAAGTAGATCAGGAAGTAAATGAATTTCTAAAATTAATCTGAAATTCTCATATAATTGTTTAAGAATTTTAATATAGAGAAAGTGTAATCCTTAAAAATACTAATTCTCTTGATAATATTAAGCAGTACAATGTCTTAACCCAAAATGAGATGTCGCGGCTGCTAGGATTGTAAAAACAAAGTTTGACTGCTCTAGAACCAGTGTCAATACTCCTAAACCTATTTGTCTTCGCCATTCTCATCGGAATCAATGCAATATATGTTTCAATTGAATTCTCATTTGTGAGGATTCGGAAGACACGAATTGTCGAACTCAAAAGACAAGGTCTCAAAGGTGCAGCAAGGGTCGAACACCTCATGAATGACCTTGATTCGGTCGTATCAACCTCACAGTTAGGGATTACCATAGCATCACTCGCCCTTGGTGCAGTATCAGAGACATTTTTCACCGAGGTATTAATCGAGTTATTCGGAATGATTAGCTTACCGATTCCATCATTTTTCTTACATGGGATCTCTTTCATAATCTCCTTGCTTATTATTACTGGGAGTCATGTAATTCTTGGTGAGCAGATGCCAAAAATCTACTCAATTGTTGAGCCTGAGAAGGTGGCAATGAAGTTAGAATTGGTTGTTAGGATATCTAAATTTTTCACAAATAGAATACTGGTAAGACCTATGATCAAAGTCGCATATCTTCTCATGAAGCTTCCTCCATTTAATATTAAAGAACCGCCATCTGAAACCGTCACGCAAGGATTCAGTGAGGATGAAATTAAGATAATAATCCAGGATTCAATTAAAAAAGGTGAGCTAGAAGAATTTGAGTCAAATCTGATTTTTAATATCTTCAAATTCACTGATACCAAAGTAAAGTCAATCAAGACTCCACGTTTCAAGGTTGTCTCAATTAAGAGAGGATCTACATCAAGGGAGATTATTGACATATCTACAAGGACTGGATTCAGTCGATTTCCTGTGTATGAGAATAGGTTGGACAATATTGTCGGATCTATTCATGTGAAAGACGTTATCACTGTGATCGATAGCGAAAATCCTTCTCTTCTTGATGAGCCTTTTGACTTTGATCACTACATTCGAAAAACCATCGTAGTACACGAGGGTAAACCAGTTGACGATCTACTCAAGGAGATGCAGGAGGAAAAAGTCCAGCTGGCAATTGTGGTTGATGAGTATGGTGCGTTTGAGGGTATCGTGACAATCGAAGATATATTTGAGAAGATTTTCGGACCGATTGATGATGAATTCGATGAGAAAACAGAATCTTTAGAGGAAGAAGTCGTTAATGGGAAGCGAAAATTCTCAATTGACGCCCAGATGACATTAGACGAATTCAATAATGAATTTGAGTCTCTTGGCTTGAAATTAGAGTCTGAAGATTCAATTACTGTCGCAGGTTACTTGCTTGAGCTACTGGAGTCTGAAATTCCTACTCCAGGAACTGTCCTAAGCGACCAATCACTCAAATTTAAGATACTAAATGTAAAATCTAATAGAATTGACAATGTTGAGGTTGAGATTATCAATAATAAAATGAAAATTCCTCAAAGTGAATAATCGTTCAACTGATTAATTTCATTCCAACTAAATTATGATGCAATTCTTGTGATTAATTTACCTTCAAGTGTCGAGGAGAATTTTCCAAACACTCTTCTACCAAGATCCGTGATATGGAATTTACCATCAATCTCTTCCAAGAATCCTCTCTTTACGAGTTTAGAAATATGAAGTTCAACTATCTTCTTGGAACTACTTAGCATGTATTGGACATCGTTGACAGCTATGGTACCCATAGATAAACTGTAGTGCATAATTGAAATATTTGGAATTGAATGAAATATCTCTTCTATTACCTCACCTTCAATCATCCATGTTATGGGATTGGTAAGGACATCAAGCCAATTCTCCTCAGTGAGATTATCAATATCTGAGATCATTGAACCACTCATTTTGTTCAGGACAAACTTAGTAGAGACTTAGAGTTCAGTCATTCCAATTTTCCCAGCATTGATCATCAACTTCTGTAGAGGTTGGAAGAGTCTATCAGAGAGTTGATCTTGGTAAAGATGGTACAGATTGAGAATAAACTGTGATATTCTAATAGAGTGGTTTTGAAGTAAAAGTTCGTCTTCTAGATTTTTGACGAGTATTGATATTATTCCTAAGAATATCTCATCTGGTTCCTCCTTCCTGAGCTGAAGTGTCAATTTTCGGAAAATTGATTCCTTTTCCATGAGGTCTTTGACATAGTGCTCATTGGCAGCTCTGAGAGATTCTAAAGCCCTGTCCCTTCCAAACAAGATATACTCACAAAGTATGAAGTCCATTAAAATATCCCAATCTGCTCCACTATACCCTAAATCCCCTTCTAGTCCATTCAATTCTTTCAGGATTTTCAACTTACGCTTGTTGATTGAATAATTAATCCTTCTAAGGTACTCCAGACTCTCGAATGCGCTCAAGGTATCATTTGCATTCTTACTGTAGTCGAGAGCTTGCCACATGATGTTTTCAGCCAGTTTCTTCTGCTTAGTATGGAAATAGAATATTCCTAAATTCAGACTGGTATCAAGCATGATATTGATGTCATTGCAACTATATCCAAAGTCTCTTGCTTGAACCAGATACTGTTCTAATTGTCCCAGATCTCCTTTTAAAAGTGCAATCACTGATTTTGATGTTAAGACTTCGGCGATGAGGCGATCGTCCTTTAATTCCAGAGCTACACTCTTACTTTGTTCCAAGAATTCATCGGCCATCATAACATTTCCAAATTCAAGGGACATTAATGCGAGATTATTGTACGAACTTACAATGCTGAATTTTGTATCCAATTTCTCTTGAAGCTCTATACTTTTCTGGAAGTAACTAATAGCATTCTGCAAATCTGCATTTTCGAAATAAGCTTTCCCAATATTGACCTGGATCGATGCTATATAGCTCAAATCTTGAACTTTTTCCCAGTAGTCGAGACTCTCTTGGTACTCGAATATGGCTTTGTCAAATTCTTCCATTGAGAGGTACAAATTTCCTTTACTATTGTGGATGACTGCAATCTCTCCAGGACTATCTAGGATCTTCTGCAACTCGATTGATTTGTTGAAAGCTTCCAGAGATTCGTCATATCTCTCGGTTGTATTGTAGATTCTCCCAAGTGTAGAGTAGCAGTATGCTTGGATTTCAGTGTGCTCATCAGATTCTAAGAGGATATCATTGAGCAGAGCTTCAACTTCAGAGAGGTTATCGAATTCTTCCATAAGCTGTGTAATTTTGATTTTGACATAAATCGCTGGAAGAGTATCCTCACATAATTTCAGTTCGTTCAGTGCGTGTTGGTAGTAAGTTGCAGCCTCGGTATAGTTCTCAAGAGTCTCTTGAAGGTCACCAATAGCAGAAAGAATTCTCCCACGGATGAGAGGGACTTGAAGCTTGTGGATTGCAGTTAGTCCTTTCTCAAATGAATCAATAGCCTCTTGGTATTGTTTTAATCTGATGTAATTTAGACCTTCCTCGAATCTTAATTGCGCTAGAATTTCTACCTTCGACAGATCTTCAGTATTATCGAGTGTTTTTTCTGCTTCAGTGAGGAACCCAATGGCAATTTCATAGTGTGATTCATTCCTGTTCTCTCGAGCTCTAAGTATAGAATAAAGACTTCTCTCATATGGAAGTTTACTCCTGTCACCGAGTTCCCTTTTGAATCTGTTAAATGACTTCAAATTATCTGTCGACATGTAATGCAAAGCCAGTAAGTACATCGCTTCTGACTTTTCGTCTCCTTCTTCTATTTCACGAAGAGAAGCTAGCATTGCTTCTGGTTTCTTGTCTCTGATGAGCTGGAGTAATGCATGAATGTACTTTTCTTCTTCTTCTCCCGCCTTATCTGTGGCTATGTCATCAAATATCTTGTTCCTGATTTTTACTCTTAGAAGGGGGGGAATTGGATTCAAGTGAATCAAAAATATTTGCCATCTTTTCAAAGCTTGTGAAAGGACAAAATATGAATGATTTCTCTGGGAGAAAATCAGGAAATATCTCCTATGTGGTGCAAATTGTGAGTATCACTAGTTTAAGTTTTTATCTGAGAGTAATCTAGGAATACTTAGCTTATGACAAAAAACTTGGATTACCTCTTTTATCCCAAATCAGTTGCTGTTGTCGGAGTTTCGAGGAAGGAAAAATCGATAGGAAGAGAAATTTTGAAAAATCTCATCGAGTTTGGATTTGACGGAAGAGTCTATCCAATCAATCCATCTGCCTATGCCATAAATTCAATACGTTGCTATCCTAATCTTAGTGCAATACCAGAGGAAACCATCGATCTTGCGATTGTTGTGGTACCGTCACAATATGTCAAAGCTGTTGCTGAAGAAGCTGTGGAGAATGGTGTAAAATCAATGGTCATAATTACTGCTGGATTTAGGGAAGTAGGAGAGAAGGGTAAGGATCTTGAAGACTCTATTCACAAAATATGTTCTGATGCTGGAATCAGGACTATTGGACCGAATTGCATGGGAGTCTTTAATGGGAATCAACCTTTCATGAATGGCACATTCGCTCCATTACAACCACTTGGAGGTAATATTGGTTTCATCTCACAGTCTGGTGCTCTTGGTGTAGTCGTAATGGAGTATGCAACCGCTTTGAAACTCGGTTTTTCAAAATTCGTCTCTCTCGGAAATAAAATGGATGTTAATTCAAACAACATGTTAGAGTACTACGCAAAAGACGAGGAGACCAAGGTAATTCTCGCCTATCTTGAGTCATTTTCAGATCCATTGAACTTCAGTCAAGTTGCCAGTAAGGTCTCGAAGAATAAGCCAATTCTGATGCTCAAGAGTGGAAGAACCGCAGCTGGTGCAAGAGCTGCAACTTCTCATACAGGTGCTCTAGCAGGGAAGGACAGTGTGATCAGTGCTGCAATGGAGTCCTCTGGGGTGATTCGTGTGAATAGCGTAGATGAGCTCTTCGCCTCCGCAATGGGTTTTCTAAAATCACCACTCCCTAAGGGAGACAAGGTTGCTGTTCTTACAAATGCAGGTGGTCCCGGAACACTTCTAACAGATGCCCTAATCTCTCTTGGGATGCATATTAATACACTATCAGAAGAGACCCAGAAAAGACTTAGCGAGGTTATACCTCCTGAAGCCAGTCCTCTTAATCCGGTTGATCTTATCGCATCTGCTGATGCAGACAGATATACTAAATCACTCAAAATACTGCTGGAAGATGATGACGTGGATTCAGTTATCGTCATATTTGTGCCACCTCTCATGATACAGACGGTTAATGTTGCTAATTCAATCGAACGCATTCTTGAAGAGGATCCGACAGATAAGCCGGTATTGTGCTGTTTTATGGGTAGGAATTTTCTTATGAATAGCCAGCTAAATTTCAAATATCCCATTTATGAATTCCCAGAGACTGCTGCTAGGGTTCTTAGGGATATGTACATCTATTCAAAATGGCGAGCAACACCTTCTGAAGAATCAGTTCAATTAGTTCCTGCAAAGAACAAGACTGCGGTGAAGAAATTAATCAAGGGAGCTCTTAAGAAAGAATCTGACTGGGTTAATCAGAAAACTGTACAGAGTATTCTAGAACATTACGGATTCTCCTTTCCTCAGAGTCTAATAATAAATTCATTGGAGGACTTGATCGATGCTAGTGGAAAGATAGGATTTCCGCTTGTTGCTAAATTAGCCAGTAATACCATAAGTCACAAGAGTGACAAAGGAGGTGTATTTCTAGACCTCAGAACAAATGATGAGATAATCTTCGCATGGCGTTCTATCCAGAAGGTCTATTCTAAGGCAAGAGTTCCAAATGAAGATCGGTCTGTTCTTGTTCAAAAGTACTTCCACAGTGGTGTTGAGTTAGCACTGGGATCTTCATATGATGATCAATTTGGACATGTGCTTATGCTTGGTAGTGGTGGAGTACTCATAGAGTTGATTAAAGACGTCATCTTCAGACTGGTGCCTGTGAATAGGTCAGAGGCAGAAAAGATGATCCATCAACTCAGATCCTTCGCTCTACTCCTAGGGTACAGGGGAGAACCTGAGTCAGATATAGGGGAGTTGATTTCCGCGATAATTAGATTGAGCCAACTTGTCACAGATCATCCGCAGATTTCTGAGATTGACATGAATCCAATCCTTGCACTACCAAAGGGTCAGAAGCCAATAATACTTGATGCCCGAATTAAATTGGCAAAGGTATTCAACCATAGTAAACCATAATCTCATCAAGTGGCTTTCTCTGAAGATCTGGTACAGTAGCATCATCGGTCGGATAGCCAACTGGTAGAAGTACAAGTGCTTTCTCATTCTCAGGCCTATTCAGGAGCTTCCTAAGGAACCCTAAGGGACTCGGAGTGTGAGTTAAGGTGACAAGTCCTGCATTGTGAATTGCTGCAATCAAAAATCCCATAGAAATCCCAACGGATTCATTCACATAGTAGTGCTTCTTCTTCGATCCATCCTCTCTAATACCGTATGACTGCTTGAACACGACAATCAAGTAGGGCGCCTTCTCCAAAAAGGGTTTGCGCCAGTCAGTACCTAATTTTAATAGGTCCTCTTTCCACTCATCGCTCATTCTACTCTCATAGGTGATTTTCTCCTCCTCTTCTGCAACTTCTCGAATCTTCTTCTTCAGATCTGGATTCCTTACAACTACGTAAGTCCAAGGTTGCATGTGAGCTCCTGAAGGAGCAGTACCAGCAGTCCTTACAATATTCTTGATAACCTTTAAGGGTACATCCTTATCACTGAAAAATCTGATAGATCTTCGCTTGTTCATGGTCTTGTAGAATTTAGATGATTTGTGAATTACCTCGGACTCAGTAAATCGCTCAAAATCAAATGGAATATGCTTAGCCACAGTTTCAGGATTATTTCAAGCATAAAAAGGTCTGCTCTTCCCCAAATTAGCTAAGACAAATCTCCCAATTTACATGATATACCTTAAGTAAATCGAGGTTTCATGTATCTCAATGTCGGATCCAATAACAAAGATTCTGGCTCGTGAAGTTCTGGATTCACGAGGTAATCCAACAGTGGAGTGCGAAGTGTTCACTGAAAAGGGTCACGGAAGATTTACTGTCCCTTCTGGTGCTTCAACAGGTGAATATGAAGCAGTTGAATTGAGAGATGGAGATAATAGATTCCATGGAAAAGGAGTCCTGAAAGCCGTGAACAATATCAAAAATGTTCTTGCTCCCAAGGTAATCGGATATGATGTTCTTGATCAGGAAGGTCTTGATAAAATGATGATCGAGCTTGACGGAACTAAGAATAAAGCGAATCTTGGTGCGAATGCAATTCTCGGAATTTCAATTGCAGCCGCCAAAGCAAGAGCAAAAAGTATGGGAGTACCACTCTATGCCTCACTCGGTGACGGCACTCGTCTTCCAACACCGTCACTGAATGTGATAAATGGAGGAAAGCATGCTGGAGGTGACCTTGCAGTTCAGGAATTTATGATCATGCCAATTGGCTTTGAGACCTTTAGAGAGGCGCTTAGGGCATCATCAGAAGTTTATCACAGTCTAAAGAGCTTCTTGAAGAAAACATATGGGTCTGCCTCTATCAACGTAGGAGACGAAGGAGGTTTTGCCCCTCCAATCGACCAAGCATCTGATGCATTGAAGGCATTGGATCATGCAGTTTCAGAAGCTGGCTATACAATGAATAAAGACTTCTTTGTAGCCATCGATTCTGCTGCCTCTGAATTTTTCAATAACAATAGCTACCATATTGATGGAAAAGATCTCAGTGCTGGAGAGTTGGTAGATTACTATGTGGGTCTCCAGAAGCAATATCCATTCCTGATCTCAATGGAGGACCCCTTTGATGAGAATGATTACCAGTCATTTGCTGATTTGGTCAAGAAGATTGGGTCACATACTGCAATTGTCGCAGATGATCTTACAGTAACTAATGTTGATCGAATCAATGATGCTATCAAATATGGATCTATGAATTATCTCCTTTTGAAAGTCAATCAGATCGGAACTCTTACAGAAGCTCGATCTGCATTTGATCTCACTAAAAGCAAAAATTGGGGTGTTGTCCTCTCACACAGATCAGGTGAGACTGAGGATACCTTTATTGCAGATCTAGCTGTTGGTTGGGGTGTAGAGCGAATCAAGACTGGTGCTCCAGCTCGTTCAGAAAGGGTTGGTAAGTATAATCAACTTATGAGGATCGAGGAGGAACTCGGAGACAAATCGGAGTATTATCACTCAAAATAACAGGACATGGTTTGTAAATTTTAATAGGGACACAATATACACGACTTGCGTGATTCACAAGGTTATCATCATGGACCAATATTCAGGTCTTGGTTTCGATCTCTATAATGACTTTACAGTCAAGGTCGAACCCTCCCTTCTTACAGGTCTAGTTGGTGCCTTACTCCTTTTTACGGGTAGTCTCTCTCAGGACTTTATTCTCAAAAAGGTAGATATTGGAAGTCTCAGTATTACAGTCACCACCTTACTTGGTCTTCAGTACGTATGTTTTTCAGACTATTATGATAATCATGACTATATAAAGGGAAAACTCGATGAAGTAATCTCAATTGTCAGTACTGAGATTGACCCTGACAATTTTCTTGAACTGAAAGTAGACCAAAATTTTGAGGAAGAAATTAAGAGAATTATCTTCTCAGAAGATTTTCCTGTGGATATCATTCCCTCTAGTTATAATGTTTTGGACAAGATAACAGTGAATGAAGACATCTATTTTGAGAATCTCCTCATAGCAGACCTCAATCATGGACTAGTCCATTCTTACTCTGGTGATGAGAATACAGCTCGACTTCTTATTGAACTGCTAGCTCAATTACCTTTTGAGAACAATTGGACTGGCGAATCAGAAAAATATATGAGAAACAATAAGGTAGTCAAGGAATGTCTTCTTCTTTCAAGAATTGGGAAGACAGATTTCTATCTTCTCTCTAAGGCGATTTACAAACCTTCTCTGTACGAAGAGATGTTGGATCAATTCAATGTCTTCAAGGAGAGTCTGAACGAATTGATAGAGAATTCTTAATGACAAAACACTTAAATAATTTGGAATACCCACATACTTTGGTGGTATTATTTTATGAAGAACACATCTGATGACAGTAACAAACTTTCTCCAATAACACTTAAGGTAGCTCCGGATATGCATAAGAAAATCAGAAAAATTGTTGAAAGAGGTGACTTTAAGTCGAGAGCTGAGATGATTCGGCAAGCCGTACAGAATTTCATAGATGATGAGGAGCGTTATTCCTAGAGATTTCCTGAATAATTAACAACATTGGGCTCTTTACCATTTCCTCCAATACTGAGAGCGAATATCAATAGAGAAAATGCATTCTATGAATTCTAATATTTACTTATTCTTAAAATAACGATTGGCAGCAAATTGTTTAGCTTTTTATTTCGAAGTTATCTATTGCATCTTTGATCTTGTAAGCCTTGTCCATGAGGAAATTTGCAAAACTGAGTAAATGATCTGTGGAAATGGAATGAACGATTTGTTTCAGATGTCCGATTCCGGTATTCAGATAACCCATTGCACTTTCCCATATCTCGATGATTTCATGGTGGAAGTGTGTGTAGAAGTTGAGGATCATTTTCTCAGTGACCACCTCTTGCAAAAGGAACTCTGATGCATATTTTGGATCTTTGAGATATGATTTGATAAATAATGGTGTTTTTTTCTTCTCTCGAAAATCACCACCAATGTCTTTCCCTGATCTAAAATCTACTACGTCTATCAGATCATCCAGAAGTTGATATCCAAGTCCAATTGTATTCCCAAATTTCCATAGGACTTCCTTGTCATCACTGTAATTCTGAAGAAGAGCAGGAGTAGCTGCTCCGAGAGCAAAGACTGGACCTGTTTTCTGAGCATTTATCTTAAGAGAAATTTCATACGGTGGTATTTCCTTTGATTTTGCCAAATTTGATTCTTGAAGGACTGCTGAGCCTATTGGTAGTTCAACCTTCAATGTGAGTGCATTAAGAAATTTTATTGCGTTGAGTGGATTAAGTTTACCGATCAGTGCCTGCTCAGTGATATATCCGTGTATCAAGGAATGGAAGATATCTCCTCCAATAATCGCAGTAGGGATATCGTATTTCACCTGAATGGATTCTGCACCTCGCCTTGTTTTAGCTCCATCTATAACATCATCATGAAAGAGAGAGAAGGTGTGCATCAATTCGAGAGCGGTTGCATAAGGTAATATCTCTTGAGGGTCTATACCATAATCAAGACTAGATGCAATTAGAAGTGTAGGTCTTAATCTTTTTCCTCCAAGGTTGTGATAGTAAGACAGTATCTCCTTAAGCCAGTTATCACAAGGATCTATTACAAGATTGAACTGTTCATCAAGCCCATCTTGCAGATTTGTAATAGCAGTCATTAGTTCTTTGGAGATTGCACTCATGTACTATATTTTTCCTGAATGAGGAGTATATAATTAATTGTTAATTTACATGGAAATATTTATGCAGATAAAATAGTGGAAAATTCTATACTTTTAGTTTCTTAACCCAACCATATGGATCTTCTTTGGTACCATACTGTATTGCTGTAAGATTATCATAGAGATCTGTCGTGATCTTTCCAATTGCTCCATTGTTGAAAGTCATTACCTGATCCTTGTACTTCAATTCTCCAACAGGTGCAATTACTGCAGCTGTACCCATTCCAAAGACTTCGGTGAGGTTTCCAGACTTACTTGCTTCAGCGATTACGTCGATTGCTAATGCCTCTTCTTTAACCTTGTATCCCAAATCTGGAGCGAGTCGGAGAATAGAGTCTCTTGTCACTCCTGGGAGAATAGAACCTTTAAGTGGCGGGGTGTAAATAATATCATCCATGACGAATGCAATGTTCATAGCACCCACCTCTTCGACATATCTATGCTCCTTGGCATCTAACCAGAGAACCTGTGAATATCCTTCTTTCTTCGCGATGTCACCTGCATAGAGTGACGCTGCATAATTACCCGCTGTTTTGGCATCTCCAACTCCACCAATGGCTGCTCGGACATACTTCCCAGTAACCATAATTTTCACAGGAGCGAATCCTTCTTTGAAGTAAGCAGATGATGGTGAGAGAATTACATAGTAGTAATATTCTTTAGAGGGTTTTACCCCAAGAACAGATTGGGTCGCTATAAGGGTGGGACGTATGTAAAGTGAAGTCCCCATTTTCCTTGGGATCCAATCACGTTCCAAAGTTACTAGCTTTTCGATTGATTCAATAAAGTAGTCCTCTGGTATTGCAGCCATCATCATACGCTTTGCTGATCTGTGGAATCTCTTTGCATTCATGTCTGGTCTGAACATGGCTACTGATCCATCAGGATGCTTGTATGCCTTCATTCCTTCAAATATTGCTTGACCATAGTGGAAAACGAGTGCAGCTGGGCTGAGGGAGAAATTCTGAAATGGAGTAATTCTACCTTTCTGCCAAGCTCCATCCTTGAATTCCTGCAGAAACATCCTATCTGTAAACTCTGATCCAAATCCTAGGTCATCGTCACTCGGTTTGGTTCTCATCATTTCTTTTGGAAGATCTTCGATGATGATCTCTGATGATATAGACTCCATAGGAAAGCAGAAGACTACTGCAATAAAAATTGAATCTCTGAGGTCAAGATTATATTATAAAGTTACATGCAAAATTCACTGAGGGCATTTTGAGCATGTATCCTCAAAGATTTCCAATTTATTAGAAATCAGTGCCCTAGTGCGCTTATCTGAGATAGAATCGTAGAATCTTTTGAGGAGAGGGTTCGTAGTGGACTAATATCCCAACATAAATCCTGAAACCAAATGAGTTTCTTGAAGTTCAATAATCGATTCTTAGTTGTGAGTTCCCTTAGCCAAGAAAAATGAGTAAAAGGGGCCGTCCGAGAATTGAATGATTCTAGGTTCTTGCTTTGCATTGTCGCAAAATCAGAAATAAGACTTCTTGATCCCATTTGTATGGTATAATCACAAAATGCTTGTAGAGGAGATGAATGCATGCTAGAATATTTTTGCAACAAGCTTACTATAGTATTTTGTATTTCTCCTTAAGAAACTCTCTGATAGGCTTTGGAAGGGTTACCCTTGGATCTGTAAACTCCTGAATTACCTCTGGGGACATTGATTGGTAATCAAAATATCGTATTTTCTGATTTGAATTCACCTTTTCACATCTTCTAAATTCTAAATTTTTGATATTGGGGATGAGTTCTCTTATAGTAAGTACAAGTTCTTGTATATTCTCTGCATCATAGCTTCTGAAGATTGGAATTCCATCTGATTTCAGATCATACATAATTTCCACTATATATCCATTGAAATATAATTCCTCTTCCGTCAAGAACGATCTAAGTATCCAAAATGGAGTGCGGTGGACCACATGATTTTCCTCGATAATTCTGAGTCCCATTGCTTGACTCATTCTTACCTCCTCCTCCGAATAAATGTCAGAGAACAAGGAAATCCTATTCAACTTCACCATTCGTTCAACCCCTTGTTTCTTGAAATAGAGTTTCATTGCACTTAGACCGGTGTACTTCAATTCCATAAGATTTTCTAAGATTGCAAGAATGAGCAATAATTCTCCTGTCATTGATAGTATGATGATGAAAACATTGAGGAGAATTGAAGGAGTTGAGAAATAAATCTGCTGAATAGTTGATATAACTAACCAGATAATAGCTAAGAAAGCAAAGAGAAAGAAACGAGATCTTCTTCTCTCAGCCTCCTTCTGCAGATCAGTATCGTATATCTCGATCTCATTACTCCTGAACAGGATGACATCTAGCACCATTTGAAGTTCATTTTCACAGATTAGAGCTTTTCGGACACAAGGTCAATCAATGAACTCCTTATGATTCTATAAGTATTTATTATCACATTTGATGCAATTGTTAAGTTGTTCGTTCAGGCTATCCTACTGGTACTGACCATTCTAATTCCGGGGTACTATTTGCGAAATGAATTTTCACCTTTTAGAGGTGAGAAAATATCTTCTCTTTATGTCTTCATAGAATCATTGGTTATTGGCACGTCTGTGCTGATAATTCCTATGCTCATAATAGGGGTTCTTGTTAGAGATTCACTGGATCAGGTAGTGTACCTCTTCTTCTTCTTCAATGGATTTACAATTATTGCTTATCTTGTTCAGATGCTCTCAAAAATCAAAAATATTGAGAGTTCTTGGAGTTCAACAAACTTCAGGGAGAGTCTTAGAAAAATTGAACTCAGGAGAGAATCGACCCATGTGTATGATATCCAGAGAGCTCTAATTTATGTGATTTTCGGGATAGTAGGATCAATAACTCTCGCGAATTTTATTATGCCACCAAGAGGATGGGATGCACTTCACTTCTATTTTCCCAATGCAAGGTATTTCTACAATTCTGATGAGATTCCCTTTGCAGTAAATTACCTAAATTTTCTACCACCGTTTAAACCACCACTAAACGTGTTGCTCTATACCTACGACAATTACCTCACCTCAGATTTTGATTCACAATTATTTCCAATTGTCTTTATTATTGGAATACTGTGCGTGACTTACTTATTCGGAAAGGAACTTGGGTTTGGTAATAAATTTTCCCTGTTGGTAATTCTTCACATACTTACTCTCCCTGCATTTTTCATGACATTTAGGGAGTATATTTACTACCAAGAATTACCTGTGACTTTCTACTATTCAGCAACTATTCTTTTCTTCTATAAAGGATCAAAACTCCTCAAAGATCCTGTCGGTTTAGATCGGATGAAAGGAAGATATTACATTATTCTCGGGTCGATCTCTGCTTCATTAGCTATTGCTTCGAAGATATCCGGATTCACAATCCTTCCTGCTATATTTATCTTCTTTCCAATTGTCAAGAGTAAGAAGATCAATTTACTCCTCAAAGTACCTCTTACAGTTGCATTTGTAGGCTTCTTAGTCATTAAAGGAATCTCCTCTACCTACATCTGGACAGTAGTTGTTGTTGCATTTTTTGGACTCCTTCTCATCTATCTTGTAGCATCTGAGAAGCAATTCTCACAGATAACCACTATCAGGTACACCTGGGGGTTACTGATTCCTGTTATGATTGCAGCTCTTTGGATCTGGCAGATAACAAGGGTCAAAGGTGCTGGAGACTATCTCTACAACCTATACTTCAGTATCATATCTCTTAATGTACAATGGAAATTTGAGGGGATTCAGCATATCACACAAGTATACGTCGAGAATGCTCATGCATCCTCATGGTTTATGTCTGTTTTCACGATTTTCTTTGCATCACAGATGAATGGCTTCCTTGGCTTCTTCAGGATATTTTCGATAGTAAATACAGTGAGACACAGGAAAGAAAGTAAACTCGGGATGATGCTGACTTGGTTGGTATTTTTCTATATCATGTGGCTCACTTACTTCTCTACAGTATCAGTTAGGTATCTCTCCATAATCTGGATACCACTCTCCTTCCTGACAATTGACGGGATGCTGAGAACATTTGACTTCTTTATCAAATCATCTGATCGAAAATTCTATACATTGTTGCTCAATGATTCTAAATATGACATTCTTCCTAAGCATATATTTGTTGGCTTCTTTGTTCCATTAGCTTCTAGCAGTCTCCTGTACTGGCCATTTATTCCGTTCCAGTATGCCACTAAGTTTTTCAATATCCCTTCATATGAATATCACCATAATGTCATTCAGACGATGGTATACCTCGTTATATTCAATGCTTTATTCATATACTTTGCAGTTTTTGTGAATGATCCTATTAAGATCCAGAATATCCTGAAGGTTGATTTGAAGAAGGTGAAGGTTCCTAGGAGACAGGTTATTCTTACAAATTTACTCATCGGATTCTCCTTGACAGGAATAATGGGGCCTTACATGCTAGATGGTGGTCTCTTTGCCATTTCCGGTTTTGACAAGACAAAATACTCTGATAACTTCATTTATGATAATAGATTAGCTGTTCGAGAGCTCTTTTCAGCTAGAAAAGATGAACTATCCATCCACGGATATTACAATGGGTCTCAATCTCCCTGGTTTTGAATATTACCTCAATCGTCCATTTTTAGAATTACAAGAACTCGATGGTTTGTTAGAGTTTAATGCTGGATCAAACTCGATTTTTTACTCGAATGATACCCAGAAAGTCATTTCAGAATTTATAAATAAAGATATCAGACTGTTAGTTGCAATGAAACCCGCTCATTACTTTTATGAGACCTACAATCTGATTAAAGAGAAGTATCCCTTCCTATCGATTATTGAGAATAATGGGAAGTTGGTATATGAAAATTCTGAATTTATGCTCTTTAGAGTTGTGTAGAAATTCAAAAGCAATTTATAGATATGAAATCACCTCGTACTGTGAACACCTCGCTGATCTTTAGATATTTTGTTCATAATCATCGCAGGACAGTGACTGCAATCAAGATTCTCTCGATTGGTATAATTGCGATTTCAGGGACAATCCAGATGGTTAATGTACTTTCTGCTCAAATAGATAATATTGCAGTTCTTCCAACAACAGCGAGCTCCAACACTATTCACGTACTTCCTGATGAAGGATTCTTCTCAGATAATCTAAGAAGTCATTTATTGGAAATTGCAGAGAGGTACAGAGTTAAGGCATCGATGTTCATGAGTGTGGGTGATGCGATCCTCTCTCAAAAAAATATCTCCTATCCACTTCCTATCATGATAGTGAATATAAGTAAATTCCTACCTTCAGTATTTCCATTGTACAATAACATTGCAGGACTTAAGGCTAATAACTCTGGAATTTACATAGATCAGACGAATGCGATTGATCTTGGAGAGCAAGGGATTTATCTTGACAAGAAGGTGAGAATCAATAGTGGAATTTTGGAGAAGAATATTTCCACAAATGTCTATTCCCAGATTAATTCAGGAGAGTTCTTTGGACTTCTCTTTGATAGCTCTGTCGCAGGGAACTTTACTGAGAATCAATTTCTTATACGTACTTCTCAGCAGTCAGTTGACAAACCACTTGTAGATACTTTGAATGAACTTCCTGGTATCAAAATCCTACTCTCAAATGGCAAGGATAGATTCATACAAGCTTCTGCAATTCAAATAATACATATAATGTACTACCTCTACCTGATGATATCAGTCCTAAGTTTTATGTCTATTGCAATCCTCATCAAGAATATTATTGATGAATCAGAGGAGGAGATACGAGTCATGAAATCAATCGGATTTACTAATTTTCAATTGGTGACACTATTTGCAGGTCAGGCATCACTAATTGGATTAATAGGATCGGTTTTTGGGGTTCTAGTCTCCTTTATTTTTGTGAATTCTGCCTTTTCGCTTCTGACTCTACTTGGTATCGGAATCTTCATTCCTCCCAAGCTTTACCTTATCCAAGCACTGCAGCGAATATTCGAAAGTCAGATAATTGCAGTAGGTGCTGCAATCATTCCAATTTACAACAGGTTCTGGAGGAGATAGTCATAGGGACACTAGCTGACTATCTTGGACTTAAAGTCATCATACCTCGAAAGAGGATGATTAACAGCATAATCGTCATTATTATCTCTTCCACGATTTTCGTCGGATCGCTCTCAGTTATCTATGACCTCAACAGTGTGAGTACAGATTTTCTTGGAGATGAAAAGAATGTCGTTGTAATATACAATCCAGACGCAACGACACCATTCACATCAGTGATTCCTGAAATCCTCGAACAATCTTTAATTGATTTTCCGGGAGTGGAATTTACGAGTGCAGAGATACTTCAACCTGTGGTAGTCAATGATTTTCCTGTGTATGTCCGAGGAGGAAGGTTACCTGCACTACGCGCATTTGACAAGAATGGTCAGCTGGACTCTCCAGAGAATCTTACACAGATAATCAGTACACAAGCAGTGATAGGTTCAAATATTGCAGAGAGGTTACATCTTCAGATAGGCGATGGTATTCTCCTCGATTCTATAATCACAGAGAAGAACATTAAAGTCAATGTAGTTGGAATTTTGAAGAATTCATTTTACACTGATGAGATCCTTGTCTCCCTCTCTGTAGCTCGTTTTCTCTCTACAGCACAGCCATACCAAGTTGGCCACATAAGGGTTAAGTACAATCCTGACATTGTTTCCAAACAGGAACTCTTTGAGATCGCACTGAAAGAGTACACATTGAAATTCCACTTCATACTCGGTAATGTATCGAAGAATTTCAAAGACTACCGAATAAGAATTTATACAAATACGTCTGCCAATCCAATCCTATCGCAGAGGATTCAAGCGGATTCTACGTACTACCTCACAACTAATGTGTACAGAATGGATATAGTCTCGAAAGATGGGTACATCATCCCAACAAATTTCACCAATTATTTTGGACTCTTCTATGATATTGGGGTTACGGTACAAATACACAATTCACAATTCAATAAGCGAATAACCATTTTGAATCAAGGGAAAAACATTCCCAATCTAGAATACAATATTCATTCTGATCTCCAGAATTTTGAGAGTAAAGGAACATTTAATGAAAATGGATCTACATCTACTCTCCTTCAATATGGGGACTATAATCTTACGGTCTACTTTTACGATACTTCTCAGGTTTTTCCACTTTTCGTCAACTCAACAAAAACCGAGATCTATGATATCTCTATTCCTTACAAGTCCCTCAGAAGCTCGGATTTCGTAAATGGGTCAATATTTCCAGAAGGTTCATTTGATATTGAGCTAGGTCCTTTCAACTATGCGTTTGAAGTTCTCATTGATGGTAATTTAATCTTTGAGAAGGATGGTTCGATTCAATATTACAAGATCCATTTGAATACTTCAGATGGACTGCACACATTAGTTGTGAATAATGTACTCTATGGTCAGTCCTCAATTATCTGGTCATTCACAGTTGATTCAGGATATGAATTATCTGATTCAATAGACTTGATAGACTATGCACATTATAATTCCTCTGAGAGTATTCAGCTAGATATTCCCTCAGTTTTACCAGAGTCCTTAGAAGTCGAGATAAACAGTATTCCATGGACTATTCTTGAAAGTAACAACACTCGTAAAATACTATTACCACATTCTGTGGGACTCTACACTATACAAGTATCTGGGACGTCTTGGATTAGAACCAAATTGAGCACCATTATTCACATAATAAGAGATAATTCTACTGCATCGATTGGATGGTTATCTCCTTCAGATATTGCTTTAAGAAACCATGACACGATGAAATTTTGGAGTAAAGAGGTACCAAATTTGAGTGATTCCGAATGGATTTTCAAGAATGAGTCAAATGGAATCTACTCCATTGAACCAAATTTTGCAAATGAAGTAGACTTTCTTGCACTCAATAAGGTAGTTTTTGATAGCGGGGAGTCTCTTTCTTTCACTCCTGTAAGAAGTTATTTTGATGACATTTCATTTACAGATGAACAGAATAATGAGATAAATGCCTCCTCAATTTACACAGGTGATCTCATCCGACTTAATTTTAGTCAGATGAATTACAGAATAACTCTGGTTAATACTTCTCAGCAAATCGTAGCAAATCGTCTTATTAGCGTCCCCAACACGTTGAGTATTTACCAATTCAAGCTCATGAATTTACATACTGGATTCATTGAGACGCTAAATCTGCAACTAGATGATGTGTCAAATAGCTCTTCTCTTCCTGAATTGAAATATCAGATCCCAAGTATTCTACTCAATGAATCATATGCGATTACATCTGTATCAGGTGATCTCCACCTAGATTTGGACTGGGTAAATGGAACCAATTACCTTCGTATAAATCTCTCTGAAGGGGAGACGAGAGTCCTGCGAATTCCATTCGGTCAGAGCATACTCAATATTTCATCTGCCGGAAATTCTACATCATATGCTCTTCGTCGTGATATCCCAAATAGTGGTAGTTATCAACTTGTTGGATCAAGGATTGAATTTCCGAATGGATTTCTCGAAGGTATTCCTTCGACACAGATGATCTTATTCCATGATCCCATGACATACTACGCTGGAGGAGATGTATTTACTTCCCTATCAATAATTCCAGATATAAAATTCACTGGATCACTCATAACAGATAAAAACAAATTAAACGTCTCAATTTCTGAATTTTCATCAGCACAATACAATATAGATTACCTCAATGGGACGATAAACACGGGTAATTTCCTCGATTATATCGAGATAGATACACTGGTTCAAAATATTGATGTGAGATTTACAGGGCTTGATTTAGGTGGTCGGGTATTTTCATTGATGCGATCGATAAAATTGAATCAACCAAGACTCATTCATCACTTCACCTTCACAAATAGAACAGATTCTGGAAGCCTTAACGGAACCCTGATTATTACTGAAGTTAATACACAGTACATACATTCCATTCAATTTAATTCAACTCAAAGTGAAATAGATGTAGAATTGTTAAGTACCTCTTATACATACAAAGTCGTCGATCCATATGGAAACTTAGTGTATTTTGATATAATAGATCAGTCAGATGTTTCTCATAAAGTGCTTGTTGGTGAGCTCAGTGTCAACTTTACGTATTCTATTCCTAATTTAGGAACAAGTGGGGCATTTTCAGGAACAGTAAATTACAAGCCACATTCGACTACAATTTGGACAATCTCCAATATAAAAAAAGGAGATCACTTGACTTTTGCACCTGGAGTGTATGATTTCATCTTCCAGAAGGGAGATTTCTCATACAATATCACACAATTTCTCAATCAATCCGTGACTATTGATGTCGCATTTCCTATTGTCACTCAAAATATTCGAATTGTCTTCTATGAGACGCCTCGAGATTCCACAATCGAATTAACGATGACACATCTTAAGATTGGAAGCTCACCTATTCCAAATAAAATTACTTCAAATCCTAATTCGTGGGTAGTTCCAAATGTTCCGATTGGAGATTTGAAGCTCCATTTCAAGGGAGATTTAATTGAATACGTGGAACTTTTTAATCTGAACTCGACGCGCACACGGTTAATTACTATTTACTTTATTGATAAAAATGCTCAAGCAGGGCAATCATTTAGCAGCAGTTACAATAAACCTCAACTGAGAAATGGGCAGTATGGTCTCGCTCAGAATTCAGAGTATCTAAACTCCTACCTTCAAGGCTCACTCTCTATTATCAATCTTATTCTCATCACAGAGGTGATGATAGTTTTCATCATATCATTTGTGAATGTGTCGATATTCCTCTCATCAGTAACTGAGGAATCTATAAAGGAGCTTCGTATCATGAGAACAATTGGGTTCTCCCACTTTTGGACTTTTTACAGTTTTTCAAAGTCACTCGTGATCTTCGGTATCCTCGGTGCATTTGCTGGTCAAATTCTCTCTTCGTTCTTCATTGATCTCTTCATCAATTCGAATACCCTCATAATCTTTGGACATAGTTTCACCCCAGAAGTTAATCAACCTGTAATAATTATTGGAAATATCATCTTTACACTTACGGTATTGATCTCTTCAGCAGCATACTCCTACAGAAGACTTGTAAAAACATAATAAAGGAATTGCAATCAATTGGCTGTTTGTTGCAAGGAAATAAAAAGGAAGGTGCACTACAATTATCTATGCCGCATTTCAGGATTATCGATGAGGATGCTGAAGAGATCCAAATGTGTTTTGAGCGAGCACGGGTTCACATCCGTTCTGCATATAGGAGGCGGGATGAGGGAAAAGATTATCATGCGATTGCCACAATGTACGATGCATTGGAGTATGGTCTCCGCTGGTATTTACTTAAAATACAGCCTGATAATCCATCAGACGATAGGTTCTTCATCACCAAAGCTTTTTCCCACGCCGATCTTCCTAGTTCTCTAATTGAGAGAGTAGTAGAGATAATGGATAATTTGATGGATTTGGATGAAGAGGTCGTGAATCCAGAAATAGTCGCAGAATTCTTTGAGATTTCTGAGAGGGTACTTACTCATTTGGAATTGTACCCATTTAATTTCTCAGTGCTTCCAGATGAGTTCCCGGGGATATATTGATGAATTGTCCTGATTGTAACAGATCAAATCAAGAAGGTGCAAACTTCTGCAGTTATTGCGGACGTTCACTGAGCGGTACAAAAGGAAAACTCATGGGATACTTCAAGAGAGCAAAACACAAGGCTAATACTCTCACACAGAACACAAAGGTGCATATTTCTTCAGATCTGGGCAACTTCATCGAGAAGATAGAGAGTAATGGGATTACTGTGGGCAGTAGGAGATTGGGCAAGCAGAAGACTCATGAGGTAATTCGTCACCTTTCGGGTCTCAGAAAAAGAATCAGTCCAGCTGACTTCAATAGTGTAGATGAGTACAATGAGTGGATCACCAATCTCGACGAAAGACTTGGTTCTGATAGTTGTATTATATGCTTTCAAAAATGGTCTGCAAATTCCCAAATTGTTGTTTGTAAGTACTGTTATCAAGGTGGTCACTTGGAGCACATGACATCTTGGTTAAATTCAAGGAACAGCTGTCCACTCTGCTTAGAGCCGTTGACAGCTAAGGATTTATTGATGGTAGAAAATGTTGGTCACTAATCGATCTATTCAAGAGCTGTGCATCAGTTGTTCGAATGGACAATGGAACTATACTATGAGATCATTGAGGGAACAGATCCAGAAGCTACTCCTATCTACCTATTACACACAATTCCACTTGATGGAAATTATCTGAGAACTAGTCTCGATGGAATTGATCACAAAAATACTATTGTCTCCTTGGACTTCAGAGATCACGGACGATCTGATGACAGTAAGAGGAAGAATCAGCTGAAATTCAGAACTTTTGCGAATGATGTCAATAATCTCAGAAAGAGTCTTGGGCACAAGAATGTGATTCTCTTTGCTCATGGTATTGGAGGGTTTGTTGCACTCAAGTTTCTTATGTGGCACAGGAAGAATGTAGAGAAGTTGGTTCTTTTTGAGACCGCTGTTGACAGTAAATACAGGCGAAAGTTAGCTTGGAATATCCGAGAGAGATTCAGCAATCAAGTCAAAGATCTTCTCGAACCCTTCAAGATAAATGCTTCTGCAACTGCACTCGAAGTGAAGTTCTACCAGAGTTTTGCCATGCACTTCAGCACACCAAATTACACCAAGGCGAAGTATTTGATGGAATCCTCTAACAAAATGGGGTTATTGGCATACGCCTTGATGCACAAGGAATTTGATGAGTATAATATGAAGGGAATAGGTCGCAAGTATCGTGGTTCCTGTCTCCTGATAAGGGCGAATGGAAGTCTTTGGCCAGAAGAAGAACATACACGTCTGAAGAAGGAATTTCCACAATCTCAAGAGTTGATCTTGGATAAAGGCGGACACTACTGTATGGTAGAAGACCCATCATATTTCTGGATGAGTATCATGGAGAAGATCGAAGAATGACCCTTGAGTTAGTACATCTACTACAATACCTTCGAGAAGGTACTTTGATGTATACTGAACTCTATGATCTCATACTTGGAAGAATTTATGAATACGATCAGAAACTCCATGCGCTGATCAATATCGATATAGATGCAAATAGTGTCGGATACATATTTGATGAAATAGCAAGAGGAACAATCCCAATAGTGACAAACCCTTGTTCGGACTTCCATTCTCGGTGAAGGACACAATCCTGACCTCAGGAATTGTGACAACCGCTGGAACTGACCTTATGGAGACTAGCAGACAGGCTGAGATTGTGACGATTCTTCGAGCTCTCGGAGGTTTTGTCATCTCAAAAACCAATTGTCCTAAATTTTCATTGGATATTCAGACCTTCAATGACATCCTCCCTCCCACGCAAAATCCATACGCACCAGAACTCACCTCAGGAGGATCCTCTGGTGGTTCAGCTGTCTCAGTTGCAATGGGATTTGACACATTTTCTGTAGGAACTGATCTGAATGGATCTTTGCGTATCCCTGCAACTTTTTGTCATGTTTGCTCCATCAAACCAACAGAAGATCTCCTTCCGGTTGATGGAGTGCTTCCACCGCTAAAACCAGTTGATGTGAAGAGATATAACCTGACTGTAGGCTTCCTTGCTCGAAGAGCTTCAGATCTCAGTTACATCATGGAAAGTGTCCTTGAGTATCTTATGGTCAAGCAAGAGAAGAAAAGTGGTGTGCCAACCATTGGCATTACCCCATTCTTTGAAGGTGTACAGACGGATGATCGAATAATTCTCAACATACGCAATTTACGAGAATTCCTTGAATTGAACTATAAGGTATCTGACATTAATCCTGCATTTGATCTCAAGAAATTGACGAGAGTCCAAGGAGTTCTCGCAAATTCCTACATCCACCTAGATCACGAGTACCTAGATCATGTCAATCCAAATCTTCTTAGTTCATCCGAGGATGTTGAATGGGCTGTCGAGGAGAAAAGAATTGTCCGAAAGATGGTGGATGATATTTTCCAAACAATCGATTATTGGATTCTTCCGGTAACTCCGACTCTTCCATTCCCCCATAATCTCAACCATGCCCCGATCCTTATCAATGGAGAATACGTAAATTACTGGAAGGGAACACTCCCCTACTGTACTCCATTCTCGGTCTCTGGACATCCTGTCGTCACATTACCTATGACCCTTATAGATGGGATACCCTTCGGAGTGCAAATTGTTGGGAGGTATGGTAGAGATCTGGAACTTCTTGAATTTGCGAAAATACTCGACGACAAACTGGATAACAAGCAATTTCCCACTATATTCAATGAAATATTCAGTGAATATTAATGAATAATCATTTATACGAAGTCTCAATAGATTATAAGGTTCAATGGAGATATCTGAAAATTTCATTGTTAGAGGTAAAATAGTTAATCCTGATGGAGAGATAATTGAGGATGGTGGGGTCTACATACGGAAATCGTATATCCAAGATGTAGGTGACTTCTCTACAGTTTCTAAGAAGTATCCAGATTTGAGGGTCATTGGGAACTCTCGTAATTTGGTTATTCCAGGATTCGTCAATACTCACAGTCATGCAGTTCAATCCTTTTTCAGAGGTGCAGCTGATGATCTGGAGCTTCTTGATTGGTTGAATCAGGTGATACTCCCAGGAGAGGCGACACTAACGCGCGAAGAACTCTATGCCTCCTGTAGAATTGGATATGCCGAGATGCTCATGTCAGGTATCACTACTACAAATGATATGCTTACTGCAAAGTATTCTGAGAGGGGTCTACAAGCTGCTGTTGATTCGGGAATTCGGGGAAAGGTCGGAAAGATGCTCATGAATCGGAATGTTCCAGAAGGACTTCTTGAGGACCGGGTGCAGATCATGAAGGAGGTTCGAGAGCTGAGTGTGAAATACCCGAAGGGAGGAAGAATTGAGTTCTCAATCACCCCAAGATTCATCATAGCTTGCACAGATGAACTTATGGCTGAATCTGCTGAATTTGCACGTCAAAACAATCTTCTCTTTCACACACATGTTGCAGAGAATTTGAATGAGGTGGTAGATGTCCAGAAGATGACTTCATTGACTTATTTCATGGCTATGGACTCATTCGGTGCAATGCACGATAATTCCATATTTGCACACTGTATCTGGCCCTCCCAAATTGAAATGAAACTCATCAAGTCATCAGGTGTAAACATTTCTCACAATCCCAGCTCTAATGGCAAGCTCTCATCTGGGATAGCTCCAATCTTAGATTATCTGGAAATGAGTAACAATGTAGGACTTGCTACAGATGGCTCCCCTGCAACGGGTGGACATGATATGTTCCTTGAAATGAAATTAGCATCATTCTATCAGAAAGCCAAGTTCAACGATCCAACACTACTCCCCGCCGAAAAGATTTTCGAGATGGCAACCCTAATGGGTGCAAGAGCGTTAGGTTACAAGGATGTTGGGCTTATCCGCCCTGGATACAAGGCAGATCTGGTGCTCCTTGATACAAACAAACCAAATGCATATCCACTGTACAATCCAATATCCTATATTGTCTATACTGCAACTAAGCGGGAGGTATCCACTGTCATTGTAGATGGAAAAATTCTTGTGAATGATGGGTCACTGCAATATGATATGACAGAATTTTATAAACTTGCAGAGAAATACGCCTCTGAGAAGCCATTTCAAAAGAGAAAATAAAGCTCTTATTCAATTAATTCATGGTTCTTTGTCACGACTTTTGATTTAAAATTCTCTTCCATCATTAATATTTTCTCCAACCCGAAGAACTATCAATTGCACTGTGACTAATGTACAATTTTCGAGCAGATTCATCACTGTTTTTCTCCTTCCCTGAAGTAATGTGGGAGATGATAGTAGTTTTCCAATTAATCAAGCTAGTTTTATATATTCTAGTATGGATAACTCATACAACAGGTGCTATGATGCGAAATAATATTACTTCCATACTTATAGTTTTACTACTATTACTTGGAGGAACAAATATCTTCTTGGATACCGGAGCCAGAGAATCATCTGTCAATGTAAGCCAAGTAACATATCAGATGAGTCCTTGGTATGAGGAGCATATCTACACTGATGTACATTCAGATGGATCAATCTATGCTCGAGCTGAATTACAGGGTAATATCCTGAATTTTGGAGCTTATGATCTAAACACTTTTGTTGATGATAACCTTCTCAGTATATTTGAGTGGGGTGACATCTGGACTGGACCATCTTACTCTCCAGATGATAGGAACCTGAATATTAATCTGAACTTTGCTACCAATGATGCAACCCAAGCAGAGACATTAGCTTGGGGGATGGTCAATGCGTTCGGAAGTTATGCAAATTTCTATGATGTCGTATTCACTGGATCATTTCCAGAAGATTCCTATGATGGTGGTGTGCAGCATTATAGGACAAGAGTGACCTTTAATGGTCATGTTGACTGGATAAGTTTTCAGGACATCATTGATATCTCAGTCCCAAGGGACATTGGAGGCATTGCAGCCACGGTAGATGTCTATCAGGCAAACAGTCTTAATTTCAATTTCTGGAGTGAGGGTGATGATCTAGCTGCCACCATTGGCTTGAATTTTAATAGTAATGTCAATTCTCTCCAGGGAGGACATTCATTTTCTCTCAAAGATTTGGTTCATGTCTCCTCATTTGAACCTTCATCATATGGAATGCTACGCTTAGATCATAGTTTCCCCGATGTATCGAATCTTCAATATTCCGTTGGAAATACCTCAAATAGCAATGTCTGGATACAGAAGAATACTCCTGCAGAGAGTCATAATAAGGATTATATCTGGGGAATCCGTACAGAGATTACAGGAGGATCATATTCTGATATTACATTTAGCTTTGACTATATTTTTGTCCCTTGGAATAGGGAGAATAGGGAAGAAGTTTGGCATAGCATTGATCCGAGAGGATATGGTAGGGCAGATCTGGTTGTCTATGGAACTGAAAGAGCTTCGCCTCTTGCAACTCTCCTTCCTAACGCTACCGTATTTGACGATATTCTTGGATTGAATCTGCATGTAGATCAATCCGTGCATGTAATTCCTGGGCATGACGGGATTTGGATGGATGTCTTCTTCCCCTCTGGTTATAATCAAACTATGGCTAATTCAACCACCGAACAGATTGCAAATGAGTTATCAACGATTGGACTCAATTTTAATCACACAAATATCAATCCTAATGATATGTGGTGGGATGAGTCCACTCAAGAGAGTCAATCAGTTCTTAGTGTCTCTTTTGATGGTTTCATAAATCAGACAGAGTACATAGATATGGTTAGTAGTACATTAGTGTACTCGAGATCAGCTGCCATGCAAGCTGTTACATTAAATCAGATGGACACATTCTACTGGAATCTTAATAGAGACATATATGGTCCCTATATGCGAGCAGGTATTGGTGCATTCTCACTCGGAAGGGGCGAGATAAACCCCACCCCAGTGTTTAGTCAAGATGTCCAGATGCGTGCCACACTCTCCCTCTTCAATTTACCATTAATGAGCTTTGGAGGGTCAATCCCTTGGAATGAATATTCAAGTATTCTCTCAATTCATTCGGAAACATATTTTGATGGAAATTGGGATGGATTATCCTTCCAACCAGATCGGAACAATGGATTTGATTGGTGGACTAACCGATGGTCATGGGAAGACAATGGAAGAAGCTTTTTTAGTTACGAAGTACAGGTCTTCTCTTCAAATCCACAACTACAGGATGATAATGGTGTACCATATGCACCTCTGGGAAGTGTCGATGTGAGTTTTGACGTGAAATATCTTCCAGGTTCGGCAGATATTGAATCTCCTTGGGGTAATCTTTACTATGATAATGGAGCAGCCACCGGTGATTTCGGGACAGATCATTCTGAACTTGGTGGACAGGTGCTCTCTGGATCAGAAAACATAGGTACATGGACAAGTGACCAGACGGGACCAGATTACTGGAACGGAACCCAATTCTTACAGAGGTTCCCATCCAGTGGAATTGCAAGTGTTATGGGAAGCATGTACCGAGTGGATGCACCAGTTGATCTTCCAATCTTCAATATACAGATACCAATGACGCAGGATCCTACTTACACGCAGTACTGGAGTGCGAATTTACCCACAACTTCCTATCCGGATGGTGAGTGGACAATGAGATCCGATGTATTCGATAATGCTGGAAACAAGGGTACTACAGAGAGACAATTTACCATCGACAATTATGATGGCTCTTATACTCCAGCAACTATTACGTGGGCAGAATCTGCTCTCAATCATACAGATGTGAGCGACATTGTCACACTTCACTTCAATGTCACAGACGACGTTGGAACATATGCTACTATTCTCTGGAATAATATTGGAGGAAATATTATCAATGCTACCAACACCATAACTGTAGGCACAGATGAGGTAACTATGTATGAATTTAATTTTGATACCCTTACTATGGGTATTGAGAATGAAGAGGTGAAACTGACTGTTGAGACTTTGGACTATGATGGTCACTGGAGTTTCTCCACTCTTGTATTGAGAATTGATAATATCAAGGTTGGAAATCCTCCCACAATCACCCTTATCGCTCCAGATAATAATCTTCTAATCAACACTACTGAGGCTCCTCTTCTGACTATCACAGCTGATGTCCAAGATGACTGGGGTTTGAAGTCAGTAAAGGTCGTATTTGGAAGTGGTTCTGAGTTCTTCATGTTCCGTGACAATAATACGGGTCAATTCACTACAACTATAGATGTATCTAACTGGAAGAGTGGATCGTACTCATGGAAGGTTGTCGCAGAAGATGTAGATGAGAACACGCATGTGGTCACATCTGAGATGAGAGCGTTTACGATCCAGAGTTTAAATGAGGTAGATACTCAAAATCCAAGTATTGAGCTACTGAGTCCAGAGGATCATTCCACTGTTAATGGCACTGTCAATATCAGATTCAGAGCGACAGATGATCATGGAATTCAACAGGTAGTTCTCACATTACCAGATGTTTCAGTCAATTCAATGACTGCAAGTGGTGATGAGTATTCTACCACATGGGACACTACGATAGATGTTGACGGGGATTATACACTTACAGTAAGTGCAAAGGATAATTCTGGTAATACTGCCACTCTTACACTTACTCTCACTGTAAAGAATGGTAGAACTTCAACAGGACCACCTGAATTAGGTGTTCCTGGATTTGAGCTACCAATAGCGTTATTCACATCCGTCTTCATGGCAATATACATAAGACGTCGGAAGAGCTAATAATCCTCCAATAGAATTAATGTATTAAGTAAATCTCTATTAGAATTTTCTGAAATAAGCTACGAGATCATCTGGATCCTGTAATTCAGCTTCAAAATCTGTGAATTGAATCATTGTAAATAGATCCTCCTTGAGTTCATCGATCTGAATTATCTTCAGAGCTAATTCTTTAAGCTTCTCTACCTGCTGGGATACTGTATTGATTAGATGAGAGATATCGATACTTTCTGGATGGTACAGATCATTGATGTCAATTGTATCAAAAATAGTCATACTCTCTATCTCCTCGATTAAATCAATTAATTCAGAAAGTCCCAGCTCCTCAATTTTCCCTCTCAAGCTGAGTACTGTGCTGGCAAGATTTGCATACTTCACCGTAATATCATCAAGCTGCTGGTTTTGCTGTGATCGAGCGACAATGGTCAATGTCTTCTGGAATTGATCCTTTGGATCACGGCTCATATTGTAAAATTCTTCAACGAATTTCATTAGGATATTCTCATCATTTGAAATTACATAGTAATGATGGATGCTTGCCAACCAAGCTAATCTCCGGGTATTTATCATGTGCTCTATGTCTTTCCGGAAGGCATCAGCTGTAAGTTTGTCATCATTGAATTTACCTTCTTCATATAAGCTAAAGATTCGGATGATAGATGTGAGGAGAGGTAGATTCAGATCAATGGTGTCTAATTTTTTTGCAGCTGCATCTCTGTAGTGCATACTGAGAATTGACACTAGACCCAAATTCTTGATTTCTGAAAGTTTGCTAGCCAGAACTATACACTTTGGGATCAAATCCGTCCGTTCTGCAATTTTTTCTCGACCATCAATGCTATTTCCGTTTTGTGCAGTGTAGCTCTTCCATTCAAATGATTTTGTGATTTGATGGAGGTTGTCCTCTATCTTACTTCGCAGGTGTTCAATTTTCTCCTGCTTTACCATATCTGAGGTTGGTATACTGCTCACATCTAAAGTAGCAATCTCTTGTAGTTTCTTACTGAGTGAATCCACTTCAATACTTGCAACAGTTATAAATTTCTTCGCTGAATCAACCTCCATTCCTTTGATATCAAACTGATTGAAGAGGTCAAGAGTCTCTTCTATATTTTTCAGGATCTTTGTCACACTCGACATATTGTATTCCATACTTTGAACAGGAATGTCTGAAATTCCTCGTTTGATCTCTGTGAATTTCTCATGAACTTTTACTAGCCCGTCACCGTAGTCTCCTCCTCCCAAGTATACCCTACTCCTAATGATAAATTTCGGGTGATCTTTTATTCTCTGAAATGAGGCTTCAATCTTGTTTACCAACTCTCTGACCATCTTCATGTGAATATTGTTGTAATCAGTTATTTACTTTGCGCATGAGATTCTTCATGAAAATTGGAAGAACGTCCCATGTGCTTTCACTGTATCAGATGAAAAGAGGTCTGTTGGAGTTTATATAAGAAAATGGGTCAATTCAGTACGTGGATATTAGGGGATTTAGTGACGTACAAGATGAAGTTGAAATCCTGAGGAAAAGTCTATATTTTGGCTTTGTCGATGTTCCACATTCGGCATTGACAGTCAATGATGTCATTAGGCTTCTCCTACCAGAGGACAATGGGTCAGTAAGGATTGAAAGAAATGGTGATATGTACTTTGTCTACCAATTAGTGGATGATATCGAGATGATGACTATATCCTTCTTTCTTAATAGAGAGACCTCTAAATTTAGGCTCCTTTTCGATGCCTTTGACTCAAATAACTATGACGAGAGAACGATGAAATTCTCAATGTGATCTGATCTTTGTTAGAATTCTTTTTAGAATCTTGAATTTCTGTTCTGCAATTGCGAGTGTTCCCAGAAAGCCTATAAATACCATTTCAGTAATTGAACTTGAGGGTGTGGGTGCGGTGGTTGATTCTGGTAAGTCAATTTGGGTGCTGAATTCACCCTTGTAGTTTCCACTAAGTGAAATTCTAAGAATACCCCCAGAATCGACTGGGATTGAGAATGTTGTGTTCTCTGTGGTCATTCTGAAAACGGTGCTCCCTTGAATCAGTGTTACATCAAAACTACCTTCTACCGGAATTTCTGGATGTACTGTTATCTGGACTGTATCTCCGACGATTTCATAAGATACTTGGAGATTGACAGACTTTGGATTGACTGTGAATAGACCGCTTAAATCGACCCTGTGATAGTTGGGAGTTTCAATCGATATTGTGAATGTGTATTGCCCAGCATCCAGAGAGTTTGGAACATCTAGCAAGCTTCCATTGTAGACTGCCACTCCATTTTGAAAAATCTCTATTGATACATTAGATTCTGGTAATAATCCATCAAGAACCGGATCAATAGCTGTGAGGTATTCTGTGTCATTTATAGTGATAGCAGGATGAATATATCCCTCCTCAACAACAATGTGGTCAGTAGACTCGATATCAGCAGTATTTTCAGTATTGGATGCAAAGACATGCAGTAGGTATTCTCCAGCATTTACACCTGCACCATTTATTGTAATTGTCAACAGTCCAAACTCATCGGTAAAACCAGACCCTGAGATTGTTGTTCCGTCTATAAAATACTTCACAAATGCATGGTTGATTGGATTGCTGCTAGCATCTGTCACATTGACAGTGATTGTCAACTCAGAGATGGGATATACAACTTCACTAGTACCAAGCTCGATAGCTGATACTTGAGGCCATCCCAATTCTACTGTTTTTGAATTAACTGCTTGGAAGTTGATAGATTTTGACAATTTGAGCGTAAGGGTGTACTCACCGTATATAGGGTCGAGTACCAAGGTCCCTCTACCATTGAGAACGATAATACTACCTTCTGATGTGAGGAGATGGTTCTGATCGAAAACTATCCAGTTAACTGTTCCATTCTGCAAGTTTCCATCATTATCTCGTAATTCTACTATCATGGTACGGTTGGAGTAGTACTGTAGGTCAGAGACGATCCCAATTTCAACGATCTCCGGTGATACTTTATAATCTATCAAAACTCTGCTGAAAGTATAATATAGCGACCCATTGTACAATAGGTAGATGCTATAATTGTTTGGGGATAGACCTACTGGAAGAATGAGGAAGACTGACCCGTCATCACCACTAGTAGAGGAGCTCAAGATCTTTGTACCTCCTGGTGAGTCAACCGTAATAAAGACCATCTGATCACTGAGGGGGTTACCATCGGAGTCATAGAGAATTGCAGAAATATTCCCGCCATCGGTGTATGTTCCATCTCTGACGGATATATTCCCGAAGTACGTATCTTCGATGAAATGGATTGAGAATGATACTGAATTTCCTGCGAGAGAGCCGATAGGATCTGCACGTATTCTAATTAGAATATCTGTACTTGTAACATCGAGGTAGAATACAAATGTTGCCTTACCATTTACATTAGTAGTTTGTGAATCTAGGGAGATCCACATCCCGTCAAAGTACTCTATGTACACTTTGACGTCTTGAACTACAGATACACTATCTGTGACCCGTATATCAACAGAATTCGTCTGTCCGTTGCTCAGTCCATCCAAGTTTGTTTCAATGGAGAGGATTTGTAGATCAACTTCGAGCAAGAATGTCGTAGAACTGCCGTTAGTCCAAGCTGCTCCATCATACTGTACAATTATTGTGTAGTTGCCTTCATCAAGGAGGGATGTGAAGATTGTGCCTACGACATTTGCTTTAAGTGATCCTAGGTATATATTTGATCCATTTACAGAGGTGTAAAACAGTAGAGTTCCTGAGATTGGTATGTCAGAGATGGCCACTACCGTCGTATTCTCTCCCAACTGGACTGTGCTATCAGCTACTGATAGTGAAGGAGTTTGGTATTGACCAGAGAACAGTAATTCCGCACTCCTTGTGAAAGTATCTCCGAGAATCATAGCTCTGTACTGAGCAAAGAATGAATCCAATGGAAAAACAATTCTTCCTCCATCCGACTGTCCTGCACCGATGACTGTCCAGGTGGATCCATTCCATCCCTCAAGTTGAACCTCTGTTGTCAAGGCAATTCCACCGGTCTCGACACTAATACCGATAAGTGGTTGAGATTCATTTTCAAGGAATTCGTATGAGAGGGTGGGTGCTGCCTTCTCCACGAAAACATCGAACTGTTTGACATTTAGATTTACCTCTGCATTGAGAACAGTTACACTAAAGTGTACCAAATTCATAGAACTGGCTGTGTAAGTAAGTTGAGTATGACCATTGATGTCGGTAAGCAACAGAACAGAGAATCCATTTCCATCCTCAATTTTCAAATAGAGATTAGATGCAGGAACTGATTGATTGTCCTCAATAGATATCAGTACCTGAGAGGGTGTATTGTAGATAACTGCAGGAGTTCCAGAGGTGAGTTTGAGATCCTTTGCTAGTACTGTATAGGTAAAAGCGGAGTTGGGAATCTCATAATCAGGATGTGAGTAAAATACTTGTAAAGTAAATGTATCCCCACTGTGAAGAGTTCCAAGAGCATTTACAATCTCGTCATAGGCAATTGTGAACTCCACATATCCTGAGCTATTGGTGGTGTACATTCTCGATAGACTTCCGATGGTGACATTGATCTCGGCTCCACCTACTCCCACTCCACCATTTGTAAGCTGGATCCAAACTGATAGTGGTTGACCGTCACTCAATGAAGAATTTGCGAGTTGGTTTGATCCTACATCGAGAAACCTTTTCTGGTGGAGGATGTCTTGGCTATACCCTGAGAAGGTATACCCTGAATCTGACAAAGATATAGAGATTGAATGCGCTCCTGAGGTCAATTTTAGTGTCTCGTTGAATCTTATTATACCTCCCGAGTCAGTGAGATAAGAGTAGGTTACTGTATCTATAGTAATATTCACTTCCTTGTTGATATAGAAATCTCCTTCAGAGTCTATCATCCTGAATGAGAAGGAAAGATCCTCTCCGTAGTAGCTAGTTGTATTAATCGGTGTGATGAACTGTAATTGCAATGTATTGGTCTCGTAGGATATCGTCTTCTCACCTTGGACAGAGTTGTAATTCCCACCTCCTGAATAGCTTACAACAACAGTTTGAGAGCCACTGTCATATCTTGGGGTAAATTCTAACTGGGTTCCTCCTGATGTAATAGCTACATCCCAGGTATCAGATCCAATAGCCACAGTTACATGCTGATTGAGGAGTGCAGTATTCCAAGGATCTACTAATGATATGTTCATGAGTTGACGACTACCATACGCAACGGTGTTCTTGAAGTTGAAGTCAAGGTAAGTGTTGATCTTATTCACTGTAAGGGTGAAGTTAACGGTAGATGCCAGATAATTCACATCTTCGTCAATCTTCCACATGAGAGAGTAATTTCCAAGGGAGAACATTATATGGTAGTCCACAAGGGCTACTCCTCCTGTACTTACATCGGTTCCAAGCAAGTTCGATCCATAGTAGAGAGATGTCAATCGTGTGGCAACATTTCCAAATGAGTTCTCTACATAAGCAGTGAAGGTGTTGGTATCTCCAGCACTGGTGATAGAGTCGAAAGCAATTATTGTCAGATTTCCCTTCTGAACTTCAATAATAAATGATTTGGAGGTGTTCTTGTAGGGATAATTCTCTGCTGAAGTGTGATCGACTGTAAAGGTGACTAGTCCTGTATTCATAAATTTGTAATCGAGATATGTGATTCCTGAAGCATCAGTAAGAATAGTGTAGTTGCTCCCTTCTATAGTCAAATCCAGTGAAGTGCCTTCTTTCACACTTTTACCTGAATCAGTCACAACCTCGAATGAAATTCGAGCTGTTTCTGAATATCTGGGACTTGGAAGTGTGGTATTAAGATGGATTTGAGTTGCAGTAACTCTCCAGTGAAGAACCTGGGCTGCGATGATGTAATCATTGTGATAACCTTCTACAAGAATATTGGCTAATCCATTATTGGCTGCATCGTAGAGTGATCTCGAGGGGATGTATGCAAGGCTTACCCATCCGTTTGAATCGGATGTACGATTTATCTGTGTTGTGATGAGGGAGGAGGTGTAATTGATAGGAAGGTAGTAGACTACAGTTGCCCCTTGGATTGGATTCCCATTTGAATCAAAAATAAATACCCCTATATCCTTCCCTTTATCGTACTCAATCCGAATTGGATCTAGCGAAGTTCCCATCTCATTTGAAAGAGGATTCAAGCCTTCTCTTGTGATGATGCCATCGCCCTCACTTATGTAGAGATACGTAGATGGAGTTGCTACTTCCTTATGTGTGGAGTTCCCTGCGAAATAAAGACGATACTGGTAGTTCCCACGAACACTCTCGCTGTAGTTAAATGAGAAGGTATCTGTGAAGTTGAAGGTCATTATGGTGCTCCAGTTCCCTACCATCTTCTGGAGTTCGACATTGGTGAATTCTCCTGATCCTGTACCCAAGAAGATAACAGGTTGATCGGTATATTTGACAAATTCAACTCCTTTTCCATTAATGCGAAAAGTCAAGCTGGGGGATATTTTCTCAACAGTGAGATTCAAAGTTGATTCCGAAGATGTATAATTTACTTTGATGAGTTTAACCGAGAAGTAGTCTGTGTAAATCCCTGGATTCTCACTTACTAATTGACTGAGAGAGAATGCTCCTGAACTGTCCGTGAACGTGGCATTGACCCACACACCATTTCTCCAGAGCTCTACAACAGTAGAATCGACGGGATTCACTGATCCACTATCGGTCACAAGTCCGGTTATTATTGCTCTAGTATATCCATAGGTCTGACTAGCAGATCCTGCTTGTAAGACAAGAGTTGGTGGGATGACAGTTATTATTCCAAGATCTGAGATTCGGCTAGAAGAGACGAGTGATTCCACCATGAAAGTGTGCTCCCCGATTTCTAGTGACTTGGCAACATTGAGATGTGACACACCTGCAATATCTGTTGTATTACTTCCCAAGATCCAATATGTTCCTTGAATAAGAATCTTGAAATCCACACTTACTCCCTCAATTGGTGAACCAGTTTGATCTGTCAATATTGCTGATAGAGTAAAATCAGATCCTTCTCCAGTTGTCGTATCATTCGCAATTAGACTAGTGGTCGATGGATCATTTACCTGTATCTGTGCCACAGCAGATGAGGGGCCATAAATGTACGGTGCAGTATAGGATGAGAGAACCCATGTAGTCCCACTATTTGTCGGAGTCCAAGATGTTGAAATACCGTTACCCGAGACTGAATGAGAGGTCACATTCTCTAGCAGAAGGTCAATTCCCAGAAACTTCTTGAAGGTCGAGGTATCATCAGTCATTTCTACGACACCTGTATTCGAGTAGGGAAATTCAAAGTACATTTTGTTCGAAAGTCCCTCATCTAGAACTAACTCGTAGATGTACACTGGAGAGAGGTCTAGTTGACTTGGATTGGAGTATCCTCCTCCTTGATAGCTTGATGGTAGTATGAAGAGATACTGACTTCCAGAAATCTGAGATTTTATGTCAAACCTGAAGAGGTCACCTTGGGCATAGAGTTCCTTGTTCTTTCCGAGAAATGATCGATACAATTTCCATGTAGTTTCTACAGTGGAATTGGTGATACTCAGAAGTGGTATTCTCAGTGCATCAACACTACGATTACTCGTCACAGAGAAGGTGAATCGGGGTATATCAAGAAATGAGGACTGCCCCGTATAACCAGAATTACCGATTGTACTATTAATCGAGATATAGTGAAGTTCCACATCTCCAAAACCTAATGAGCCTCCGTTGCTGTCAGTAACGTTTACCTCCACTGCTACCGAAGATCCAGTCTCTGCTGACAAAGGAACCGAAAGTGTACTGTATGAAGGTAGAGCATTGCCATAAGTTGTCGCTGTTACAGGAATGGAGATTCCTATAGTTATTAGTATCAAGAGTATGATTTGGACTGATCTCATCCAAAAGAAAATGTGAGAATTCAATTTAAGCAGAGTTTAATGTAGTGGAAAATTATGCAATCACAGTCTTCTTCTTCAAATTTATGATTTTAGGTACCCCGAATCCAAGGATCATTACTACTAGGACAAGAGCAATTTCCGGTATCTGGAAAGGATCACTTGATGCTGAATGTACAATTACATCATCACTCACCTTTAGGAATCCATATCCGTGAAAATCACCTGAAAGGGATGCTTCAATTGTGAAATTCCCGTTGAAGTTCAATTCGCTTCCAGACTTTCCACTGAAGGAGTAGATTTCTCCATTCTGTGAAACAGTAAAATTGAATTCGCCTTGGTAATCCAGTATCTTGTTCGTTCTCTGATCAATGACTTGTACAAGAAGGATCTTTGACGAATTCTGCTCAACAATGTCCAAGTTGAGACTCACTGGTACAGGAATTACTTGGAATAAGACAATCTGTGTGCTGGGAGAATAGTACACATCTGCTCTCCAGACCTTAAGAGTATAGTTCCCCTTTGACAAGGTTAGAGATTCCAAGGCTCTTCCAAGCATTTCCTCTGAGAATGAATCTCCCGTGAATACAATTTTATCCCCTCTAAGGAGCTCGAATGAGTAATTTCCTTGGTTCAAATCTGAGTGGAAGATGACATTAAGTGATTGATCGACATAGATATCAGGAGCGTTGACCTCAAGATCCGAAGACAGATAGTTGATCTTAATGTAGATATCAATGTCAGTGGGTTCGAGAAGGAGGTTTGGATCATTGAGACTCAGTGAGATCTTGTATGACGTGTTGCTGGGAACATAGAGTTCCTTGGCTAAGATGATTGTGAAACTCCCATTCTCTGAATAAACCAGATCATAATTTACAAAAGGAGTGCTAAAGTACACGTCTATGTTGTTGATTAACTGTCCATCTACGGTTGTGACTGTTCCAGTAAGCTGTTCCTGACCATACTCAAACTGCAGAGTATCACCATCATTGAAATTGAACTTTGCTGTAGTTTTGTTCCAACTGATAGGAACTATCACTTCTTTACTTCTGAAATCAATTAATGGGTGGGTTTCTGTAAGAACAAATTCCCATTGTCCACGAGTGTCCAATTGATAGTAGAGGTACCAGACATCGTCTACTTGTCTGCATCCTAATTCTCCAGAATCGATTGCTACTGTTCTGTCAGTACCCTGAAGGAAGAGATTGTATTGGATCTGAGTATTATCTCCTTGGCAGATGTAGTCAATATTTGTTTCTCCAAAATCACTATCGAGAGTTATATCCACATCCAAAGTCTGCATAAGGGTGGTTTCATCCGCATGGATTTTAGGATCTACAATAAGGGGCTGGTAGAAGAAATCCTGATCATAATCTAGAATAAGTTGAGTTGTCTGGTACTCGAAATTATCCATCACAATAATGTAGATGTGTGAGTTTTTCCCGAGAAGAACTGCATAATCGGGTGCACTAAATGAATGATCACTGTTATAGAGCCAAGGAAACATTCCCTGAAATATCGCAGTTCCTCCAGTGTTTGTGATCTCGAAGTACTGAATTCCATACCCATCTTCTGGATTAATTTCATTGACAGCATAGACGACCATGATCTGTAATCCTCCAATGTATGAGTCTGTGTAGCTATTGTATGCTTGGATCTCAAGGTTTATCCCTTGACTCCAAGTTGTGACAAGAGGTTCTTGATTCTTGATCTCAAGAAGCACTGGGTACTTCACATACATATTCCTGTCGCCCTGATATCCTCTGTAATTTACACCATTACTTGCAGCAACGGTTACTGTGTAATTTCGTACTTCCCAATCTCCAGGGATTGTAACCTGAAAAGTGACTAAACCATCTGCATTGGCATATCCATTACCAAGATAGATTGTATCTCCGTTGATCATGACGGTTAGAGTGACATAAGCGGATACAGGATTTCCATCGTCATCAAAAATTGAAAACGTCACATCTTCTGTGTTATTGATAGTTGTAAATATCACTGTGTCACTGACAACTATATTCTCTCTAACCACGTGCAGGACTGACAAAACATTGTCACCTCTTACCCATCCCTGATCTGCAATGATGTAGTTCATCTGATAATCTCCTACAGGAAGATTCATCCACATAATTGGAAATTCCAGTCCGTCATAAGAGATGTCGAATTCTTGACCATCGACAAGGAGTCTCACCGAGAATTTGAAGCCCGGATCCTCAACAAGTGTAACATTTGGTCTGAAGCCATCACTGTACTGGACATAAGTGTCATGAGCGTCAAACTGTATGGTGTAAATGACACCCTTAACCTTGATCACATCACCGAGAAATGTATCGGATTCTGATAGTACAATCTTGTAGTATCTCTCTGCTGTTGTCTGCTGGGTGTCAAATACAAAACTTCCATTCGTTGAAAGACCAGATCCTAGAAGCACCCAATTTACATTGTCATCACTGTAGAAGATGGTTATCTGTGCATCTATTGTATAGAAGGAATTGGTTCTAAGATTCAATTCAATTCCTGGCTGTCCTTCATAATTCACGAAGGAGGCAGCAATTATCCCCTGTGACTTCTGAAATTGGATATTGAGTTGTTTTGAGAAGCTGATGAAATTCCCAGTATAGTCATAGACTGTCACTGTGTAAATCTCATTTGAATCACCTAGGGATTCAAGGATAAGAGAGATGTCACCATCCTTTCCTGAGGTTCCATTCGCAATGATACCTCTGACCGAGGACTCGATGACCACCTTCTTACCTTCAAGAGGTTGAAGATCATTATCCATGACCTTGATTGTCACCGAGTTCTTCGAGTAGTAGGTTGCATTTGGAGCTGATAAACTAAAGTCCATTTCCTCTACTTGAATTTTGATGAGTATGGTGATCCAGTTATTTGAAAGGTAATTCGGGTGCTGAATATCGAATTTTAAGCTAATCGACTGTCCAGCAAATCCTCCAAGCTGAGACGTATCAACTGTGATAGTGAGATATCCCTGACTATCGGTTTGCCCAACAAGAAGGTAGATCCAATCCGAGCCATTGTTTACTCTGTAGAAGACGGTTACCTGAGCGTTGGAGACACTCCTGTCGAGTTCGTCCACCACCTGAATATTCACATCTATTGAGTCGGTATAGTTTACATGATACGGATTGCCAGATAGGACATTTAGTCCAATCTTCTGCACTGAAATTGTCCGGTTGATTACCAGATCTTCGTATCCAATAGGTTGCTGCACTGATATTCTCAGATTAGAATTTTCCAACTCTTCAAAGATTGTGCGATTAAATCTGTAAATACCTTGGTTATCTGTAGTTGTAAGCCAACTGCTTGATCCCAGTGAGGTAGTTACATTGATATGTTTCAGGACGACTCCATTGGCACTTAATCTGAAACTAAAACTCAAGCTATCTCCATATGCTATTGAGGTAGGTTCCTCGATCCACGTGAGATCAATTGTTGAGCCGAGCACTCGAAACGACGATATCGAACTTGATTCTGCAAAGAGAGAACCTCCTGCATAACTTGCATTAATATTGTAGGTACCTGGTAAAAGATCAAATGGCATCTTGAAATTGATGATACCTGATGAGTCTGTCGAGAGGTAGGTAGTGAAATTTCCTATCTGTATTTGCATCTCCAGATTGTCAACAGAATAGCTTGGTGATGGTACAACTGGACGTGCACTTATCCTTGCGGTATTCGGTGAGTTGTAGAAGTAGTTGCTTGCCTCGATTGTAATCTCCAGACCAATATGATCAACTGTTACAGTTTGAGTTTTCATTGCACTTAGGTAATTCTGATCTGCATAGACCATCCATGTGTAGATGTAATCTCCAAGAGGTTGTCTATAATTACTGCTTACCGTGTAGGAGACTAGACCATTTACATCTGTAGATCCATTGAACACAATTGATCCGTTGTAAATGAGTGAGATGGGAAGACCTGTGGTTACATATCCATCCTTATCTTTAACCTCAGCATCTAGCGTGAGTTGGCTCCCTGCTGAAACATGTACTGGATTTGATGAGATGTTGTATTCAGCTTTCTGAATTTCAACTGGTAGATTCTGTGTATCTTGGCTGAAGTAGTAGTAGTAATGATTCAAGGTTATTGAGATATCAAATGAACCTGCACTGCTGAATATTCTAGAGAGCTGAAATGCTCCAGAAGAATCTGTCTGGAGGTAGACTAATTGTCCATCAAATTGGATCTTCAAAGGCATGTTTGGAAGACCTGCATTATTGAAGTCCGTAGCTGTGAGATCCAATTTGGTTTGAAGTCCGTACGAGGCATTGAAGACACTCATCTGGTAATTGACATCTACCTTCTCTGTAAAAAAGTAGAAATACTTCATTGACGCAGTGAGATTCTCATTGATGCTGCTAACTCTGAAGGTTCCAAAACTTATGGAGATATGTCTTTTTTGGATCATCCAGTCCAATGATACCGTCCCGTCAGAAACACTTCGAGTGTAATTGACTAATTCCCAGGTCGCACCAGAGAGGACCTCAATTTTCAAGAGTGTATTGCCTATACCCTCATTCATTGAATTGAGGATGCGGAATTCTAAAGTATTTGAGGTAGTGACATTGAGAGTCATAAACTGACTTGTCTTGAGGAAATTATCTGCTAGAGGAACTTGAACTCCACCGTGGAGGATTCCTTCTCGTGTTATTGTCACATTATCAGGAACTATATCCACGTATATCTCCTTGATCTCGATAGCGAAATCAGGTTTGTACGCAGTAAGTCTGAATGTATGTCTTCCGAAGCTCAAATCCAATCCAGCACTAGAGGGAATAAAGTATGAGTTATTGAATCCAAAATTGAAGGTTGTTGATCCGTTGCTCCATCCCATGCTAATTGTTGCTGATCCGAGGTACTCAAGTTTGACATCTGCCTGTGTCATTCTTCCATAGGGATTTGTAATGTTTCCCTGTAGTTGAATTTCATTCTGTTGGCTGGTTCTGCTCTGGTATTGAGGAATGACCAGTGATAGCTGTCCCAAAGTTATTTGCATATCAAGAGTCTGCTTTTGGAATGTATAATCTACCTCTGAACTCGAGATACTGAAGAAATTTGAATAGAACCCTATAGGTTTGTTTACTCCAAATTCTGCAGAGAAATATCCTGAGCCATTGCTCACTGCGAGCGCAGATCCAGAGGTTGAGCTGACATTTACCTTGAAATCTGGGAGAACTGCAGTATTCTGGTCGACAATGTAACCAGATACTACCACTATTGTGGTATTGTCAGCTGGACCAGATCCGTAACTACCGGATGCATCTAGATTTACAAGAGATGCAATAGGCTTATTGACAATGAGGTTGCTAACTGAGTAGATTTTGTCATCAAGATATTGTGTCTCCACCTTGAATGAGTAGCTACCTGGGGTGTATGATAAGTCCACCATCTGCTGGACATGACCATTCGTATCAGTCTTATTGGAACCGATGTAAATCCACTGATCATTTATCTTGACTGAATATCTAACTGACTGTTCAAACACCGGTTGACCGAGATAGGTGACAGTGGCATTCAGGGTAATTTTGCTGAATCTATATTCAGCGACATCAGATGTATCGATTGCAAGGTTGCTATTTGAACTGACGTGTACCTCCTGTATATCCATCGACGGATAATAAATCTCGGAACTTTGGTCAGAGTAGTATCTCACAATCTTGTGAAGACCAGTTGTATTCATACTTAAGGAGACGACGTCTGGAGACGAGGACACAGAGTGTGTGATCATCGAATTTCTTTGCAATACCTCCGCTTGTATAGGGATGTTGTCAACGGTTGCACTACTTGTAGAAGCTGAGAAATAGGTGAAATTCATACCAGAAAGTAAATTGACTTTTAGGGTATAGCTAGTATTAGCAATTAAGTTTATCTCTCCATAATTCGCGGTCTGGTGGGAATCAAATAGAAAATAAAGTGCTGAATCCATTAAGATCATGTCTTGGGCATCGTACTTGACCATCTTACCTGAGATGACACTGGTGCCAGAAGCATCCATTAGATTCCAGCTGATGGTACTCATGCTAGATTGGAAATTGTAGAGAGGTAACCTGAACCCCGCTGCTTTAATTGTCTCAGAGGTAGAAAATACAATAGCTGTTTCATTCGAGGTAAATTCATTCAAATATCCCTGTCCCAAGGAGGTCATTCCCAAGTCATAAGTTGATATCTCTCCTGTGCTCACATTATTTGAGCTGACATCTTGAACATAGGTGGTGAGTAAGAGTGAATCTCCAATGGTGGATTCAGTTTGGATTTTAGTTGCAACAATCTGTGTTGCCACAAATCCACGACCTTGAGCATGGATTGGTAATACTGGGATGGCAAGAATTGCCAAGAGAATCACTAGAGTTACCTTAGATAGACTCATTTCAATAGAGAATGTTTGAATTTAATATAAAGAAAGGAAAAATGTAGTGAAATTACCTTAATCTTCGAGAAAGTTCGTTAACGAATTGCTGATTGTACCTAAACTGACTAAGAGCACGTGAGAATTTCTCTCCAATTTTGCTGATTACAAGTCTCTTCTTCTTATCAGAGTCTGCATCTTGCCACATCTTGATATTGAGGGGAAGTTCGTTCGTCAGAAGGGTAGTACTGATATGAACTCCCTCAGCTCCTCCTGCATATGTGATTGCCAGTACAATATCCTCAAAATCAAGTTCTGAGGTTGAACCTAAAATTGGTTTGACGAAATACTTATCCAAAGCCCCCCTCAGAACATCGGAGGGGTTCTCATCTAACCTTTCAAAGAAGAAGGTATTCATCTCATCGATTATTCCTTCAGGAATTGATAGATCTAATTTTCTAATGGTGTGGAGGACTTCAGTTCCATTCTCCTCATCATTGTCTACCTCGGTTGAAGACTGTACTTCTGACTCGACTGGCTTTTCAAATTCATTTGAAGCAATTGTTTTCCCATTTGAATTTCCAGAGGATTTTAGTTTAGTTTTCTTTGAATTACCATATGACTCAAATGCATCCTCATTTAGATTGCCAGTGGATTTATCTATCTCCTCACCCAATTTATCTGAAGATACAATTGGTAGTTTTTGCATGGTCAATTCTGAGTTTAAGTCACTCTGATCAAGAAGTGTAGATTGCATCCCGGTATCTGCACAGTTGGCAAAATAATGAAAATCTTCAATCATTTGATCCGAGCTTCTATAATTCTGGGAATCTAACTTTTGAACAGCCTCGGAAAAAGTAATTGGCGAAGCGATGAACACTTCAGTTTCAATCTTAGTCCATTTGAGGACTCCTGAAGGATATATTCCTTTTGAGGGAATTCCCCGAATAAAAATCTCATTCGGTTTAAGATTCTTGCCTGCAGTGAAGGTGTGTGAATGTATTTTTAGATTCGGAATTGGCAAGTTTGGAAGTGAATTTTGTGGAGATGTTGACTTGCTCAACACAATTTCCTGTATTTCTGGTTTGTCTCTGGTCTCATTTATCCCAGTCTCCAAACCACTTTCTGATTGTGCAGGAGTTCCAGAAGAAAATTCGGATTGATCGATACTGCTTTGATTCGAGTACTCTTCAACCAATTCTACTTCATTTTTCTTTTCTGCTATTTTGGATACATCTATCTCACCATCATAGCTAGGTGACAGATCGTCTACGAAATGACTTTCTTCCTCAACCATCTGAGGCTCAGCATATTCTTGACTATCTGTGTCTTTTAGCTCTTCCTGGAATTCTTCTTGAAATTCCTCTTGAAGTTCTTCCTCTTCAGGATTCTCTTCAGGTTCTTCTTCTTCTGAGTGATACTCCTCATCCCCATAATTCTCCTCAAATACGGACTCTTCATCTGTTTCAATCACAATATCAGATTCTATAGAACTCTGGTCTTCAACTTCTCCCTCAGGGTATTGTTCTGAAGGTGTATCTTCATCTGCTTCCTCCTTCTCCTCTTGCTGTATTCTGAAGTCCTCTGATTTCTCTTCGACCCTCTCTCTCATCTTATCCTGCAGGTATTCTGCAATATTCTCGATAAGTCTCTGAATCTCCTGAGATATAGTGTAGGTTGCAAGATCTGGATCTCCCATCTGCCCTATATTCTTGATGGCAGCAACGAGCCCGACACATTTCATGAAGAAAATATTGGAGATATTATTGATCTCGATAAAGTGGAGAAGATTCTTTAGCCACTGAATAAGTTGCTCCTGCGTTCCTTCCTCACGAACCTTCTTCTGCATCCACTTGAGATTTGTCATTGCACTTCCCCTGGATGCTATTATCTCATCAGAATACTCCTTGGAAATATCTGTCATGCTTGCCTTATAGCTCCGGAGGAGGTGGTAGCTCACAGAATTGATACTGAACAATTCATCACGTTTGAGTAGCCTTTCAATTCCAACCAGCTCTTCAAGTTTCTGAGGGATATCACTGACATATCTCCCTACAGCGAAGAAGATGTCATCTTGTCGAAGTGGCTCTCCAGGAGAGATTAACTGGAGAATGACCCATTTGTCCATCTCACTTCTCAGTTTATCGAGGAATTCGTTGTCTCCAATGGGAGATTCACTAATATGAATCACTTTTTCCTTCTTCTCCTCTGTTAACAGGAGATCAAGTACTGATGTATAGGAAGGAAGTTCGCATAGAGCAGTTGTCTCTGGAATCTCTTCAGCTAATGCCACAACAGATTGGGGGTGAATCTCACAGGATTCTTTCTCCTGTTTGAATACTAAGAGTCCCTTCGTGCTGTCTTCAATTATCTCAAGGTCATATGGCGTAGTACTATTTTTTTGTTGTGAAGTGTTATGAATGATAGCTGATTTTATTCTATAATAATCGAAGAGGCTGTATGGGGTAAATTTCTCACTAATTCTCCTTGCATCTTGGACAATCACCTCTGCTTTGAGATTTCCAGTATCCTTGAGCATCAAAAGGAGTGTAGACATAATGGCTATGTCCCTGTTTGGAATCCCATCTGTGTTGACGAGAACTATTCCTGGATTTTCAAGGACCTCTCTTCTATCAGTGTTGAAGAGCTCATTCGTAAGTATTGGAAGGAAGGTATCAAAGAACTCATTGAATTGATCAAGAGCCATAGTTGACCTGATTTCTACACTCTTGATTATGTCTGTAAAGCTTTTGAATGGTTTCCGGGTGTCTCCACTTTTTATTGAGTATCTAATAGCATGGAGGAACGTGATTATGACATTTGGAGCAATTGTTCTGTTGAGAAGCTTAGCCCAAATTGTAAAGAGCCTGAGTCCAAGATTCAGATCTGAAATAACAATTGGTAGGATATTAATGCAGAGTGTATTGACGAGTTTAATATTTTTGACCCTCACTAATTCAGGGTTGTTTTCCATCAATTCTTGTATGTGAATGGGTTGTGGAATTAAGCTGATAACGTTTCCAATAATCAAATCGGTAGGAAGAATTTTTGAGAGGATGAAGTCAAGGTCTCCGATAAGTTTGCATCTCTCAGGTGAATTGACGAAGACATCTATTCCATGAAGATTCTGACCTATATGCAGGTCTCCGTTAAGGAAGCTACCAATACCTGATCTCTTCTGATTCTTTCTGTAGAGATCTTGACTGTATCGTACAAGATATGCAATCTGAAATGTGTTCACAAATGCAGCCAATGTTGCGATACTTTTCGGTTTCAGTCCCTTGGAGAGTGTAATAGTAAATTTACCTTCCTTCATGGAACTCATACATCGCTCGATTTTTTCTGGATGCATGAAATGGGGGACTGTCCTCTTAAAATCCTTGATAAAATTAGTTGGAGGCTCATTCTCATATCTTAGAAGAACACCTAGGAGGAGAAACTTGTGACTTCGATTCAGATCCTCGATAAAGAATCTCATGGAGATTTTAATCTTCTTCCCATTGTATCTGTCAATTAATTTGTAGACATCCGTAATCTTTCTCTGAATGAAGTATATTGTGTCATTAGGCATAAACTCACTCGTAGACTTGAATCTCAATGGAGATGAGATATTCTTCTTATTACTACCATTATTTAATCTTACAAGTGACAGAACCATCTTATGATTTGGAGAAGTTGGATCAGTGATTTGTATATCCTTGAGATTGACGGACATGGCTCAATAATAGAAGGATGATGACAATAAAAAGGAAAGATGAGAGTAGGGTAAAATGAATAATTACGGATGAGATTAGATAAATAAATTAATCAGCAAATATAGGGTAATCTGTGAGTCTGCAATTTCGAACCCCACTTTGGTTTCGATACACTGCTGGAAAAATAACCTCAATGATCCGGTGGCCCAATGGCCCGATTATATCAGACTCATTTATCATGGAAGAAGTATCTAAAAAACTCAGTGGATATACTCTCAATTCGTACAAGGAACTGGAGTTTCCTCTTGATTTGGGGATAGAAGGAACTGTGCATTTGTATCTCTTCAATGAGTCTTATATCGGATTCTGGGTTCCAAATACCTTTACTAAGCTTAAGGAATTAATATTCAGAACTTTCTTTACTAACTTCCTTCCAAATTTCGAAGGATATGTGAATTTAATTGAAATTCTGGACAGCTTCCATGAATACAGAAATGTCAATCCTCAAGTATTTGTCACTGGGGTCTCTCGCTCGATTGACTTTCCTCCAACTTGGCTGCTCAATCGTGAGATAATCGCTAAACTTCTTCCATACTATAACTATGATGATCTTTTCACCATGAACACCCTTCATGAATTGGTGGAATATCTGTTCGCACCTCTCTCCGAAGTTATGAAGAATCAGATTCTTTCTATTCCCCAGGAATTAAAACTTTCAATTTTAAAAATTCTTGAAGAGTGGATCAATTCGATAAACTTTGCAGAAGGATTCGAATTTCTGTGGCATATCGGAATTATGCTGACCAGGGATTACAAAGAAGAATTTGAGATTTTTGTAGTCAGGTATCTAGATGATGAAGGAATTTTGGACTACTTCTCAAGACGAGAGATTGACTGGTTAGATGCTGTTAGGAAGGAAAGTAAATCAGAAGAAGTGAAGAAGTGGGCGAATTTCATAATTGGTAATTACTACTTCAACGAGAGTAAGTACAAATTGAGTTCGCAGTACTACAATTACTCAAATGCCATTCTAATCTCTCGAGATGAAGACACAGTTACTACAAGATCATATATCAGACTTGCCAAAATCTTTAATCTACTTGGGGACTTCAACAAATCAGCATTCTACTATGCTGTGGCATTAAAATTTCTCGGCGGAATAAATGATGCCGATCTCTATCTTAAAGCCAAACAGGAGTACTTCAATCTAAAAATAGCCCAAATAGTCAATCAGCTTCACACAAGTATCTACCTTCTCAACAAGGAATCAAGTGAGAAGAAATCATACTTTTCCCTGATCACTTCCATTGATGAATTTCTGAACTTGCTACTTAAGAATAAGCAGTATTTGAGTGATATAATCATGATGACTGAGGAGCTCATGATGATCTCACTGAACCTCCTAAGATACAATAAACTCAAATTTGACGAATATGGTATAGACACTTTTCGACTGGCAAGATTACTTGAGTCTCTGATCAGGGGCAAGAAGATTCAATCTGATGCTTCTGAAATTCTGCAGCAACTCAATTCAGCGTTAGACACCTCTCAGCCCATCCAAATAAACAGGGTAATATTTCAGATGAAGGATGGAAGGTTGATTGCTGGTTACCGATCACAAGGGAATGAGTTAGTAGCTTCCTCCATGGAGAGAATTGATGCAGATGTTCTTTTCGCATCCTCGATATCTGCAGTAAGTATGTTCGTCACAGATGCACTAGAATTTGGATCTGAAGAGAAGAAAACGCTTGAGGGAATTGATCTTGGATTTGAGAAGATGATGATTGGAAATGGTGAATTCTTACGGGTAGTGGTTTTTGTGTCCACTATTACTGACCTTCTGAGTTCCACAGTTGAGAATTTTATAAAGCGTACAGAGGATAAGTGGAAGAGCATTCTCTCCCATTGGATTGGTTCACTCAATGATTTCACAGACCTTGACACATGGATAACTCCATTCCAGGACCTCATTAAAGATTGATGGAAAGCTTAATTCTTGACATACTCCGGGATAAATGTTTTTTAAGAGATTGAGTAATGCAATAGTAGATGAGTTTCGGACGAAGTACTCCGGGGAAAAATATTTGGGGTACAACCACTTATAAGATTCACCTCGTACCTGCTAGCTCGAAGTTTGATGAATCTTTTTCAGGGACATTGACCCTTTATGAGCGACGATGGGAGAAAAGTAAGGCAGAGTTCCAAGGTTTAACTCAATTCGTGACTACTATCAAAGAATTCTGGGGAGAAAGTCTCCAACGAGGCAACATTCAGGAGACTCGTCTAGCCCGTTGGATCGAGGAGTACTTAAATCAGATAAATATACCTGTGGACTACGA
>Ga0114931_10000158_pt1 | contig 76460 bp, 122 predicted proteins | sample 2SBtaG_FD_89579 | JGI IMG/M metagenome (GOLD analysis project Ga0114931, IMG submission 89579) | Deep subsurface microbial communities from Kolumbo volcano to uncover new lineages of life (NeLLi) - 2SBTROV14_V59a metaG | ecosystem: Environmental > Aquatic > Marine > Volcanic | place: Kolumbo...
AATTAACGAGCACTTGGCCACTAAAGGCTACGTGGATGCAAACGATAGCGACACAACAAATCACTCATTACTTACCAACCTCTCGGCTGATGACCACCCCCAATATGTTCTAGCCGACGGCACACGCACCTTTACGACAAATGAAGCCACCGGTCTAGTTCTGTGGGACACTGGGAACAATTCTCTTGATACCACTAACCAAGGTGGCAGTGTAGTAATAGGGGGCGACACCAACACAGTAGACGGTCGCAACTGTGCCATCATTGCAGGTTACACCAACGCCATCTCTGCTAATGTGGATGACTCAGTAATACTTGGTGGTGGATCTCACACGATCAACAAAAGTTACTCTGCGATTCTCGGTGGTTGGAATAATAGTGTCACTGGGAATTATGCTGGTGTAATGGCAGGACATGCCAATGAAGCCAATGCTGATTTCAGCTTTGCGCATGGTAGATATGCTGTAGCTGACATTTACGGTGCACAAGCCCAGGCTTCATCAAGGATAGGAGTCTCTGGAGACGTCCAAACAATGGTTTGTACCCTCGTCCTGAATGACGGTTCAGGTAACTTGACAGAGATGTTTCTTGATTCAAGTGGCGCTACACATGGGACAAAGCAGCTTCTTGTGCCTCCTAACACAGCTTGGGCAATAAAGGCTTTGGTTTGCGGTCTTGCGACAAATGGTTCTAAAATGGCTGCATATGAATGGAGAGCAGGAGTTAGAAGGGATGGTACAGCTACGGCAGCTTTTATTGGGACTCCTGCACTCACAATAATTTCTGAGGATGACTCAAGCTGGCAAACATCCATGACAATTGACACAACTACAAATGCCGTGCAAATCAGAGTAAACACAGCAGCAGGATGGTATGCTAACTGGTGTGCCCGAGTTGAAATCGTTCAAATAAAGGTGTTAGGATAATGAATCTCGATAGAATACCCGCCAACACACCGGTAGATATCCCTTCAAGAGCGGCCAAGACTTATCCTGATGTGTTCATAACTGACTTTCGAATTGGATATAATGGCGACGGTACACAACCCGCTACCGTAACTTTTCGAGGGTACAACTATGACACAAAGGAAATTGCTCCTGAGAAAACAAGAAACATCGTTCAAATAAAAAATATCTGGACTCAGGTTTCTCGAAGCCCAGTTGTAGCCGACGCTCTTGGCAGATTGGTTAATGCAATATCTCTCTTGTACCGAGAGAGGAACCTTCGAGAACAATTGCGAAGAACAGACGCAGGTATAGATAGGGATCGCCTAATCACTCGCTTCAATAATGTGCAAACACTGTTGGGTATTAACCCGTTGGAAGACCCTCCGCCTTTTGTACCATAATGGAATTGTAAAATGGAACTCATGGAACTTGCTAAGTCATTCGGTCCTTTAATTGGTATCGTCCTGTTCTTCATTTGGCGTGACTGGAAGCGTGAAGAGGGTTTGATTGACAGAGTGGAGAAATTGGAAGAGTTCAATACTGAGACACTAACTCATCTTGTAAAAGAGTCATCGTCAGTGATTGCTACCAACACAGAACAACTTCGCATCATGAACAGATTGATGACATCCTGCAAGGTAAAACAAGATGGCTAGACCCAATTATCGATTGATCAAATTTATCCAGCGTAATATCCGTATGCTCAAAAAGGAGTTTGGGAATCCAATTACCGTTTATCGAATGGGTACAGCGACAACGAATTATACTACGGGAGTAAAGAGTGTTGTTCGTTCGTCAGTCTATATTGGGAGAGCGATTGTCTTGCCTTCTCGGATAAAGCCAGAAGTAGTTCAAAGCATCTCCCTCATTTCATCAAACAAGAAGGTTGTGACCGGTGGCGCTTTGGAAACTGGTAAACGCACATTCATTATAGACCGATCTGATGTTGATTCTGACTGGATCGTGACTACCCAGGATTGGATCGTTTATGATGGAAAGCGATTTGACATTACTCAAGTAGATGAATACGAATACAAAACAGCTTGGCTGATTCAAGCCAAGGTAGTGGAAGGCGCGGAAGTCAACGAAGATCATTATGCCGCTGGCAACGCGTATCTTCTTTCATTAACACAATCGGCTTCGACCACGATTGCCTAACCGGAGGAAACGCAATGGACAAGAACCTCGCGCGGTGGATCTTTCAGTCAATTGCAGTGTACTTTCAAAGCACAGCATCCGGGCTTTCATTACCGTACTATGTTGAAGGCATCGATGAGATGGACGACGATATAATGCGGGCGGACCACGTTGAACTTAGAATCACTGGCCCAACGACCAAGGAAATCAGCAATGGTTATTTCACAGTTGACGTTGTGATAAACTTTTTGTTCACTAAGCTCATGTCAGCAAGCGACGCGGAAGCTTATGACTTGATACAGTGGACAGGAGAGTTTGCTAATGTCATGCTGGATCCAGTGCCCGTTTATAAACTTGGAAGTGGTGTTGATGACGATGGCAGTTTAATAGGCTGCCTCGAGGTGAAGAAGGGTTCTAACGAAGCGGTTCGGATATGGCACTTCGGACGACTTGATAAGGATACGCGAGTCAATCAGTCCGTGTGTGACGCTTTGTACGGAATGGACTATACAACATAAACCTCCATAGGAGATAACCTAATGGCACGCATCGAAATGCGAAACGTGACCATCTACATTCAGGACGGTCTGAGTGGCAGTGGTGTAATGACCAACAATGCCTCAGCGAACGACACCACGTTCAACATTGGTACGGTTGTTCTTAACACTACCAACACTGCCTCTGTCCCTGTGGGTGCTCGATTCTATGTTGCTGGCGAAACGACCAACTTGGTTCACACTGTGACTTCTCGTGGTCCTGCCAGCGGCAACACAAACAACATCACCTTTACCCCTGCGCTTGGTGCTGGAACGTACAATAGTGCGAACAGTAACAATGCCGTTACCTTCCTTCCTCAGCGGGTGGAAGTCAAAATTGGTAAAGGTAACCTTACTTGGACTGAAGCTCAGGATTTTGAGTATCTTACCGATCGTGGTACGCTTGATACGGTGAAGCGCAATGACGATCAACCGGTCAAGATGAATCTTGAATTCGTGTACGAGTACATCCGAACTCAATCCGGTCAAGACCTTACGCCAGTAGACGCCATCAAGCAAACTGGTAATGCGGTTGAGTGGGTAACCAGTGCTACTGACCAATGTGAACCTTACGCGGTTGACATTCGTGCTCTACACTGCGTTCCGTGTGGGACGGATCAGGACGAAGACGTTGTGTTCAACGATTTCCGTTGGGAGTCGCTAGACTTCGATATGAATGCGGCCACTATTGCAGTATCTGGACAATGCAATGTGACCGAGCCAACAATTACGCGTTCCGATAACACGGAATGCTAATCTTTGTCTGCACAGGGGGACATATTTTGTCCCCCTGCGCAGGCCCTCTTTCCTAACGCCTTATAAGGAATAATGAAATGAAGATTGGTGGAAAGCCAGTTACGAAGTGTATGGAAATTCTTGTTCTTCCGCGAGTTGATGATGATATTATCATCAAAGCCGAAGCAGTGGCATATAATGATGAATTCGAAGCAATGGTTCCGATGCCAATTGCTCCTAGTGTACGGACCAAAAATGGCAAGAAAGCCGACACTGAAGATCCGGATTACTTGAAGGCTCTCGAAGTTCGCAATGAGAAGCGATGGAATTACATGTGCATTAAGTCGCTGATCCCGAGTGAAATCTAGTGGGAAAAGGTTGATCTGTCCAAGCCTGACACATGGAAGTATTGGAAGACCGAACTTTTGGAAGCCGGTCTGTCCGAAATTGAAGTAGGGCGGATTCAAGCTGCTGTTCAATGCGCAAATTCTCTTGATGAAGAGAAGTTAAAGGAAGCTCGTGATTCTTTTGTACTTGGTCAGGATCAGTAGCCCGGAAGATCCTTTGGCCATCTTATCGTACGGCTAAGTATGCTATTTGGTCGGCTTGCGAACGTTTCGGTGTTCGTCCGCCCGGAGTAAAATCGGATTGGGATGACATGGATGTCATCGCTCAGGCCGATCTTATATCATACAACCAAGTGGCCGGGCATGATGAAAATCCACCCATAAACATTGGCATTAAATAATGGCACGAACTGGATGGTATGGAACATTATACAGCATGACTCTGGACATGCCTAAAATTCGAACATTTTTGTTCCATGAAATGATCAAAATAAACCAAAAGGCCGGCCGGGTCTGGCTTACAGATGCAGTATTCGGCACTCCTATCCCTATCTGGTCAGGGGCTTCTCGGGCATCGTTCGCGCGACTTGCCGCTAAACTGAACTGGTATATTCCATCTGGTCCGAGGGTATTAACTTGCCCTTTCACACGAGGGCACGCGTTTGGAATGAAGTTTGACAGTGGTACGGAAGTATATGCCAACAAAAACATTATGTATGTTGGTTTTCAGTTTGCTACTAAACTTCCTCACCTATTGTATAACGAGAGTAATGCTCCAAATCCTGGACCTTATCCACGGCCTTGGTCTCGTGGCGTGAGATTCACTCCTTACAATTTCGAGAACCGAGTTCTGAGAACTTGGAAAAGATATGCAGAACGTCAGAAGTTACCAAACCCATTTCAATGGTTGGAAGTAAAGAGGATCCGGTAATATGCAGGAAATTAAACAAAAACTGGGCTTCGATGCAAAGAACGCCATTGATAATCTAGAAGCACTCTCGAAGAAGTTGATTATTGTCAATACTCATCTTGAAAAGATGAATAATCTTATGAAGGCCACTGGTCTTAGTAAGATAACCAAAAAGTTTAATGAGCTGGACAGGAGTGCCGGAAAATCTAGTGGAAAGATCCGACGTTTCTTGCAATCCTTCACTGGTATCAATCCTATCACGGCTGGCTTTCGAGTATTATCGTCGGTGTTCCGTGAGGCCATTGTTGAGGCCACTAAATTTGGTTTGAAAGTAGCCGAAATTCAAACCATTGGTGGTAAAATGGAAAAGAATAATGACCAAATAACCGCCAGTGTTATGCGATTATCAAGTGCTTTTGGTATTGCTGCTACTGACGTGGCTGAGGGATTGTATCAGACATTGTCTAACCAAGTGGTAAAAGCGTCTAAGGCCACTGATTTCTTAGCATCTTCTTTGAAGTTGGCTAAGGTGACAGCAGCATCTTCTGGTGATGCTATCAATGCATTATCATCTGTTTTGAACACTTATAAGGAACGCGCTGGTGGAGCCGCTGAAGCATCGGATGTGTTGTTCAAGATGGTTGAATTCGGTCGTTTACGATTGAATGAAGTTGGAAACATTCTTGGTCGTGTTCTTCCTCTTACATCTCAGATGGGTGTAAGCTTTAAAGAAACTGCTGCCGCCATCGCGGTTATGACCCGTCAAGGTGTTAAAGCCGACACGGCTGTCACACAGCTTCGTGCTGTAATGCAGAAGATCATTAAGCCAACTGAGTCCATGAAGAAATTGTTCCGGAGTTGGGGCGTCAAGGATGGTCCAGATGCTATCAAGACCTTCGGTGGTCTTTATAACATGCTCCGTAAAATGTCAAGGGAAGTTGGCGGAAGCAATGCCGAGATGGCTAAGTATTTCCGACGTGTTCGTGCTATTGTTGGCCAAATGTCATTATTGAATGACAATGGCGAACTAATGATTCAAACAATGAAGGAAATGGAAAAAGCCACTGGAGCAACAAACGATGCGTGGGCAGAGTTCCAAAAGACTGATGCCCAGAAGTTAATACAATCGTGGATTGAATTTAAAAACGCAATCATTGAAACCGGTCGCGCAATGTCTGGCGCCCTATCTGTACTGGTAGACTGGGCAAAATACATTGCAATTGTTGCTGATAAAGGTGTAAAAGCAATTAGCGGATGGTGGATCCACTTGCTAATCAGCAACAGCAATTACAAGGTCTTTCTGATTACTGGGCAAATCTTCCCGAGCTGATAATCAAACCTGCCAAAGTGCTGAGTAAAGAATACAAAAAAGCAGCATCTGATGCACTACAAGCTTTGTTACCTTTGAAAAAAGAGTTCTTTCGTATCACTGATGCCATGCAAGCATCGGCTGATAGGATGGTTAACATTGCTTCCGATACAGTAGGTGAGATCGCTGATAATTACAAGACTATAATTAGCGATTTGAAAAAAGTTATTGACGATTTACCAAAGCAAGCTAAGAAAGCTCGTGATGATATTGGTAAGATCAATGCAAGTGCCGAGAAAAGGGATTTTGACAGAAGGCTTCGCAATGCTAAATCTGAGTATGAACGACGAACTATTTTAGCTAATGAGTTCAATAAATTACAGAACAAGTTAACTGCTCTTACTTATAAAGGAAATTTGACAAAAGAGGATCGTGAAGCGGCTGTTAAACTTCATAACCAAGCGATTTCGTTAGCCAACGCTCAAGAGATTAAAGCAACTGAAGATAAGCGATATCAAGAGGCTAATATATGGCAAGCGCGACAAAGGAAAAACGATGAAGTAGCAAAGCGAGTCCAACAGATCTTCATAGCTCAGGCCGAGAAGAAAGCATATCTGGCTAAAGAAGCCTCTAAGACTTTAGAAAGAGACTCGAAACAAGTCAAAGAGTTAACTAAGCAGATCCAGGATCAATTGAAGATCCAATCTGAGAATGCTTTGAAGAGAGGCCCTGCCGCCCGGGCTGCTGTCGAGTCATCCAGGAAAACCATTGATGAATTGAAGAAGCAGCTTGCTGTATACAAGATTCCGGATAGAGCAAGAGATTTTCTAAAATCTCTCGGTGTGGATCCGTCTGGAATAGATGAGTTGAATAAATCAATCCAAGATGGATTGAGTAAAAATTTGACGAAATTGCAACTTGATCTGAAAAGTGTTCAGACTCAGCTTCTATCAAAAACATTTGATATACGAGTTAAACTTCATGAAAAACAATTGAGAGAACAAGCCGCTGTTTTGAAAATTCCTAATGCCCAAGAAAAGGATGTCTTTGATTTGAAGGCAGCAGTTACTGCAAAGGCCGAGCAGATTAGTATAGTAACCAGTGATACTGAACAAAAGATTAAGCACATAGAAAAGTCGTTATCAGGATTTGCAAAAGAGTATGATAAAATCGACACCCAAATCGTAACGACCACCAATCTATCAAAAAAGAGTACAAGGACTTTTGGCGACATGTTCTCAGTTTTGTATAGGAGATATACGAATGCTCTTCAAGGAAAGACAAGGGGTAAAAACGAAAGAGAAAGATTTGTGAATGTCGCTAATGAAGTTAGGGGAATCACCCCTGAGTATGTTAAAATACAAAATAGATTGGATGGCATTCATAAGAGACTATTAAAACATGTTCATGTAGAACAAGGTGAACTAGATATTGTAAGGCAAATATCAAGTGAATATGAAAAAACAGGAAAAATAACAGTAGCAGGTAAAAAAGCCATCGATGCACGAGCAAATGCCTTGGAAAAGGAAAGATCGGCAGTAGATGAACTAATAAAGTTGAGGAAAGATTTAGCTACACCTATTCAAAAAGACGTGTTGAGACAAGTTCTCCCTGAGTCAATTACAAAAGATTTGGAAGACTCGGCCAAGGCTGGCAAGAAAGCCATAGAAGGTCAAGGTGTAGCAGCGCAAAATGTAAAACCTAAACTGCAATCCAACGCTGACACTTCTCATAAAATTGCGCAGAATTCATTTTCCACTGTAAATGCAATGAATCAGTTTGCCGTGAGTGCTGGTAATGCTCAAGGCCCTCTTGGGAATGTTTTACAAGTGGTAACTCAAATCAGGGACACTGCTCTTGAAGCCGCTAATGCCGTTGCAAGAACTGGAGGCGGTGGAGGTGGAAAGGCTACAAAGACTGCTAAGTTCGGTCGCTTCTTTGCACAAGGGGGCAGGGGAACGGATGTTATCAATGCCATGCTGTCTCCGGGAGAGATGGTAATTAACTCCCGAAGTTCACAGAATTTCTTCTCGCAATTGAATGCAATGAATCAAGGTAGCCAGCCTGTTTACCGAGAGCAGGGTGGTCCAGTCACCAACGTAGGTGACATCAATGTCTCGGTGAACGGTGGCGATAGCTCGCAGCAAACGGTGCGCGAGATCGGCAGAGCGTTGCGACGTGAGATCCAACGCGGCACCATAAAACTTCGTTAACTCTTTTGGAGATATCAATGAAAGCCCAAGCGTTTCAACCCAAAGGCCGATTCCATGTCGAGCACCTTGACAAGGACGGCAATCTCAAAGGCACGTACGATTTTCCTAATGGAATCGTTGATGTAGGAATCAATGATATCTTGGATGTAGAATTTGGCAGCGGTTCTCAATCGGGAACTTGGTACATCGGCCTTATTGACAATTCTGGTTTCTCGGCCTTGGACGCCGGAGACACACTTTCCAGTCACAGTGGTTGGAGTGAATTCGTAAGCTACACTGAGGCTAATCGAGTCGAGTGGGTCGATGATGCGGCAGCAAGTCGTTCAAAGACCAACTCCACTACGTCAAACTTCAGTGTTAATGCCACTGGTAATGTCTATGGAATCTTCTTGTCCAATAACAATGTGAAGAGCACAGGCAACACTGGCATTCTTTGGTCTACTGCTGCGTTTTCCAGCGTTGTGGCGACGGCCAACGGTGACACACTGAAAGTCACGTATACAGTGAGTGGCTGATCTTAACGGGGCGGCGGGGCGGCTCGCCGCCCTTGCCCGCACTCGTAGCTCAATAGGCAGAGCACCTGATTTGTAATCAGGTTGTTGGGGGTTCAATTCCCTCCGGGTGCTCTTAGGAGAACGATATGGTAAGACGAGAACAATTTGTGAATGATGCCAGTGCCACAATGAATGGCACGGTGAACTCTACCACAACAAGTTTTGTTGTGGATGATGCTTCAGTATTTCCAACCAGTGGGGACTTCCGCCTATTGGTGGACAGCGAAGTTGTTCTAGTCACTGATGTGACAGCCAACACTCTCACTGTTGAGCGCGGAGTTGACGGAACAACCGCCGCCACCCACGCTGACACTGCTTCCATCGAAGCGGTGCTTACAGCAGGGGCAATTGACCAATACATGGACGACGCAACTGCTGGGTACAGTGACCGCTACCCATTCCGAATCTTGGATGAGAGTGGGAATACTCTAACTTCATCGGACTTTACCTGGGTCAACCAAGGAACCGCCACCGTGTCAGACGACACCTGGGGCGGAATCACCATGACAACCAACACATTGGCTGGTGATAATATGCGAATTCTAAAACGATCAGCGCCCTCTGGGGCCTGGAAACTGACTGCTCACTTCCTCTTCGGCCCGGGCTACAACAATGGCGGCGGCAGCAGCAGTTCCTATATGTCTCTGCTAGTTCGCGAGTCGGACACAGGCAAGCTGGGAGTCATTGAGATTCGCATTGGTGGTTTGGTACGAGTTCGTAGGTATTCCAGCCCAACCAGCTTTAATTCAGAGCAGGCCACCCTTGACTTCTCCAGTGACCGGGCTTGGTTGCAAATTGAAGACGACGCCACCGACCTGACTTTCCGCATTTCTGCGGACGGAATCAATTGGCTGGACGTGGCGAGTTATGCACGCGCAACTTACATGACCAGCGCTGGGCCTGACGAGATTGGCTTTCTGGCCAACAGCGATAGTGGCACTAACTTGCAGCCTTATCACATTCAAGCGTGGATAGTGGAATGAGACGAACACGATTCGTAAATGCTCAGACTTTGGAACTTGCGACTACTGTCAACTCTACGGCCACCTCGATAGTGTTGACCGACGCCACATCGCTTCCAGCTTACGGTGATTTCAACATCACCGTTGAAAACGAGATCATGTTGGTAACTCACCGCACAGCGAATACGTTGACTGTTGTTCGTGGTGAGGACGGGACTAGCGGTGCTTCACATACTAGTGGATTAGAAGTACAAGTAATTGCCACCAAGACGGGCATGGACGCAATAGTACGTGATGCTGGCTTATTGTGTCCCACATATCCAACCAACCTATCCGTCAATACAGTAAACTTCTCTTGGAGCAACCAAGGCACTTCTAGCCTTGTTCAAAATGACTGGGGTGGCATTTCAATGCTTACCCAGAATTCAGCCACCCATTCTCTGCACATAGCCTACATGTCTGCGCCTTCCGAGCCTTGGACTTTGACAGGTCTGATTGATCTTGGCCCTCAAGCTGAGGGTGACACTGCTGGTTCTCACGGTGGCTTAATACTAGGCGATTCCGGGAGCACCAAATGGGAAACCATCGGCCTGCGAGTAAACTCAGGAATAAACTGGTGGGAATGGAATAGCCCAACAAGTTATGCGTCAACAATTGGCTCTTATGATTGGGGATTGTCCCGGCCGGTTTGGATGCGGTGGGTAAATGATGCCACAAACATCCAACCGTTTATTAGCATGGATGGTGTCAACTGGCTTGAATTAGGAACAGCACAGGCTAAGACCGCATTTCTAAACGTGAATGGTCCAGATCGGATAGGTTTCTATTATTCAAATCACCAGACCGATGGCGAAATTTGCAACCTCAATGCGTGGTTGCTAACATAAAGAGGATATTATGGCTACGCAGTCACAACTGGGAACAGTCAATTCAATCCTCGCCAGTACAATGGCACTGGGCATCCCGGCTGGATTATCAACTGATAAATTTGAAACGGTAAATCAATACCTCGCACTGACTCAATCAGTGGCAGGTCAACTTGATATTTATCCAGTTGCTGATACAATTGCATTTTCTAGTGTAGTTAATCTCACTCGAAATCTAACAGTAAATCAGAGTATTAGCTTTGCTCAAAGAGCCGGACAAACTCGTGATGCCGTAGTTAGTCAAAATCTTGGCTTGAGTGATACGGTACTGGGGTTCAATTATGTCGACGATCGAAATCCGGTAGAACAAGTCATCGGTTTCTCCCAAGTTGTACTTCTTTCCCAAGCCCTTTCTGTTGACCAAAATCTTGGGCTTACTCAGACAGTAAGTATTCACGCTCCATATAGAGCATCCGTTAGTCATTTCCTGGGGATACATCAGCACACTTCCACGCCCCACCGCAGATGGGTAGCACAAGATCTGGGAATCGAGCATATTGTCCGTATTCCCATACCTCTCATTGTCAATCAGACAATATCCTTTGTCCAGGATAGTCCTATTGGGCGGTTTGATGACCTGATTACATTTACCCAGTCAGCCTCTGGTGCCAAAGGTTATGTTATCAAACAGGATATTTCCTTTGTTCATACTAATAATGTTCAGGGGATATTCATCCGATCGGTAGACCAAGATTCTGGCCTCATCCAGACCTTGACTTTTTTCGAGGATACTCCCTGCTACCGTAAACAGTACCATCCATTCCAAGGAGAGGGCGCAACACCCCCTGATAATTTGCTGGCTGGACAGGGACAGCTCCTAGACCGGTTCAGCCTGTATCAGCCCACACTGGGCCCGCGATCGTTAGAAGTGATTCTGAGGGCTCCTGAGATGGATGACCGGGACCGAAATGCATACAACCGAGTCCAAGGGGAGACTCGTGGTGGTAGAATCCGGGTTTATGCGGACCCCATCTGGCCAAAAGTTCGAACCATGGCCATAACAATCACCGGGGTTACTGAGACCAAAGTGGATGAACTCCATACTTTCCTGGACGCTACCTTGGGCCAGCAGATCGGATTTACTGATTGGAAAGGTAATCTTTGGGCTGGAACCGTGATGAACCCCAGCGAAGCGGCTACTCAGGATGGCCGTGGCCGGTGGACGATTAACTTGGAAATCGAGGCCGAGCCAGTAGACACAGTGATTCCCGGTAGCAGTGAGGACGGACAGACGGTTACATTCTCGCAAAGCGTAGGAGTCGTGAAAGTATGAGTTTTCTTCTTCAAGCCCCATACCCAGCTCTCGTGAGCACCACCTTGCTCCCCAGCCCAATCTGGGGTGACTCAAAAGCTATCAAAGGGGTCGTCACTTCCATGCGCTCGATTGATGGCACGCTGTATACCTATGTCAAGACTAAAGGGAGTAAAAAGAAATTTCAGTGGGATTTCAAACTGGCTCGCAATAAGGCTCTTGAACTGAGATCTTTCATTGAAGCATATTTCGGTAAAGCGATCAGGATTACAGATCATGACGGTGATATCTGGGTAGGCTATTTGATAAACAATCCCTTTGAATTCACGACTCAGGGTTCGGCTTTCGATTGGCCTGGAGATGAGATGATGAATATCCGATTAGAATTTGAGGAAAAGTGATGCGTACAGTAACGTCTTCAGCGCAGAACCTACTTGATACTCTCCAGGGAACAGAGTTAATGGCTCTTGTCCACATTGAGTGGTCAGAGGGCGGTGGAATCTATTATTCCGATCAAGAGTTAACTGGGGCAATGCCCTTAATCCTTGAACTGGGCGGCTTCGATGGTTCGATGATGCTCAGTGGCTCCAGTGATTCTCAAGAATTAAATCTGGTGCTAGATGATATTGATGGTCATATTCGAACCATCTATAATTCAATGGATATTCACAAGAGACCTGTCAGTGTTTATCTTTTACACAAAGGTCTCCCTCTCTCCGATAAGATTCTTGTCTTCAAAGGCGAAATCGTTACCCCTATCGAATGGGATGAAGCCAATCGCTCAGTATCTCTCAATGTTCTTTCCAAATTAAAAGAAAAGCAAATTGGTTTTTCAATGGAAGAGGGGGATTTCCCGAACATCCCAGAGGAGGCGCTGGGGAAGCCGTGGCCGCTCGTATTTGGGGATGTTTGCCACATCCCTGCCGTCAAAGTACGAGCGCCACGGCGAGGTTATTTAGAAACCGGGGTTGGAATTCATGACTTCACGTTGGAACCCCGTATTTGTCAAGCAATCAAAATCCAATGCCCAAGTCAGTCCACTGGTAATCAATCCATTTTGCAACAAGGGGCGAATAATACGTGGACATCGGCTACTCAGAAAACCATTGGGCCTGATTTAGAATGTGTGAATCGAAGATTTGGAGAAATCTGTAAATTAAAGGATCTTTTGGATCAACAGTTGGCGTATGAGCGGAAATCATTCACTGTTTACAATGGAGTCAGCTTCCCTCAAGGAGAAGAAGTTACAATCTTTGTAGATGCAGCCACTTTTCATGGTACTTTCAGTGGTAACGTGTTCAGTGTAATCTGGCAAAAACATCCTGAATTTGATACGTTTAATCATGTTGCATGTCGCGATGTACCGTCTCTCGGATATGGGACAGTTCTCGGGAAACCACAGATTGGTGGAACTGGGTGCACTTCTAGCGGTGGATATTGGTTTGCCCATGACACGGGTGTTCCAGGAGGTGCTAATGCTTCATCAGCTACATGGATTCCTAATGCAGAAGGAACAGCATTTACTCCTAATCAAACAAATGAACAAGCCTTTCAATCATGCGATGAAGCCTTGGTTTCTACACCTGCATTGGTTGGAGGACCAAAAACATCTTGGGAATATTATGATAAGATGGAAGCCTCTGATTTCTTCTGGGCCCCGGCTGGCAGTGAAGTGTATATGGAAGCCGAGTCCGAAGTGCTCTACATCGTGTCTCTTATTCCTGGGGTAGTGAATAATGTGGCTGCATTTCGAAATGCCCCTAATGGTTTCCGATATCTGACTGAAGTCCCAACTGACCGGTATACAGTTTATGAGACAGACTATCAAGGTTACAATGTGGTAGAGATTGGTCTGGATCGAGAATTATCGAAGTATGTGGATTCCACAACTCACGAGTCCGAAGGATGGGAAGACCAACTTTATGTGTCATTCACTTCAACGGTTGGGGGTAACCCATGCGATATCATTGAATGGTTGGTGAACAAATACACTGATCTGACTATTGATCCAACCAGCTTCGCATCAGTATCTAATTATCTGACAAATTATCCAACGAATTTCTATACCACAGATCGTCCAGATGTATACGATCTGATCAACGATATTGCTTACCAATCTCGGTGTGCGGTTTATGTTCGAAATGATGTGATGTACATCAAGTATTTGGCGTTGGAACCAACTAGTGTGCGCACCATTGATACAAGTGACATCCTATTTGGCTCCTTCAAAGAATCCATTAGTCAAACTGAAGATGTGTATACCACTCACAATATCAAATGGCAAAAGGCAGGTGCTTCAGTTCGAGATGACTATGATGTTGAGCAAAAGTTGATTTTGAAATATAACGTGGACAAGTATGGAACGGTTAAAGAGGATTGGACATATCAATGTTTGAATATTTATGATCTTGTGTTGAAGACAGGCACCTTTTGGTTGATCCGAAAAGCCAATTCATGGAAGAAGATTTCATTTGATCTTCCAATCAAACATCTGGACCTGGATGTGTTGGATGCAATCACTGTAGATATACCATCATTCAGTGCTACTCCAGTGAAGTGTGTTATTGAATCAGTCAATGTTAACCCAGACGATAACAAAGTAAGCCTTGTATGCTGGACGCCTTTAAGGGCTGGCGAAACAACTCCCTATTACTGGGCATGGCCATCACAACAAAGTCGATACCAGATATGGCCACTTCCAGGTGATACACATGGTGGAGGGGGGTATAACTTTGAGGTTTATCCACCCGAAGGTCATTTGCTTCTTGGTGGTGCCCACGATGATGATCAATTGATCATTAGTTCAGGTGATTTACATCCAAGTGATCTTGATGACACAGCCCCGAGTGTAACCTGTGATATCAGTGATTATTTGAACTTCAATGAGAAACCCCCGGTGATTGTAGCAAAAGAGATTGCTCAGAGTGCTGCGAGACAATCTAATGAGAACGCCATGACAGGAGGTGGGAACGCTGGTGGTTCTGGTAGCAAGAAACAAACACTTGATGGTTGTGGCGTAGGAAATGGCTGTAACTACAGAGTGAAAGTGAATTGGCATAAGTCAGAATCCCAAGGTCAAGCAGGGCCTTCAGGCGGGGCTAAGCATGGTGGTCCATGCGGAGGCCCTTGTCGATGTGTAGGGGGATGTCCATCATGCTATGGTCCAATTTGGACAGTATGCCATACATTTGGTTCTGCTAATGGAGCCCGTGCCGCTGCTAATTATTTCATGTCTGCTTATGGAAGTCCTGATGGTTGGTGGGAATGTGAACAAGTAGGAGTACTTCAGGCTAGCGCGTCTGATGGAACTCATGGTGAGGACACCTTTGGACAATGTCCATCTGTTAATGATGCTGCTAGTGGAGGTGATTCTAATGAAGGTAAAGATACACTTCAACAAAAAGGCGAACCGACTGGAACAAATGGAGATGAACCAGATGATCCTTTATATGGCACCGTTACTGAAAATCCTTATGTCTAACTGAAAGGAAAGATTATGCTACCTTGCACGCGACGGCAGAAGGTGGTAAAGAATAAAGGCACCATTTTCCGGTGCATCAGTAAAGACTCCAAGGTAAAAGGGCAAGAAGTTACAAAAGATATCTGTGACCATTGTCCAGTTCGCAAGTTCAGGAAACAGGGTCCGCCTTGCCAACAGCCGAAGGCGCCTGCGCCATCTCCGATACCAAATAAGAATGCCGCTGACGAAATTAAGGAGATCGTTCATGGCACTCCTCTTGAAGAAATGCCAATCGAGGGTTTGGATCTCTCGACACCCCCTAGTTCGCCAGAGTACCCCGCTGTCTCCATGCAACTATGGTTGTATAAAGATGCTTTAGTGCGCTGGAAGAAAGCCGGTTACCCGGTGCGGTCTGATGCAGAAGTTGCGAAAATCCATGAAACAAAATGCAAGCCTTGTTCATGGTATGACCCAAAAAAGAAACGCTGCAAAGGGTGTGGATGTCGGGTATCAGTAGGATCTGTTGCTGTCTTCAACAAGATTAAGATGGCAACTGAACATTGCCCCAAGGAGCTTTGGTAATGGAAGCGGCTTTCTCATGGCTTGGCCAGATATTTGAGGCAATGTTGCAGTTTGTGCCTCGGAGAGTAATTGTACGAGCCACGGAAGGTGGGGTAAAGTGGTCATTGTGGAAAGAGCCAAAAGAAATGAAGCCGGGGATTAGATTCTACTGGCCTCTGATAACTGATATCCAAATTAACAACGTTGCACGCGATTCGTTTAACACTCCCACACAACCTCTGGAAACGAAAGACGGCAAGGAAGTTCTAGCAGGAGGTGTGGTGGTGTATCATGTGAACGATGTGATTCAGGCCTGGGGGAAACAGAACATTGATCCAGCGAACACGGCTCAAGATATTACACAGGCTGTTATCGCTTCTGTTATTTCTCACCATACCCACGCCTATATTCTTGAAGAAATGTGTGGTGAGATTGAAAAAGAGATTACCGAGAAAGCCCGTAAGCAACTTAGACAATTCGGGGTTTACGTTAGCCGTGCGGGACTGGCTGCGTTCTCTACGACTCACAACTATCATGTATCAGGTATCGAAGTACAAATCTACCCAGGGGAACAGGAGTGACGTGCTTGGGAACCAATAGCATCTCACTCCTCCCCTTTATTCAAAGGAAAAGATAGCATGGCAAGAAAACGATGTCGTAAGTGTAGAAAAGAGAAGGATGTGAAAAGGCCAAAGAGGGCCCCGCGCCCAGAAACAAGTCTCCAGGCGCAGCGGCGGCGTCAAAGAATAGCTCGACAGAATGCATTAGCCAAACAAAGAGAGGATCGTCTTGTAGACCTTAGCAGTGGCAAGAGCATCCGACAAAGCGTTGTGAGCGTGGTCGAGTTGTATTCCGAGCCTCTTGGTGACGGCGCCCAATGATATTGAGGAAAAGGGATTAGACATCCCTTTCCACCAATACATGTCATTCATAAATGCCGCCGCTACCTGCGTGTCACGGAATCGTCCATCCCACATGGTATGGAAGGCATCTGATCCAAGCCAGTGCAACATCATTGTTCGCTCAAACCCAAAGTTATGGGATAGGGGAACAAGACGCTTCCCGCTGGGTAAGTTCAGTGATACAAACCACTCATCCATCAGCTCCGCAGCCCGCTCTTGTGAAATACACTCATCAGCCATTTTCTTTGCATTCAAGCGAGTCTTTGCCTTAGCATCTTGTCCCTGTCTCTCAGGGTGATATGGAGCGATACCGTCCAGATAGAAGTGACGGTACTTCTTTGATGGCGTTAACTGGGCATCCAATGGCACCGCAGCTATCTGGATTATCTCATGCCACCCAGGTACGAGGCCAGTAGTCTCAATGTCAAGTGCAGTTAATACATGACCAAACAAATTACTTTGTGCTGCCATCATATGACTCCTCAGTGTTAGCAATGGTGTACTGATAAGGATCGTGATCCTTGAACAGTTCTTTCAGGTGTGCCACTTCCCCTTTCAGGGAATCGATCTTCTTACTAACAGGTGCTTTTGGCGGCCGGTCATCGTTGAGTTTATCACAAAGTTGTGCATCAAGGATGATTGCACAGCAAGCCATGACCGAACCCAAATGATGAACGTGGGTCATTTCATCAGCCTCTTCACCATTGAGCCACTTTGCCATATGTCGTCGCATGGCTGAGTAGTAAATAGATGACCGGACGCCCATCGCTCGCCAGTTGTACTTTCCGTACTTTGAGGCACCTTCCAGAAAGGCCATTGCCATTTCTGCCAATGCCCCCTCCGGGATCAAGTCATATGGAACCTTGGTTGCACCGATGCTGTCTTTTGGATTCGTGTGTTTTGTGTCGTCACTCACAGTTCTACCTCTTTCATAATTCTCTTACCACTTTGCACGTAAGGTTCTGTTGGCTGAGTTCTATCATCAAATGATAAGTTACCCACGCATGTAACATTGCCACCGGAGCGGCCAACTGGAAATCCCTTTTCACTCAGTCGCTTCCGAATAGCTGTTTCAGTAAAGATGCTCTTGTTCACATCGTCCATGTCTGAATAGAACATCTTCTTGAAGTCCGCGAACTTGATCCTTGATCCTGGAATAACAAAACAGTTCTCTTCAAGAAATGTCTCAAAGAGATCTTTGTTCGATTCCATTAAGGCCTTCTTACCACGCGTTTCGATTATTGGCAACCGAAGTCTACCAATTGGCTCAGGGATTTCCATGTCCAAGAGGGTTCGTAGAAAGGCCGGCGCCTCTTCGCGCAACTTCTCAAATAGCAACTCCTTCGGAATATCTTCATCTGGAGCCTCTACGCACATGGCGGTGATTCGCGTGTCCCCGTGGAACACGGGTAAATTATCACGCGAGTTACCCATCTGCACGAAGTGTAAGGTATTAGGCACCATGATTACAGTCTTGTGCTTCGCATGAATTGCCAGACTAGTTCCGGTTGTCCAATCTTTCAATCGATTGTATGCGTCCAATCCAGAATTGGCTACATCGATTTCATCCACCACAGCCAAGATGGCTCCTCTCAATTCTCCATTGTAGCCGTTCGGCGATGTCATCGCCCTATCAGCCCGGGCCACTCCTTTCTTCCCCACAAACAATTCGGCAAGGGCTTCATGAAATGTTGACTTACCTGAATTCTGCACGCCATACATGAACAGATATGGTAGCTTGCATTCTGGATACCTTATCATACAAGCCACCCACGCCTTGAGATAATCTCCTCCGGTCCGAAGGCTCCAGCTCTTAGACCAAGGTAGACCTGGGATGTATTCATCCAAATCTTTACCACAATGATTCATAATAATATCCCAATGCTTATGCACTGGAATAGTTCCGTCTCTGATTTCCAGAGGTGTGAATGCAAATTGAATGCCGTCTCGATTCCATCGACGGCCTCCCGGGTATTCTGGTTGAAATGGCAAGTTAACTATCTCCCATGGTTTGTAAACGGCTTGTCCTAGAAGTGGGTCAGGTTTATCAAATCCTTCCGCTACTAAAAATGATCTCACATTTTCGCGGGGTTGGATAACCCACTTGCTCCCCTCATCTCTTATTACCCAGTCATCGAAACGCTCGGTGTCGCCACACAGTTTCAAGCAGCGGATTTTGTTATCCAATTCATTGAAAACTTTCTCTTCATCTACTCCAGACAATTCAATGGAATCGGAGATTACTCGTTCCCATCCACGAGAGGACTTGGTAAAATACTTGAATTGTGTTGTGGTATCTTTGGCCGTTTTCTGAATACAAAGGATCACTCGCCCTTTGTCGTCTTCTCTCAAAGACAACTGTCGTTTAGCGTAGCCATCCTTTAATTCATTACCGTCTTTGTCTTTGAGGGTTGGTGGCCGAATCCTTGACTTGAGCAAAGATAGCGCAGCATTGAGTTCTTCCAATTCCGCGAAGATATATCCTTGCTTGGAATCTGGGGCTTCATACCCACCACAGGAGACGGCTACTTGCCGCAAGGTTGGATCACAATTAAATTGAATCGTGGTCCACTTCCCATGGGTTTCCCAAAGCGGATGTTCTTCTACCCCTTGACCAAATCGATATACATCAAAACTCCCACCTGTGCGTGGTCGAGCATAGCAATTGGGTTTTCCTGGATCTGTATCAGGGGAGTTGGTATCATATAACCCCCGTAATGGGATTCCTCGCTCCTTGAAGTCTTCATAGACTTCTTTCAAACCTCTTGTGTGCCCTTGCCAAAGATGATGGTCATGAACCCACACACTACTGTGCCCCGTTCGTTCAAGGGCTTCCAGAATCTTCATGTGAGCTTCTTCTAACGGCGTCCGGGCATATGCCTCGGTCATTTCATCCAGCTCATCGCCAGACGTTTGTGAGCCGTCCGGTGTCCATCCTTGGACCCGGACTTTGCTTCGACCACCGGAGACGACCTCAAGATTATCCTTCCAGTTTGGAGGGACATGAGCAGCGGTCAGCTTTTGTTTGATTGGTTTGACTACTTCGTAGCCGTGATTATCAGGAGTAGCGCTATCATGATGGATCCACATAACAGATCCACACACATCTACATTGGCTTCAATATCGAGGCCAGTGTATTTAGCAATCAGTGGAATATATGATCGCGCGAGGGCAGCGTGCTCATGATGATTCAGAGTAATAGGATATGGCTTTTGAAACCAAATATAGATGTGCCGTCCGTTACCGCGAGTAGACCGAATAACTTCGAGCCATTCTGTTTCAATATTATCTAGCTTGTCAATTTCTTCAGCCGACACTCCCACACCATCAGCATGCCCTATGAGGGAATCGAAGTCAAACCCCAGCCCAATACTTTGTTTGTTGACCCAGTCCCACCAAGTAGTTCCAATGGCCTTCATGCGGTTGCGTATAATATAACGGATCGGTGGGTTGTTGAAAACAGCCTCACCCCCGGCATCATAAGGCCATCGCTGCGGGCCGAATATCTCCCCTTCTTCCTCGAACTTACCATTATCCAGTGGCACCCCACCAGGGTGACAGATTATTTGAGTTTCGAGGGTGTACGGATTTACACCCCAGCGCGCAAGCAATTCAGGATTGTTATGACCGTATAATGGATTGGTCGGATCATCGCGGTGTTCATACAGTTTTTTGTAGGCATCGCAGATACGCTCATTCTGCATATGTTCCTCCATTTATCTTGAGACCGTCTACGGCTATAGTTGGACAAATTCGTCAAAAGTTGCAACGCCGAATTATTTTCGTCAATTATTTTCGGCAACCCCCCGAGGGAGGTACTCCCCGCTGGCTCCCCGATTTTGACCCTCTTTTTACTTCCTATGGGGGATGGAGTCAAACTGATGTCAGTTACTTTGGGGAGATGTCACCCCCAGAAGTGATTAAAGAGGCGGGGAGATAGAGGCAAAATCGGGGAGTACCTCCCTCGGGGGGAAAGTCCACTAAGTCCTTACTGTCAAAGGAAATCCAAAAGAGGGAGGGGAGATGGGGAGCGGGGAGGCAGTTACAAGGTTTTTCAGAGAAATTTTTGTAAAAACGAAAGTTTTTCATTTTCTACGGGAGACTAATGTTGGGGCTCCCCGCTCCCCACCCACCCTCTTGGCTTGAAAAATAAATAAATTTTTTTTCGGCGTGCAACATTTTCTGAAAATGTCCAACTATAGGGGTAGAATGAAAATGACGAATAATTTACGGCACATTCCGATCGACTGGTTAATTCCGTCACGCACGCCGATGAGGCCAGTGCGGAAGACTGACCAGGAATTTATCGAGTTCATGGAATCGATTCGGACAGATGGCATCTTGCAACCTCTTCTCGTTCGTCCTTGTAAAGGGGAAGACGACATGGGTAAGTACGAGGTTGTTGAAGGAACACATAGATATGAAGCCGCCAAACTGGTAGGCCTGAAATCTCTTCCTTGTATGATACGAGACATTACTGATGAGGAAGTACTGGTTCTTCAGTTGAAGGCGCAGGCGGTGCGGCCAACAAAGACAAAGATATATGAGTATTCCCGTCGATTACGAAAGTTGAACAAGGAAGGTTACACGATTGGTGACTTAGCTGCCCTTGTTGACAAGCACCCTTCGTGGATTCAACAGATGTTATCACTCCATAGACTGACTCCTAAGTGTGTTCATGAGTTGACTCAAGGGAATTTAACTGTCTCATCAGCTATTGAATTGGCTAAGTTACCTGAACATTTGCAAGAAACATTTCTTGATGATGCTGCTAAGATGAAGACAGTGCCATTCAAGAAACGTGTTCGAGAGATTAAGAGGGACTATGACTCATTTTTACTTCAGCAGAGAGAGAATGATTTAGAACAAGGATTGTCCCCGAAACTACGGGGAGTCAAAGACATTATTTGGGAATCTGAAACTTTCGAGGCTGCCAAGCAAGTATTAACGTCGTGCAATGCAAACACTCCTGAAATGGGGTGGAAAGCTTGCCTCGCTTGGATCATGCGTATTGATCCTGTGAGCGTTAAGAAACGCAAGGCCAATATCAAGGACACAAAGAATGTATTTTTGACGCAGTATCAAGTGAGACAAAAGCAACGCGAGTTAATTAAGAATCTTACTTTCAAGACTAACGAAACTGGAGAAACTAATGAGTGAAAACAAGAACGCCCTCATGCCTTTTGCCGGCTGTAATTTGCCGGCCGTTAGCGAAGATACCATCGATGATATTGATGCGGTCGCAACTGCTTCTGAATTCCTTCCCCGGATCCAACTTATTTCGAAGGGCAAATATGTCAACACCGGTAAGATTAGCCCGGGAAATTGGGGTATTCCTCTGGCAGGGGGAGAAGACATTACAGACCTGGGAAACAAAATCGATGTCATTCCATTGGAAGGTCGGCCCAAAGCGCTAGACGTTTCCGATAAGGAAAACATCATCGCGGTGTATGATAAGAATGATCCGGAATTCCAGCGGATCAAGAATCAGCCTAAGCCGGCTGATGGGACAACCTCTGGCTGTATGTGGGGGCCCTCATTCCTGATCCTGGAACGAAGCACTGGAAAGCTGTACGAATTGTTCTTTTCGAACAAGTCCGGGCGCCAAGAGGCTGGTAAACTCAAGCCTTTCTTGCTTAGCCGAACACCTTGCACACTCTCGATTCGTTACAAGCCAAAGGGGTTTGGTTACCACGTTCCCGTGGTAACGAAATGTTCCGAGCCTTTCGCGCCTGAGAGCATTCCTCCGATCGAGCTAATCAATGAGGAAATTTACAAGTTCAAGAACCCTGACAAGACAGGCGATGAAGTTGTTGCTGAAGATGAAGCACCAACCAATCGCGCTCGTTAACCCTCATTCTCCCTCCCGATTCCCTGGGGCATCTTCGGATGCTCCAGGGTTTATTTTGGAATCTTTATGGCTAAACAAAATCTAGTATCCGTATTGAATTGGTGTGCTCTCCATGAAACTACTTTTCAAATTACTATCAAAAATGGAATCCTTCATATACGGGCTGGTGGTGATACACTCTGGTCAGAATGGCCTATTAGAGAAGGAACAGTTGAATCAGTCGTTGCTGCAATGTATGCCGCCCTCTACTCTGTCAAAGCTGGAACAGAGTTTCACGAAGAGTATGGCTTTATGCCTGACTCAGATGCAATTAGAGGCAGAAGCAAAAACAAAGAAAGCGGAAGCGGAGCTGGTAATGGCGAACAATCAGAATATGCCTCACCGGACTTACGTACCGATTTTGAGGCATGATGGTTTGGAATGGGTTGCCACCTGGGGACAGGATACTTCGGGTAATCCAATGTTGGTCGGTCGAGGCCCCAATCCAGCAGCCGCCCTTCTGGATTACGATTACAAATGGCTAGGAATCAATAAAGAATGAGTGGCGTTGCATTAGTACAATTCTCTTCTCTGGACTTGCATAAGTTACTGCCAATTACTCGACAGGGGTTGGAGCGAAGTATTAGCGAACCCGCTGACAGCATTGACTCAAATCCACCTCTCCACCATATGTTATGTGTAGGTGCAATAAAAGATCCTCATATCAAAGCCTCGGCATCGGCTACACTCCCTTACATCGATCTTTTCCATGCAGGCTTCATTATAGGGGCGCTTGAGTACAATATGGCTGAGGTGCTGGAGATAGCTGGGATGCCAACAATTATGGTGGATTCAGTGGAGCGAGGTATTAGTGTTGCGTTTGTCGCGGGAACTTTAATTCAATGGAAGCAAGCAATCTTACGCGGCTGTTCTTAAACTGCGAGTCGCGAAGTACGTCATATCTTCAATCTAATCTATGGTGAGTTCAATAAATTAGGTCTTGCGCCAATCTTCGAAGCCAATAAAATAGAGCGCAAAGATCATACTTTTTTGCTGGAGTATCACAAATGACCGATGTACCAGATGCAATCTTTCCACACACTGCATTACTGGAAGTTCCTATTCTGATGGAGGGCCGACAGGCTGACTTCATTGACTTGCCTGTTCGGGGTTGGGGTAGTGTTTCGCGACAAACTAAGTTCCAGGGGACATGGCATTTCTATGTCGATGATTACAAGTTCTCGACTTTGTGGAAGAAGCCTGATACTATCCTGAATACCAAGGCGATCAATTTTGTTGAGCCCAACTTCTCCACCGATGAACAAATGCCTTATTCTGTTGTTCTTTATCGCATTTATCAAAAGCGATGGATGGCACGATATTGGCAGGAGAAAGGACTTGGCTGTTTTGTCGATCTAAGCGTCCCCAAAAAGTGGGAAGACTTGAACATGGAAGGAGTGCCGAAAGGTTGGTGCTCCTATGCTACAGCAGCCAATGATCTGCGATTGGATACGTTAGAACGACATGCTATGATAGCCCGTCGTCATTCACTTTGGCAACCTCTTCGTTTCCTTGTCTACGGTGGGGGTCCCTTGACTGCTAAAGTGTGTGAGAGGAATGACTGGGTCCACGTACGCGATGCGAGAAATGAGGCACGAAATGGGTAGAGGTGGAGGCGGCGGCGGCGGTGGTCGAGGCGGCGGTGGTCGACTTAGTCGATCACGTAGTGGCGTAGGCGGGGGTGCAGGTAGTGGCGCAGCAGCAGAACAAGTTAGTGCGGCAGCGGTTGATGCCAAAGCTGCGGCTGAGGGCCAGATTTATAAAGAGAGCCCTAGTCAAATGGCATTGGCCTCGAAAAATATGGAGACGATGCTATCTGGAAATGCAGCGGCGATTGATAAGTTGTATGAAGATATTCCCGAGGTAGCAAACGCCAATCGAAAGATCGTCAATGGGATTGTCGAGGTTGGTTCGAAAGGTGCCCCCAAAGTTTCTGGTAATTTGCCTTATGCTGAAGCTACTCAAGTATTGAGAGATCGTGGTGTTCCAGGTCAAGTTATTCGAAAAATGGAAAGATCCCATGGTATTGACAGTGTACAACAAATAGGTGAATTGGTTAAAAACAATCCAGGAGCCACTTATATCAACAACGGTGCTGAAGGTCTAGTGATGAATTGGAGCGAATCACGAGTGATTCGTATTCAATATGGTCCTGGGGAACCACCGCCATCTTACTATCTTGGTAAGGCTGGGGCATATCCAGATTGGATAAAGAAATATGGTGGTTCGGCTGTGGAAATGAAGGAAAAAGTTTGGGAAACAGCTTATCGAATAGGGGCTAAACATAATTCAGTATCTAATCAACTTGCCCAGGCTGCTCGATCCCATGGAGGTTATTCTTATTTGAGAAGTGCTACTATCGATAAGACCATCAAGAGAGCTGTTGGTAATAAAGTACGGCCGGCAGATGCCCATGCTAATAATTGGGCTGTTGATTTCAAGGGACGATTACGAGCCATTGATCCAGGTGCGTACGTTCCTCCTGGTGCTCCTATTCTTGGTGGTAGATAACTTGACAATTCCTTTTTTGTATGGTATACTTTAAGTATGAGAAAACTAACAAAAAAACAATTTCTGTCTGAATTCGATGATGAGAGAGAACTTCTTGAACACATTAAGGAGCTTTCGCCAGTCCAACCTGTTGACCTTCAGCGATTTGTCACATATCATCCTAACCCTAAATTCTGTGAGAATCGTTTATGGGCAATGCTTGGATTACTAGATGAGTTTGATTGTATTGATATTAGGGATGGATATGTAGTTACTGTTTAACAGGACTGTGATTTAGATATGGAAAATCTCAAGATACTTCGTGAGACGGATAAAATTGTCAACGGTAAGAAACGATGGGTCAAAACTCCGGTCACGATTGATCGGAAGTTTGGCCGTATTTATTTCTTCAAGAGCGAAGATAAACTTGAGACCCCTTTCTCGTTGCGACCAGAAATCAAAGCGATGCAAGGATATCGCTGGCATGGCCATTTAAACCCAGAGGAGGGGTATTGCAATGGTAGGAAGGTATGGTCTGCACTTGATACCACCCGTAACAATTTCCAATTGGAATTTCTTACTGGTGGCAATCCCTATGCATGGTGGGAGCGTCCACTTGAGAAGTATATCTATGAGAGGCCCCTACGTGCTCACCAAGAGCTGATGGCCAACCACTGCCTTACATACCATTATAAAGTCCTTGCGGCTGAGATGGGGTGCATTAGTGGAAGCGCTGTTGTGGATTGTAACAGAGCAGGCAAAGGATTCAAGATTACTTTGGCCAAGTTATATGACAAATGGCAACATAAGAAAGATCACAAAGGTAAATTATATCAAAAGAGCTGGGATTCATCTATTCCGACTTTTGTTCGTTCGATGAAAGACGGTCTACTTGGATTACATCGTCTAGTGGACGTATTAGACAAAGGTGTTAGGAAGGTAGTAAAAGTAACTCTCCAATCTGGTAAGACTTTAGTATGTACGCCAGATCATGAGATTTATGTGGATGAAGTTACATGTCTCCCTGCTGGAAGTTTGAAGCCTGGAGATACTGTCCTTACTAATGGCACTTGGGTTGATAAAGATGGATACGTTCGAGTAGGTGGTTTGAAAGGTAAACATCCCAGATGGACTACTGGAGGTGTTTATGAGCATATTTTGGTTATGGAGAAGTGTCTTGGTCGTCATTTAACTATTGATGAAGTAGTACACCATAAGAATAAGGTGAAATATGATAACCGAATAGAAAATCTTCAACTTATGACTTCTTCAACACACGCTACTAAGCACGGAAAGGATAAAGGATTTGTAAGATTGGATGGTGGCAGAGGACGGGTATTCTTTGTGCCTAAACTTGATACTGTTGTAAGTGTAGAACCATTTGGTGAGGAACATGTATTTGATCTCGTGATGTCTGATCCTTATCATAATTTTGTTGCTGATGGTTTTATTGTTCATAATTGTGGCAAGACTCTTGCGGCCATTGAAGTCTTGGAGCGGAGCGGGTTTTCAAACTGGTGGTGGGTTGCCCCACGGTCTGGCTTGAATGCCATTGATTTGGAATTTGTTAAGTGGGGGCTCAGGTTCACCCCTGAGTTAATGACTTACAAAGGTCTGACAACTAAGATGTCCAATTGGAAGCCCGGTGACCCTGCGCCACAGGGAGTAGTATTCGATGAATCATCTCGGCTCAAGGGAGCCACTAGCCAGAGAAGCAAAGCGGCGCAAGCCCTTGCTGATGCGATTCGTAATGAATATGGCTGGAATGGTTATGTAATTCTCATGTCTGGAACCCCAGCACCAAAGAAACCAGTTGATTGGTGGCGACAATGTGAGATATGCTATCCTGGCTTTGTTAAAGAGGGCTCGGCTAAGGCATTTGAACACAGGCTAAGAATATTTGTCCCAAAAACAATCGACGGTTCAACCTTTTGGCAACCAGTTGCGTGGCGAGATGACGAAGAGCGATGCAATATTTGTGGTCAGTATCGATGGCTGGAGAATGATCCTGATGACATCCCTGAACTAGGGCGTTGGAAGTTGGACTGTGATGGAAACCGGATACCACATCCAAATCACGATGATGATCCGATGGCCTTGGGTGAAGAAAACCATCCTTGGGAACCCTCCAAGAATGAAGTGGCTTTCCTGGGCAAGCGCTTGGATGGCTTAGTTCTGCCACTGGCGCTGCGGGATTGTTGGGATCTTCCCGAGCTTCAATACCGAGAGGTTGTATTGAAACCAAGCACAACGATCAGGAGGGTGGCCAAAGCTTTGTTGAGTCAGGCTACCACCGCAATCCAGGGAATCACATGGCTTCGAGAATTGTCCGATGGCTTCCAGTATCGTGACGAAGTTGATCCCGATCATCCGACGAAACAATGCCCAGTTTGTAAGGGTTTGGGGAAATGCGAACAGTGGGAGGATGAAGGCGAACAATACGAGAAGCGTATGAAAACGTGCAAGCGTTGCGGTGGGACTGGGGAAGTCGAAAATAAGGTCCGCACGACCAAGGAAATACGTTGCCCGAAAGAGCAGGCCGTAAGAGATCTGTTAGAGGAAAATGAAGACTGTGGCCGGTTTGTTATCTTTGCTGGCTTTCGAGGTTCAATTGATCGAATTGTAAATATTTGCCATAAACAACAATGGGATGTTGTGAGGGTGGATGGTCGTGGCTGGAAAGTGTTGCGAGCGGATGGGAACAATCCGACTGCTAAATCAGTTAAACCCTTGCATTATTGGTCTGATACCAGACACAATCCACGCGTTGTTTTTGTAGCGCACCCTGAGTCTGGCGGCATGGGGCTCACTTTGACTGAGGCACGAATGTCTTTGTTTTATTCAAATGATTTCAAGCCTGAGTCTCGTATGCAAGCTGAGGCACGTATTCACCGTCCTGGCATGGATACGAATAAAGGTGCTGTAATCGTTGATCTCATCCACCTGGGGAGCGATCGTAAAGTACTCGAAGTATTGCGTGACAACCGTCGGCTAGAACAAATGACCTTGAGCGAACTGAAAGAGATTGAATTATGAGATGTGCAATTATTGCAACTTACAAATTGGAAAAGACTTATTACAGTGGTGATAATAATTTTTGTCTTGGTGAATCGAATTTGGCACTCATGCTGACTGATTTAGATAAATATTTGCCAAACGAAATTGCGTTGGGAGCCACTGTTGATAGTGATGGTAATGTTGCCATTATGGAATTTATTGAATTTAATGGTGGTTATTTTGATGAGCCTATCCCCACGAAAGTTCTTTGTTACAATACAATGAAAGCATATTGTGATGCTTACGGGGTTGGACTAGCCGAGCCGGAATATGTTGGACCATATTCACTAGAAGTTGCGAGGCATGCTTCCGAATTATGTGGCGACCACCTGACTATTATCCCAGAGGATGAAGAAGTGGAGGTGTACTGTGAGAGTTAAGGATCTTGTTGACGAACTATCTTTCTATGATGAGGATGCGGAGATATTCGTTATTACAAATTATGATCATGTTGTTCCCTTGAATGATATCTCGGCGGATTCTCAAGGTGTCTATTTTGATAATGACCCTGATGAAGAAGAGAGGAGCATGCGTTGAGTTTGTATTGTCCAGCTTGCCATTCGAAAGATGTTGGGCCTTTGCTCAATATGGGTTATCAACCAACATCCCTTGTTGAATTGAAGTCCACTCCTACTGCTTCTGGTAGCTTACATCTACATTCAATTTGCCTTGCTATCTGTCACAAATGCCATCACGTATACAATATTGATTTTGATCCGAGCAATATATGTTACACCAACGGTTGTTACATGTACAATAACGGTGAAGGTTGGAGGGAACATGTAATTGGTGTTCGAAATGAAGTCGAGAGGATGCACGCTGACTTGCTAATCGAAGTTGGTGCTGGGGATTGCTCATTTCTTGATAGCGTAAAAACAAACGGAGTTAAGCTGGCAGTTGATCCATCATTAGATTCTGCCATCGCAGCTAAGGAATTGGGTATTCAGCATATTCGGGGATACTTCAACCCCTCGTTTCATATCCCTGATCATGATGAACCAATTCCGTGTGTGGGAATTGTGATGCGACATTTGTTGGAACACATTGAAAAACCTCGCGACTTCTTGGAAGATATAATCATCGCTGCATCGAATAAATGCGTATTTCTCAAGATGGTTATTGAGGTTCCTTGTTGTGACAAAGCACTGAGGAATGGGAGGATTGAAGACTGGACATATGAACATCCTCACCATTTCACGAAGAAAAGCTTGCGTAAGTTATTGGAACGTTGTGGGGCGGTCGATAAGTATATCAAAACAAGCTATGGCGGCGAAGTGTTGGTGGCTTCCGTTAATTTCTGGTCAGATGATCAGAACGATGTGGATATCATCTGTGCGAGGTATAAGATGATTGAAGCCCGTATTAGTGAACTCAAGACATGGATACTGGATAACAATGACAGCATCGCTTATTGGGGCGGGGCTGGAAAGTCTGCCATGTTCTTGAGAAAGATCGGCGTGCCAGATGACGCTCTCGTGGTTGACTCACATAACAATAAATGGGGAATGTATGTTCCCGGCACTCGCATCCAAATCTTACCCCCAACACGATTGTTTGAAGGTGACCCTCGAACTATTATCGCTACAACTTCGTGGCGCGCGGATGATATTGCACGAGAGATTACCCGAAATGATATTCCTTGTCGTAGGTTACTGAAGTTTCAAAACGGTGAATTCAAAGAGGTTCCTCTTGGCAACTAAGAAACGACAAAAGCAATTGAGACAGATGAAGAAGCGGACATCGAAGAAAGCTTCTTATATTAACTGGCCAAAAGATTGGCAGAAGAGCATACCTACGGTAAATCGTGATGCGTGGCTGCGTGGCATCGCCGCTCGCGACTCTCGGATTTGGGATGCGATCGTCGAGTATTGCTTTTTCTTTGAAGGGCATCATTACAAGATGTTCAGCGCCAAAGGTATCAATGAGCTGAATGAGTTTGTCCAGATGGCTTTAGCTGTTGTTACAACCCCCAACTTTAATCCAGAAGGCAGGCAGGCTGTGAACTTGATCCAGGTGGGTCATATATTCCAGCACCTTGTAGTTGTCACTGGATACGAAACTACGGATGCCGAACTGCGCAACCTGATGCTTCAGGAAAATAATCTGATCAAGGTTTTATTCCTACAGAACCCGCGATGCAAATTCCAGATTGATCAAGAGAAATTATTCGATCTCAATCCCCAAGTTGCTTCATTATGGTTTGGAATATACATGGCCTGCACAGGTACGCCAACCAGATTGATCCAGAAGAACATTTACAAGCATCTTTCTTCTATGGATAAAAGATATACAATAGCGAACCAGCACATCACCGCGCCATACTTCACCTGTACCTATCACAACCCCCAGGCTGCTCTGGCCGTGAAGAGCAAGATAAATGATGCTATCCAAAGGGCAGGGGTTCCTCAGTTCAAGAACACTCCTTCCGCTGGCAAGAAACATATTGCCATTGTCACATGTCGTTGGCATCGCAATCATGCGGTGTATAAATCGGCAGGGCCTCTTGTGGAGCAATTGAAGGATAAGTACAAGCTTACTCTTATCTGGACTGGTAAGGAATATCCTGATACAATTGTGAAGGATTACTTTGACAATGTCTACAAGTGCTACTTCACTGAGGAAGGTGGGTTGGTGATACCAGATGAGATGGCGGAGAATGATTTCAACATGGTATACTTCCCGGATGTTGGGATGTCGGACGAATCCATCTGGCTGTCAAATGCAAGGATTGCTCCGATCCAAGCTGTGGGTTATGGCCATCCGGATACCACGGGTGCAAATAACTGCATTGATTACTTCATCTGTGGAGACGTTGAAAAGGATGCGGACACTGCATATGCGGAAACTCGGGTATGCATTCCTGGCTTGGCACAAGCGCCCGCGTGGCCAACTGCACCGAGGGAAGACAACTACATTGACGATGGTGTTGTTCGAATCAATTGTGTGTGGGGCCCGGATAAATATAATCGAACTCTCTTGGAAGTTATTGCCGAGATCAACAATGAGGTGGCTCGACGTAGTGTGAATTCCGATACCCCGAAGGTTGAGTTTCATTTCTTCACTAGCCCTGGCGTTCATCGTTATGCTTGCCTCCCGTCATTGGCTGCTGAGATTTCTCACTTGATACCAAATGCAAAGTTGCACACTGACTGGGAATATTATGACTACATGAGGGAAATGCAAAAGAATGATTTTGCTCTTAACAGTTTTCCGTTTGGATGTTATAATGTGTTGATTGAATCCTTGTGGGCTGGCATTCCCTTTCTCACAATTGTGGGAGATCGATTCTATAACCGGGCGGGTATGTGGCTGAACGATCAGATTGATATGTCCGAGAACAATTACACATCACCTCGTGACTTTGTTAACGGGGTGGCAGACTTGATCATGGACCCTGATAAATTGAAGGCCCAGAGGGATCATCTTGTTAGCATTGATCTCAAGGAATGCCTATTCACACTCAAAGGTGACTATTTCCTGCAAGCCATCGACTACATTTTTGCCCATCACCCCTTTACAGAAACCAAACTCATTGGAGAGACGAATGACTAAGTTGAATGAAGAACAGGTAAGAGGGATTAAGAATGACCTCTCAGCCAAAGTGCTCACGCAACAAGAGATCGCTAATAAATATGGATGTTCTCGATCAAATATTAGTGACATTGCTTGTGGTCGAGTCCACAAAGAGGTTCGGGCTGAGATGGAAATGGATGATAATGAAGCCTACATTTTCAAGTTACGATCTGAGATCGAACATCTCCGTGCTGAGCGCAACTTGGCTAATCGACAATTGAAAAATATGGCGAAAACCCAGGGCTTGTTTCAAGCCATGTCGGATGAACTTGAGAATAAAATCAAGCCCTTCCGAGCACTGCCACCTGCCCGTCGTGAATTCTCGACCAAGGGTAAGATCACGGAGCATTTGGTTATGCATTTGTCGGACGGACATCATGACCAGATTGTTACTCCAGATGACACAGGAGGGTTAGAGACTTATGACTTTCCGATTTCGATGTGTAGGGCCGAGAGGTATGTTGACGCCACGCTCAAGTGGACCCAGCAGACACTTGGAACACAATACAATTTCCCCTCGCTCACGGTGCTCGCTTACGGTGACCACACCAGTGGTGAAATTCATGGACATACGGCGAGATCCTATTTCCGCAACGCTTTCAAGAATGCGATCGCTATCGGACAATTACACTCGCTGATGTATCGTGACCTCGCCCCATATTTCGAGCAAGTGAATATCATTTACGTTCCAGGGAACCATGGCCGGCGCTCAAAGAAGAAAGACTACCTTGGCGCGCATGATAACTGGGACTATCTGATTGCTAAGACGGCCCAGCTTTACTTGCAGGATGTTGCAAACATCAACTTCACCATTCCGAATTCATTCTCAGCGAATGTTAACATTGATGGCGTTGGCTTTCATATTTTCCATGGTGATGATATCCGATCTAGCCTCGGCATCCCTTGGTATGGGTTGGAGAAGAGGCGTCATCGTTTGATGGCTCTCGACAACGTTCGTGCTGGTGTGCCAGTTCGATATTATTGTTGTGGTCACTTCCATCGCCCTGGCAGCACCACTGAGGTCAATGGTGAGATGATTATCAACGGTGCATGGCTCGCTAGCGATGCTTATGCCTACAACTCATTGGGTGGTTACACTGAGCCGTCTCAGTTGATCCATGGTGTGAATTCAAAGTATGGTATTACTTGGCGGCTTCCAGTGAAGCTGTGTTGCGATTACGAAAAGACCGGACCCCGTCGATATCACATTGACATGATGGATGAGGTCACAGCTCTCTAAAGGAGAATGTATGAAAGTCAAACTTAATTCGTCAGATTTGGCAAAAGTAGGGATTACAGGCATGTCCGCCTTTGTTCTAATGATGATTGTTGTCTTTGTGTTGCTTTTACTTAATCTGGGAGTTTATGCACTGTTAGGATTGGTGTTCGCCTACTTGTGGAACACTTTTGTTGTGCCAAATGTTGGCACACATCTTCCCCTCCTTCTATGGTGGCAGGCTGGACTCCTTCTCTTGGCATTGCGAGTCTTTTTTAGTGTTGTCCTACCAGATAAAAGCTGATCAATAAGTCTACTATTCACTAACCCTCATAAGGAGGAATTTCTATGTCAGGTGTCATCGCTCAGGTATTGGCAGACACGAAAGTAATTAGCCGAGAAGCTAATCAGCATGTCTATCATGAATTGTTGGATCTTCAAACTCTCACAAAAGACCCTACCTTGGCAAGTCCATACTTGCAGGCTTCGGCCAACTCAGTTGTGGCCGCTAATGGTGGATCAACTGGGAATTTGACAATTACCATGAACTTTCCCAAGGCTGGAGTGAAAGTTACTACTGGTAATATTACGTTTAATGCAGCAGTTGCTACTGTACAGTCGTCGATCGATTCCGCTCTGTCTGGAGAGGTGATCGGAGCTACTTATAACGCTGGAGATGTGGCGGCAAGCGGTGCTGGACTTATTTCTGGTAATGCTTTGACATTGACTGCTAACGGGGCCACCGTTAATGGATACCAGATGATTGTCACCACGGCAAATGTAGACATGGATGTTGCAGCACCATCAGTTACTGAAGGTGTTGTGGGGACAGGAAATCGACCAGCCGAAGCCGCTTTGTTCCATTTGGATGTTCTTCGTCCTAGCGGAACACTTCCGTATCAAGGTCAAGTTGCTGTCCCAAGTGACTATGAGCTTGGGGATAATCCATTTTCAGTATCCCCTGCTCTCCAGGCTGCATTGGCACATGATGCTATTGTCAATGAGGATGAAACAATTGGTGTCGCGATTCGAGCAGCGTTGCCAAGCGTTGCCAATGACTGATTGATAAAATAGTTACTTAGCGGGGTTCCCTTTGTGGTTCCCCGCTTTTTTCTTGACTTCTCAGAAATTTGTGGTATACTTTAGATAGGTGAAAGAATGAGATACTTACTTGTTACATTATTGCTTGTTGCACCAGCTTTCAAAACCTATCCGGAGGTTCGACCGAATCTGAAGGACCAAGGCTTTGGGTGGATGATCAACGATCTGGAGCGCCATGCCCATGCTGGTAATCCAATGCGGAATGAAGACGATCCAGGTAACTGGGTTCACGAACTGACCCACCAAGTAAACAGTGACATTCGATGTTCTACCCTTGCCCATGATAATGCTTTCTACGTTATGCATGGTAAGTATGTGATCTTTAACGAGCCCAATGTCACACTAAGACAAGTCGCAAAGATGGTGCCTCAAAAGGATCGAGGAGTTCTCTACAAAGGATACCTTGTCGAGCAGCAGAGGGGATGGAATGACTCCCCATTATATGTCTTAGATGAAGCCACAGCATATGCAAATGGACTGGAGTATCATGTTTCCACTAAGACAAAGGATCAATATCGTCTCGCTTATGCTAACGAGTTTCTTCGATATGTTAATGCCCTTATTCTAACCATTGAGAAATATGATCCTAATTACAGCCAATTAGATGAACTGCGAGAATATGTAAAGTGGCACACACACCGTGTAAAGACTTTAACGGATATGTATAATGGGAAGAATGTTATTCCGACGCCTCCAACACCATACAACTTCTAGAGGAGCTTAATAATGAGCACCATTTACGATATGTTGAAGAGACGTTATGTTCGGCGAGAAGAAAAGGAAAAGGAACTTCGAGAGTTCAAAAGGAAACTATTAAATGAGATATACGATTTCTGTAAAGAACTGCCAAATTTCGTATTGCTTGGCAATACGTTAAAATATAGTCGAAACGGATGTGAGTATAAAGAGGTTTTACAACTAAACATTTTCAAGGGTTTTGTCATTGTTCTAAAACCATGGGGAAAGTCTTCCGAAATTACGCGTCTTGACAAGAATGAATTTCCTCTACAGAAGTTAGTCAAAATTATTGAAGAGTTCATGTTAGATGAAGAGGTGAACCTATGATTACCATTCTTTTATCGGCTATTCCTTTTGTTTTACTTTTTATTCTACTGACTAGTATGTGGATTGTTCAAGACAAATTTAAGAACAGAGCTATATTTGTAGAGAATAGGCTATATCGGAAGGAAAAACAGTGTGCAACTTTGGAAAGACAAAAGAAAGATTTGGAAAGTGAAGTAAGAGGCTTGAAGGATAAAGTTGATTATTTGAAAGAACGCCAAGAAGAGTTGTCCAAAGCCTTAGATGACATCAGAGACATCACAGAGAATGTATGAAGGGGTAATCCTATGATTAGCGAACAGCAATGGCTTGAATTTATTGAACAACCTTTGCGTAAACTAACACTTCTTGACTGCGAGGTTCGCACACCAACAGTGTGGCAGGAAAGTCCATTCCAGACTCAGCTAAGCGCATCATTCGTTATCGATGATGACCTTATGTGGGACGCTGGGCGAGTCCTCAAAGACTACCTGAATAAAATCGTTGAAGCGATGTTGAAAGAATTCAACAAATATTATATTGTTGAATTCTGGCCTCTCATTATTCATAATGATGTTGGTGATCATCAGTTCCTATTAAATGAAAAACAAAACGTACCAACACGCGTCATTATTCAATATGATGATAGCCGGCGAGAATTACAAGTACGAGTAGAAGTTCTATTTAGGCAAGTGGGTAATTATTACTACCCAATCATTGGGGGCCCAATTGATGGATTTCTGTTTCCATTCAAGCATGTTCCGTATGAAGGACAGAATATCACTTTTCAATTTAACACACCCTTTCACAGAGAGTATACTTTACAAGATAAGAGGCCGTGGCCCGGCTTGGACTTGCAAATGGTTAACCGCCAGAAAAGCACATTGATCAATTACCAGTTCAAGATGCCTTATGTGTATTACATGGGAGAGACAATCAGTTGAGGTTTCGAAAGAACGCATATTACATAGATGTGGAGTCTGTGGGCTTTCACGGTCTGGCGGTGCTAGTACAGTGGGCATACGAGGATGGAGAAGTTCACCTGCACAATCTATGGGATGTTCCAATCAAGGATACCCTTGATCTGATCGAGCAGTTCACAGGGGGGACGTGTGTGTTCTTCAATGCCGTTTTCGACTGGTTCCATCTCTGTAAGATCTACAACACTTGGTTATTGTTGCGAGAGAAGTATGGTGGAAATACTATCCCAGCAAGTATCCCTGTTGCACAACTGGCGGAAGCAGAGAAGGAAGCCCGAGACGGTCCCTGCTTGAAGCCAAAAGATGTTATGTGTCTGATGTTGCATTCCCGGAAGGGAAAGTTTCAATCACTCATGGATCGCCATGATGTGAAGGTGAACAAGGTTCCGACCGCACTCGCGCATCTTCTGGCCGCTGAGCTGGAAGAACGTATCGAGTTGGATGGCATCTTGTTCGCCAAACGGAAGAACAAGAATGCCCCACGTTGGGGTGTCTACGATCGAATCAAGAAAGGAAAGGATGATGAGGTAGATCCGGCATTCAAGGATGTGGTTCTTAAATTCAGACCCGCTCGTGCTCTGAAGTATCTTGCCGAGCATTGTCTTGGTTTGGATCCAGAGTTCTACTCATTCAAGGACGTGTATCCAGAAACGTCTCACAAGCTCGCTGAGATAGGCTATGCCCCATTTGCCCTTGGTGCGTCTCCCGGGGGAGAAGATGTTGACTGGAAAGTATTTGACAAACAAGGAAAATGTATAGGTCGCGCCTGGCCAAAGATTATTCATGAACACATTGAACATTGGAGAACGAATGAAGAAGCACGCCGTTACGCAAGATATGACGTTATTTACACCCGCTTGCTCGATGAATATTTCGAGTTCCCAGAAGAAAGCGATAACGACTCGGTGCTCGCCTGCATGGTGGCAGCAGTCAGGTGGCATGGATTCGTTGTTGACACTGAAAAGGTTACCGAACTACTTCGAAAATCCCAAGAGGTGTTTGCGGCATCTCCAGTAAATCCTAACAAGCCAACTGAAGTTAAGCGTTACATCCGGGAGGTAATGGATGACTCAGAAGCAACCCTCATTGACCAATCAACAAAGAAAGCCAATCTGGAAAAGATCCGAGATAGAATGATTGTCGAACGGGAAGACCTCGATAAAGCCTTTACGTCAGACATGGAATGCATTCATTGCGGAGGAACTAAAACACAGATTGGCGATGATGGGTTGGAGAGACCATGTTCACATTGCGAAGGCACTGGGATTGAGCCAGGAGGCGAATTATGTGTTAGGTGTCTCGGAGAGGGGTGTGCTCGATGCGCTAATCGCGGCTTTCTTCTATTTGGACCGACGTTAGCCAGCCAACGGGCAAATGAAATCCTGCACATTAAGGCGGCCGGCAAAGAGGTCGAATTGTATGAAAAGCTGTTGCGGGCAGGTCGTTTTCATGCTTCCTTCCGAGTTATTGGCACCCTGTCATCTCGAATGGCTGGTGGAGATGGTCTTAATGCCCAGGGAATTAAGCACTCAGAAGAGACTCGCTCAGCATTCCCACTGAAGTGGGAAGGCATGCAACTATGCGGTGGGGACTTTGATGGCTTCGAGGTAACCTTGGCCGATGCCGTTTTTAAGGATGAAAATCTCAGGAGAGACTTGCTTGCTGGTAAATCTTTGCATACAAGTATGGCTCAGGAATTATATCCTGGCAAGTCTGAGACGCAAATCAAAGCGTCCAAAGGGTTTAAGGACGGTGGGGATGTGGATATGTATACCCGTGGCAAGCAAGCTGTCTTCGCTACGCTCTATGGGGGTGATGCCAATACGATCAACAAGAAACTTGCGATTGACAAGGCAGTTGCGGAGAGGGCCTTTGACGGTCTACAGAAGCGATATCCTGGCATCAAGAACGCGCGTGATAAAGTAGCCAAGGATTTTGCAGCCCTTGAACAGCATGGAGAAGTTGGAACAGGAGTGATCACATACAAGAAGCCCAAGGATTATGTTGAGACATTCCTTGGATTTCGTCGCTGGTTTCCTCTGGAGAACAAGATCGCTAAGGCATTGTTTGATCTGGCGCATAATGTGCCGGATCATTGGAAAAGGTATGATTTTACCGTGATTCGTCGGGACAGGGAACAGACTCCAGCAGGCGCGGTAGCCTCCGCCCTCTACGGAGCAGCCTTTCAGATCCAGGCAGCCAACATTCGCGCGGCCAACAACCACTTGATCCAGTCTCCGGGAGCGATGATAACAAAGGATCTGCAACGTCATATCTGGGATTTGCAACCCTGGGGCATTGGTCCGTGGATTGTTGCTCCGCTCAATGTGCACGATGAGGTGTTGAGCGTGACGCGACCTGACTACGTGCAGAAAGCAACTGATATTGTGGTGCAGGTTGTTGAGTCATACCGTGACAGAGTGCCACTAATTGGAATGAAATGGGTCACCAGCATGGAAAGTTGGGCAGGTAAGAAAGGCGCTAAGGATTCGGAACAAGTCCACATTAGCCCACACGGCATCACAACGGGCGCTGATGACGATGAACCCTATGTAGCTCCCATTGACATAGAGGAGCTGGAAGAGATCGATAAACTACCCGAATTCTCAAACCATGAGGACGGGGCAGCCGGAGGATACTTATAATGTCCCCACGAGGCTTGATCGACGAGGCATACGAAAAAGGCTATCGGAATGGACGGCAGGATTGGATGATTGAGATGCTTACTGTGTTCGCCAAAGCCCACCAAGTGACTGCTCCACCTCCTGGGTGGGATCCACTAAGTTGGATACCAAAAGAGCTTGTCCGAAGATTTAATGAAGTATCGAAATATGATGAAACTGATTGATTGGAGGTTGTATGCAACCGGCCTTTGGATACCCAGGTGGTAAAAGCCGCGCAGTGAAGCATATCATGAAGGTTCTCGATCTGGACTTGAGTAAATATCTCCAGGTTGTGGAGCCGTTCTGCGGTGGGGCCTCATTCTCGCTGTCATGCAACATCGAAAAGGTATGGCTGAATGATATCGATCCCGACCTGTATTGCTTGTGGCGGTCCATTATCTCCTACATAGATGACCTGGAAGCCGCTGTCATGGATGCCAGAATAAAGGCCGAGGACTTCTACACACTCAGGGACAAGTTGCTGGAAGGTGGCGGCCGACCAACTTCCCGAGAAGGGGTAGTTCAGCGAGGGTTAGAGAAACTGATCATCCACAAGATCAGTTATTCGAACATGGGGGAGATGTCAGGCTCCCCAGTTGGGGGTAGGAATCAGACAGGGAAATGGAAATTCGACTGTCGGTGGAATCCTACCAGTATTTGCAAATCGCTCAGGAGGGCCCACAATCGCCTGTGTGATGCGTTATTAACATGCGTAGATTATGAGGCAGTATTAGGCGGGTGTGGCTCAGGCAACCTCATGTTCGTCGACCCACCCTATGTAGACGCAGGAGCCAAGTGTTACAAGCATTCGTTCGATATGGCTGACCATATCCTGCTGGCCAGGGCGCTTCGACGCGCTGAATACAAGTGGATACTGACTTATGACTATCATCCCAGGATTCTGGAACTGTATTCCTGGGCTAGAATTTATGATCTGGAGTTCAAATACTTCATATCTTCCGCTTATCGAAGCGGCGAGGACATGAAAATCGGGAAAGAACTGTTGATTACTGGAGACTGAAAATTTATTTGACAAAGTTGGAAAGTGTGGTATAATTTAGATAGAAAGGAAAAGAACATGCCAAATGAAAGCAATAGACGCCAACTGAAGGCCTTGATCGATCTCCTGAATGATGGCCATTCAGAGATTACCATGAAGGCAGCAAAGATTAACGCTCTCATTTTGGAATCTGATACCGACCCTGACAAAGGATTCGCTGCTTTGAAAGTCGTCTATAGCCAATTTGGGCTCTTGTTGGATGGTCTTCGTGCCCAGGGAAGGCGGGTAAAGCGGGTACGAAAGGAGATTGAAGAAATTCGTAACAATTTGAAAACAAAGTAGTTGACAAAGTTGAAAAGTGTGGTACACTTTAAGTATAGAAAGATGCTTTTTCAAACTGCCGAGGGCCGGAAAGGCCAGAGGCTTGTGGGCAAGCGGCTTCACGGGTCGCTACCATAACAACATGAAAGGGTAGAACAATGAGGAAAGGCGGGTAACGCCCGCTGTGAGGGTCCAGTAACCGCTACTGGCAGGACTGGACAGAGTATCAGAAGGTGCCCATGAGTGGTGAACTAGGGCTAAGTGGTTTACCTATTGACAACAACACAGCCTTCTGAATTCCGGGGTAGCCAAACGGTAAGGCGCGTGATTGTTAATCACGAGATTACTGGTTCGAATCCAGCCCCCGGAGCTTCGGTGTAGGCGGGCGGGCACGATTATCGCCCGGTCTTGCTGCTAGAAGGCAAAGGACAATTTAGCAGGTTGTCCGGACCCGCCTACTTACAATACAACCTTACTAAACTTTAACCCTATCTCGGAGAATGCTATGAACAAATGGCAAGAGAGACAAGAAGAGAAGCGTCAGATCATCGAAGAGAACCAAACAGCCCGCCTCAATCGTTCGGCGAAAGAGCAGTTGGCCAGACTCGATGCCCGCCTCGGCAAAGGGGTTGGAGCCGTGAAGGAACGGGCCAAGCTGAACAAAATCCTTGAGGGGGAGAAAACATGAATGCTAAAGAACGAAAGCTATTGAAACGACAGTTAGATGAATTGACTCTCAAACAACTTGTGGCACTGGCTACCCAGAAAAGTGACCTGTCTTATCCTATCGTCAGACACACGCCAAGGGGCGAATTGATCGATTTTCTTATGACTATTGAAAATGTATTGAAACCGGAGAAATCATGAAATGCTTAACTGGATTACTAATTTTGCTCGCTTCCTATGGAACATGCGAGGCACAGTACCCGTATACCGGTGCACCGAGAGTGAACTATCAAAGTTTATTTATCAGCAACAACAGTTACAATGGTCAGCAGACCGGTTTGATGATGTTTTTGTGGCAGAACCAAAGCGGGTTGACCCCGTTTACGCCAAGCGGTGTGAGGGAATCTGCGAACGGTGGGAGCGGATACGGTCGACCTGTCCCGTTGAACGAAGTTTCGATGATGAATTTGAGTTTTGTTGTGAAAGCAAAGTCGCTACCGCCCAACTTATACAAGAAATTCTCGAAAGCCGCGAACAGTATGCGAAAAGATGCGGCCCGAAGTGCGATCCTGAGACGATTGATTTACGAGTTACCATCAAAGATGGAAGGCACTACATACGTGCCACCTACCCCCGAATCAATGATGAAAGTCTTGAATAAAGTCGTCCACATGACTGATGAACAAGTTGCAGCTTACTGGAGTACTCGCTGATGACATACATTAACGCTGGCAACCGTGTGGCCCTGGATGTGATCATTGATGGCCTAGTGAAACGTCTCCGTTCTATAGAAGGTAGAAAAGACGATGTGAACTATACTGTTACTCGCGTGGCCCTCGGGGCCTTGAAGCCCTATGAAGGGTGGGACTATCATTCTCTGTCCGCAGCAGTTGGCGCTCTCAAAGACTCAGCGGCCGAGATCGAACGTCGCCTTCTTAGTCCTTATGAAGATATGGCCCTTAATAGACACGGAGATATTGATTGCTTCAAAGAGCCTTTTGCTTATGCCCCAACTGAAAAGGCACAATAATGAAACTGAGTGAATTTATCAACGTTTTGCAGGATTTTAAGGCAGTACTAGAAGATCATGATCCTAACTTAGTCATGATCATTGACGATGTGGAAGTAGAAGGGGTCGATATTAGTTTTACTGGAACGATCGAAACCCCTTTTAAGAGAGGGGAGTTATCTACTCTTCCCCCTAGTCCGGTATGGGACACAGATGTCGTGTTGACGCTAAGGGAAAAGGAATGAACCCCCTAAAGTTGCGGGGCGGCAAAGGCCCCGAAGCAAAGATCCAGGCTCAATTTATCCAGTTCCTGGAAGAGCGGGGTTGGCACTGTGAACGGATGATTGGCGTATCAGGCGCATCCAATCGCGGGCAGCAGGTGGGTATCCCTGACCTTTTTATCATGCACCCACAATATGGACAGCGGTGGGTTGATTTAAAGAACCCAGGGAAGTACGAGTTTACCAAAGCTCAGAGATGGAAGTGGCCCATCTGGGAAAAGTTTGGCTGTCCAATTTGGATCATAACAGCCGCCACTGAGGAAGAGTATGATAAGCTGTTCCAGCCTTGCAACTGGCGTTGCTACTGGAAACAGAAGTATGATGAAGCAAAACAAGAACTCGAAGGAACATTGGAATTTCTGTATGACGATTATCGAAACAATCCTCGTTGACCTGGATGGTGTTTTGGTCAACTTCCATAGCCCCGCATTTCTTTACTGGGGTTGCTCACCTAACATCTTTGACTACCCTTCTCAATATGGTTGGGATATCGTTGATGCTTTGAATCATCAACGAAAGGCGAGAGGCTTGGAGAAAGTAACCCCCTACCAATTCTGGCGTGGCTTAGACAAGGAATTCTGGGCCACTTTGCCAATGTATCCATATGCACGTACCTTCATGGCAGGTCTTGAACGTATGGTAGGGCAGGAGAACATTACTATCTGCACTAGCGCTGCATTTGATTCAGAATGTGCTGGTGGGAAAGTGGAATGGATTAACCGAGAGCTTCCTGCCTACCGTCGTCAATACTTCATCGGCTGTCAGAAGTTTCGTCTGGCCAATCCCAATGTTCTTTTGATAGATGATTCCGAGAAAAATGTCGATTCTTTCCGGGAGTATGGTGGAAGCACTTTACTATTCCCTCGGCCTTGGAACTCTCATAAAAGCTATGAAAGCCAAGAAGCTTATGATTACATTCTCCAACATGTAAAGTACATGGTATGATTCATTTGATTACTTCGTCTCACAATATGTGCGTGGCTGCCTCTCTCGCGATGGCTTTCGACAAACCCCTGGATGAAGTTATTGTTGAGTTGGGATTTGACCGTTTGGAATATCCTTTTGAACCCCCTTTTGAATTGCGTCCAAAAGTGCCTAGTATGGATATAATTGTTGATTGGGCGTATACAGCCATGGGGGTGGCGATGGTTCCCTTTGAACGAAATCCAGTATGTTCTCCACATGAGAATTGCAAACCTGTTCCAGTGTGGAGTTCTGGCGAGAATATGTTTCGTCAACAGCTTAACTATGGACCAGGAGTGATAGAATGTCTAACTCTAAGGGGACTCGGACATATGGTAGCTTGGGATGGTTTATCTGTTTTTGATCCAAGAGGATACTATTACAAATTTGAAGATATGGGAGCCTATGATCTTGAAGCTACGAGGTTCTGGTTATGTACTTAGCATTAGGATGGATCGGAGAGAGCCCGAAAACTGTTCAAATCGATCAGGATCACCCCCTCCTGAAAAACTGTGTTTCATTTACTGAGGATGAGATCGAAGAAATCTCAAAGAATGGAACTGATGATGAATTGATCCTGGCCCTACGCTCATGTTTACGATATAACGTTGCCAGAATTGCAGGCAAGTGGGAAGCGACAATCCCCTACATCGATGACATGATCAGTGTGGGAATGCTGGCTATTGTACAATATGTCGCGAGACGGCATACTTCTACCAGTGAATACAGCACGATGAAGCAAGCCACTTCCGCCATCATCAATGCTCTGGAAGAGTTCCTGAACAGTAATCAATCCTTGTCGGCTCCCTCTACCCGAGATCAAAAGCGTCGACTCGCCCGTGGTGAAGATCCTCTTTATCTGCAAGCAATAACTAATGACTACAGCGATGTCATGCTGGAAGAACGTGACCCTGATACATACAAGCGTGATGTAATGGAAGCCCTTGAATTATTGAACACGGATGAACTGGATGAAGCCATATTGCGCCAAAGTAGCTGGTCAAAAACACACACTGAACTAGCTAAAGCCTTGGGCGTTTCCAAATCCACTATTTTACGGAGGCGCGAGCGCCTCTATCACCAGTTTCTCAAACTTACGGAGTGAACTATGAAGAAGGTATTGATTCTGATTGCTGTGTTGCTTAGCGTTATGAACGCTGGCCTGTTCTATGTGTGTTTTCATAATGATTTTCGTGCAAAAGTATGGTCGGACAGGGTTAAGGCTTCAGGGCAAATGCAACAGTATCAACGAGACTCGCTAAAGGCAATTGAATTCGGACATACTTGCTTAGCGGCCTGTCGGTCATTGGCCACTGAAAACGGATTGTTGTGTGAACGTGATGCCAAGATGACAAAGTATGTCGCAGCAATGGAAGAGGAGAACGCCCGGCTAAAAGCTGTCGTTGCCGAATCTGTTGATCGGATAGAAGCCGAGCTTGAACAGAATAACGATTTACATGATGAAATTTCCAATCTGAAATACAAAATTCAATGTTTGGAAGACGCACTTAAAGCCGTCAATGAAAAGGAAAAGCCAGAAGATTGGGGAGAAATTCTCAATGATATCATCAACACTGTCAAAGTGGCCCGAACTTTTGCCTCTGTTCTGTAAAGGAAAAGCATGTTCAACCCAACTGAAGTTCCATCTCTCGCCACTGTTCTCAACAAGAAGCTGAACGAAGCCGAAATTGAGATTGTTCCTGGGCGGGTTACTAGTGAGGAGGGTCATTTCTTTGGTAACTTCACCATCTCTACGGAAGAGTTAAGTAAGCTGACTGCCAAGGAAGTATTCCTACTTTATCTAAAGCCGCTTACCAAAGCCATTGGAGACTCTATTATTAAATACGCTGACGGGAATCCAATTTGTACCAAAGCGCATAAACTGCCCGGCAAAGGGGTTAAGGTAATTGGCTTCCGATGTTTCAAAGGGATGGTTCCAGTCAACGTGTATATAGCACGTCGCCCTACTCCTGATCGACATCAATTTATCGTAGAGACACATGTTCAGAAAGTAACACCTTGAGAAAGGGGTTGGATGAGAAATTCTCGTGATGTAAAGGATAAGAGCATCACGCTTGAAGCTTTCAAATACCGCGCTCATGTTGCTTATTATGATGGGCGGATACTTGATTGTGGGTTGCACGAGTCCATCCCGGCAGCTCAGAGTGTTCTTCGAGAGTACCCTCGTGATGTATGGGATGGTTATTGTAAAGATGATTTCAGATACCGGGAGATTGACGAACATGTACGGAAAAATCCTCGCCTTGTTAAAACCATACATCGAAAGAAAGGACCGAACTACCTTCTTGGCCGAACGTTTGGAACAATTATACCTCGATGAATTTGAAGCCAAAATCAGTGAGTCTTCTTATAATTTCCATGACATGGGTTATCACGAAGGCTATGATGATGGCTTTGCTGACGGTTATGGCGAGGGGGATAAAGATACTTGACAAACAGGCAAAAATAGGGTATACTTTAATATGAGCCTATGCACTTACTAGGATACCAGTATGAGATTTGAAAAGAGAGAGCATGTAAAGGAATGGCAACTTGATCTGTTTGAGACGTTGGGCAAGAACACGGCTTACCCAACCAACACCGTAGAGAAGAGCCTGTGCGCCCTCTGCACACCTCGATGTGGGTCCACCATGTTCTGTGAGGGGTTGTACAATACTGGTCAAATTGGAATCATGGAAGAGTGGTTCAACTATGAATACTTCTACGCGTGGCAACAAGTCACCGACCTGGACTTCACCCTCAAAGAGTATCTCACTTGGGTCATCGAACGATCAACTCAAGGAACCGGAGTGTTTGCTGTCAAATGGATGATAGCGCAAGTATATTCTATGCAGAGGGATTTCAGCTTCGATTTGAATAACTTCCACTTTGATCGTATCATTTACATTGAGCGATTGGATAAGATAGCACAAGCGGTATCGATGGCAAAGGCAAACAAGCGCAATTGCTTTCGATCGTATGAAACACCGGAACGCACGGACATTTCTTTATTCGATATCGCGAGATCTCTAGCAGTAATTACAGAGCATATCGAAGCCCTTGATGGATTAGGGGCACATATAGATGCAACCCTTTACTACGAGCATTTCCAATTTGGACATTCAGGTGAATGGGATAAGGTAATGGAGTTAATGGGTGTGCCAAAGCAAAACGCCTACATTCCAACGGTTAAGAAGCAACGTGACAGAGAGAATGCACAACTCCGATCAAAATTCCGAGACTTCATTGGAGCATGACAAATGAGAGAAATCAAATACATATCTCCTACGTCCCTTCACCAGTGGGAGTCGGATCGTGAACAGTTTTTTATTGATCGACTGGCCGATACTCGTAGTCCCCGAAGTGGGCAATCACCTGCTGCTAGTGTCGGATCAAGTTTTGATGCATTTGTCAAGTGCGCGCTCTTTCAGAAAATCTATGGCACGAACGGGGGTGGTATCTTTGACACTAAACGCCTGTTCAATGAGCAAGTTGACGATGAAGAAAATAAAGCGTTCGCATGGCGCGCTGGAGAAGAGTGCTTCAAACGATACGTTGCATGCGGCGCATTTGCGGAACTACTGGTAGAACTTACAAGTAGTACAAAGGAACCTCGTTTCGAGTTTTCTCTTCAGGGAGAAGTGGGTGGAATCCCGCTCCAAGGGAAGCCTGACCTCTATTACTATCGTGATGTGCATGTGCTTTACGATTGGAAAGTGATGGGTTTCTGCTCGTCTTCTGCTACATCGCCGAGCAAATTGTATAGATGCTGTCGTGATACCTGGATACCAGATGAGCACATCAAAGCTACCCGTGGTGGCGGGCAGCCACGAGCCCATAAAAACTACACTGAAATCGAATACAAAGGCCACAAGATTGGGAGCCACTGGATGGACGAAACCAATCCGAAGTGGGCCGATCAATTGTGCATATATGGTTGGCTTATGGGAGTCCCTGTTGGATGCGAAGACTTCATTGTGGGCATTGACCAGTTGGCCTGCAAGCCGGCACCGAAAGACAAGGAAGGAAAGTGTTTGTGTGAATACCCGCTTATCCGGGTGGCGCAACACCGCTGCCGCATTTCTAAAGACTTCCAGACAGCTTTAATGAGGCGTTTGGAAGGTATGTATGAAGCTATCAAGACTGGGTATATCTTCGATACCTTATCCCGGGAAGAGAATGATGCACGGATTGAGTTATTAAACGAAATGGTAGCAGCCGAAGATCAGGATGAAGACCGGGCCGACATTTGGGCTATGTGCGAAGAGAGGCAGTACAGAGGATGAATAATTTGTACCCTAACGTTCGGGTTCGATTAGCGATGGCGAGAGACCTCGGTATCCTTCTTGATCTGGAGATTAAAACGCAAGACTATGCTACCGACATGGAAACAATGAAAAGATATGTCATTGACACTAACAAAGTGTCTTTCATTAGCTCTATTGGAAATAGAGACGTGGGGTATGCTCTCTGTGCTATCTCTTCTGACAGTGAGGAGGGGACTACTGTAAAACGGTTGGGCGCTATTCGTCTAGGAGTGCACAAGGATTTCCGTCACATGAGGGTCAGTCACTCTTTAATGGATGAAATGTTCAAGAAGGCTCTCCAGGAAAGATGCCATTCAATCATATTTAGCATACCAAGTTACAAGATCGATAACCCTAGCGACCCAGACTATATTGGATGGTGGTTAAAGGTGATGAAGTTTAAGGCATCTCGCGTCATCACGGACCTATACTTCCGATATGGAAAACAATGGGATGCCTATTTATTTGAAAGGTTAATATGACAAAGATGCATGAGCCTGCTGTCAAGAGAATTGAAGAAGGCATGACGTATGATCCTGATACAATCATGCTTATTTTTGAAGAGTTGCTTGATCAGGCTAAGACAACCGAGCCAGGCACCAATCACTTCACCGCCATGTTCATAGATACGGAAGATGAATTTGTTCCCGGCACTTACGTCCCCGAGATTTGGTTTGTGCTCAGAAAGGTTTTAGATGATGACGAATGTAAAGATCTACAATAAGTCATTCAAAGATTTTTTGAAACGCTGCTCACCTTTTCGGATGGCGTTTGCAGATCCACCTGATAATCTTGGACTGAAATATGAGGGTTTCAGTGATTCATATACAGAATCCGAATACCAGTTCTTGATACAAGATATCATCTATCTCTCGATGCAAAAGTGTGATGTCCTGTGGATGTCATTAAACGCTCGCCATTCATTCCTGGCGGGCAAAGTGATATATGATATGCTGCGATGGAATGAAGGGTGGGAAGCCAAGAGTTGTATTCAAACGTTTACTTTTGGACAACACAATCACCGTGATTTGGGTAACAATCACAGACTACTTTATCGCCTGATGAAAGTGGGAACGGAGCTTTATCCTGATGCAATTCGAGTACCAAGTTGGCGCCAACTTAATGGAGACAAAAGAGCAGACCCCCGAGGGCGGGTTCCAGGCGATGTTTTTGATTTCCCAAGGGTAACTGGCAACTCCAAACAACGTAGGAAATTCACTCCTACTCAACTTCACGAAGGTTTGTATGAGCGATGTATCAAGCTATGCTGTGCTCCAGGGGATACAGTAGTGGATCTGTTTGCCGGGAGCGGGACTCTTGGTAGAGTTGCGTCACGTTGTGAGGTGAACGCTGTCATGATTGAATTGTCAAAAGAAACTTGTGAACAAATAGCTGCCGATCAAGGCATAAAGAGGATCTACTGATGGACATAATTCTTAGATGTGATTACTGTGGCGATAGATTATCCCATACTTTGCAAATGGTAACAGGAGGAATTGTTATTGACATCGAGCCATGTAATCGATGCTTGCAAGATGAATATGATAGGGGGAATGAAGAAGGTCACGAAGAAGGCTATCAAGAAGGTTTTGAAGCCGGTGTAGAGAGAGGATTCGAATATGGCTACACAGAAGGAATGAATAAAACATGAAACGAAAGGCATTGATGCGCCACGGGGCGATAGTTGAGTGTGCGCAACACAAACGCAAGCGAGTTTGGAAAGTCTGCACATCTCAACCCAAAACAAAGTGTCCAATATGCTGGATGGTGTGGCTATCAGATAGACTTGAGTGCAACATTTATGAAGACGACTTCAATGATCTGATTCGCTTCTCGAATACTTTCACCTCGGTGGTGAAACCAAGCGGAATTGAGTTCGTCGAGACAGCAAAGGATGATGATGATTCGACCTAGTGTTGTTGACTTTATCGGAAATAGAATCCAGATCGGTGACACGGTAGCCTACCCTGTCCGTCGCCGATCTGAAATGGTTTTGAAGAGAGCTATCGTGCGGGCCATGCCCAACGATAATGGAATTGAATGTTTGAAAGAAGACGGCCAACGTGTCAACCTGCGGCACCCGGCACGTTGTATAGTTATCAGCAGGCTGGAGAAACTTTAGTGCCCCAATATGATTATCAATGCGTCTGTGGGGAAACCATTTCCCGCATTTGTCCAATGGCTGAAAGGAAGGTTCGGGTAAAGTGTCCGGCCTGTGGAAAACTGGCGTCTCGATCATTTAAGAACTTCCCTGCCATTCATTGTCGGTACAGCTACATGGACAAAGTGAACGGAAACCCACGAGTAACACGAGGAAAAGGCTAAACATGGGACCATTTGCGAAAACAATATTTGAGAGTAGGTATGCATATAACATTCCAATTTCAGGGCCACAAGGAGGTGGCGGTCGGGTAGGGGCCTCTCCCACTCGAAAAGAAACATGGCCAGAACTGTCAAACCGAGTGTCCAAGAATATCCTGGCATCTGTCGGTTTGGATATGAGAATGACACTGCCGAAGGAAACCCGATCGTTCATTGAGGGCTTCAAATTCATTCCTGCTGGCCGATATCTATATTCAGCCGGGCGCCCTTATCATCAGTGTTGCAACTGCTACAGCGGGGATACAAAAGCCGTCACAAGCAAAGGGGCTATCTGCCTCCGCGATCTTGTTGGTATCAAGCCCACGTTAATGACTACCGGTGGTGAATGGAAAGAGTCCGAAGTTCACAGCTTTGGCGTTCAGAAACTATATGCTGTCACACTGAGCTTCGGAAAATCCAAGAAGGTAGTCTATGCCACAGCTAATCACTCTTGGCGAGTGGCCTCCACCTGTGGCAAACTTCGCCTGCATGGCAAAAAGAAAGTGGACACTGTTGATTTATCCGCTGGGGACACCCTTTGCCAAGTGTTTGGCTATGGTATCAGTAGAACATTCGTTTCGCCTCATGGCGCAGCACACGGGTTAGTGTTTGGCGACGGCACCGATGTCAAAGGTTCGAGTAGCCGAGTTAGGTTATGCGGAGAAAAGACAGAATTGAAAAAACTGTTCTCTCTGTTCCCACAATCAGCTATTTACTCTCCAGACATCTTGGTGTCCAACTTGCCTTGTCATTACAAACAACGGCCCTCGCTGGATCTAGATCGCAGCTATCTGCTAGGTTGGTTAGCTGGGTATTTTGCCGCCGATGGCTGCGTGTCGAAAGACGGCAATTGTACCCTAGCCTGTGCCAACAAAAGAACATTGGAGTTTGTCAAAGATGTGGCTTACATAGTCGGTATCGGGGTGAACCCTATTCGTGAAACAACTAATGTTTCCAATTTGACTGGCAAAGAGTGTACATTGTACTCCGTGTCCTTTAGGACTAGCACATTGACACGCGATTTCTTTCTACGTGACAAGCACGCAAAAAGGTTCAAGGAATCTAAGCGAGAGACTTATTGGAAAGTAGTGTCAGTAGAAAAGACTGACAGAGAAGAGGAAGTATTCTGTGCCATTGTCCCTGAGACACATGAGTTTGTTTTGGAAGACAATATATTAGTTGGTAATTGTCTGCTCCTACGCGCACACGATAGCCGAGAAGGCTGGAGCGAGCTGGTCGGCAAGTCTTGCAAAGGTTTGATGACCGGTGCAGGCATTGGAGCGGTTTACAGTGACATTCGTCATGAAAATGCTCCCATACGAAAGACTGGGGGTATCGCCAGTGGTCCTCTTCCATTGATCCAGATTATCAATGAATGTGGTCGAGGAGTTATGCAAGGCGGAACCCGTCGCGCTGCTATCTGGGCTGGTCTCAGGTGGAACCATCCAGATATCCACAAATTCATCAAGGCGAAGAACTGGCCGGAAGAAATCATCAGGCTGAAGGAGAAAGATTTCAGCTTTCCGGCACCTCTCGACCACACGAATATCAGTGTCGGCCTGGACGATGATTTCTTACTGCCTATCATGATCCAGATGATATTGAGCATCCCCTTGCGAACAGTGTTTACTGGTCGGTGATTGAACAAATGCTTCGTACTGGTGACCCTGGATTCACTGTGGATGTTGGTAAGAACAGCGGGGAGAATCTTCGAAACGCGTGTGGAGAAGCAACTTCGCGCGAAACCGATGACATTTGTAATCTCGGTTCGCTAAACATGGGGCGCTTCAATGACATCGGGGACTTCGAGCATGCCGTTGAATGCGCTACTGCCTTCTTGTTGGCTGGCAGCGTCTATACCGATGTCCCCTACACGGATGTGGACAAGGTGTTGACGAAGAACCGCCGACTGGGTTTGGGTCTCATGGGAATCCATGAATGGCTGTTGAAGCGAGGGTATCGGTACGAGCCAAATGACGAATTGTGGCAATGGCTCAAAGTGTATGATAAAGGCAGCAATACCGCTGCCAAGAAGTATGCTGATGAATGGGGCTTAAAACGCCCTAAGAAAGTGAGGGCCATTGCCCCTAACGGAACCACCGGTATTGTGGCCGAGACGACAGGGGGCATTGAGCCCATCTTTTGCGTCGCATACAAGCGCCGATACCTCAAAGGCACTAGCCATTTCTACCAGTATGTAGTTGATCCTGTGGCCAAGCGACTAATAGAGGAGGGTGTAGACCCATCTCTAATCGAAGACGCTTACACGCTGTCTCAGGACGTTGAGCGGCGTGTTAGTTTCCAAGCCTGGGTGCAGCAGGTAGTGGATCAGGCGATCAGTAGCACAATCAACCTTCCGAAGTGGGGAACTGAGTTCAACAATTCCAATTTGGTCAGACCTTTTGGTAATATGCTCATGAAATACCTCCCTAAACTAAGGGGGATTACATGCTATCCCGATGGTGGTCGAGGCGGGCAACCGCTGAATCCCGTATCGTATGCCGAGGCCGTTGGGCAAGAAGGCATCGAATTGGTTGAAGAGCAGCAGGACATTTGTTCACTTCGTGGAGGGAACTGTGGTGACTGATATTAAAGAATCGGATATTCCGATCAAAATGAAGACTGCCTATCAGATAGCCCTCCTTTCCCCGGATAAGTCTACCCGTCTCGGGGCCCTTATTTGCCAAGACGGGTGGAATGTGGCCGCTGGGGTCAATTCTTTTGTGAAAGGGTTTGGATACAAGCCCCACCACCACGAACGCCCTTTCAAATACTGGGTGACGGAGCATGCAGAACGGAGGGCTATCTTCTCGGCTTTTCGAAGTGGGTTTGATATAAAAGGCCTGACCCTTATCTGCCCGTGGGTGTGTTGTCCAGACTGTGCGCGTGCCATTGTTCTCAGCGGCTTGAAACACGTTGTGTGCCATGAGGAGTGCATGCAACGAACTCCTGAACGCTGGAAAGAGATGATAGACACTGGGTTGAGTATCCTGGAGCACGGAGGTGTGGAGTTAGTTCGATGGAGCGGAAAGGTGGGAGATGTACAGAACCTTAACAATGGAGAGATATGGTATCCATGATTACTGTAGTGAAACCGCATTGGGCATGGATGAAATTGTCAGATACAAAAATGGAATGGATCACCCAGCATCTGGAGGAGTGCGGGCGAGTGTGTTACAGATCTGAGGACCGCATTACCCCAGATTCGGCCGACAAATTCGTGCGGAAAATCTGTCGTAACAATCATGTGTCAGTGTTAGAGCATGAGGTTCTGTCCGCTCGCATCATATGCAGCCGCGCCGCCTCACACCAACTTGTACGCCATCGGATCGCTGCTTACTCCCAGTCATCACAAAGATATGTCAACTATGGAAAGAAAGGCATGCAGGTTATCTGCCCGCCGTCTATCGGTATCCCCCCTGGGGAGTACCCACTATGGAAATATTCAGAGCAACTATCCGTTGGACAGAACGTATGGCTCGACACGGTATTCAAATGCTATGAAGAGTACCTACGCGAGTTGGAACAAGGGGTAAAGCCCGAGGATGCTCGCTTCGTCTTGCCCAATGCTTGCAAGACTGAAGTAGTTGCCACATATAACATACGTATGTGGCGGCACGTTATTAAAGAAAGGGGAATGAATAAGCATGCACAGTGGGAGATCCGTGGGATCTTCAATGACATTTACGAAAACCTAAAGTGGCGTCTCCCTGCCATTTTCGAGGACCTGGAATGAACAAACTATTGACTATCGTTTTGGCCTGTGTCGGGGTTGTTGGGCTGGCCGTGGCAACCATTTATTTCCTAGTTGAACTTTTCTTTGAGGCACTAGCATTATGAAGTGGTTAAAAAAGATCAGAGTGTTCAAGCGACTCCGTGAGCAAGAGGAGTTGATTCGCGAATTGAAAGCGCCTTTGTTCTCCATCAGGGGAAATGAACTAAAGGTCTGGGAAGGGAGTTTACCAACATTTGAAAAAATAAATCTTCTTGAAAAGATAAAGTTCGCTGAAGAGCTAATTGAAAAGGGGACAGGTCTGAGTGATTTACTATTGACTTTAGTCACCAGCAAAGGCATCTTCCGCAAAATGCTCTATTATCATGGCGATCAGAAAATTGATGTGTTCGAAGACAGCCTCACTGCCCGCGTAGAATGGCCACCAATCGAAGTGGGCAATGAAGCAGTCATCCACAGAGGAATAATCAGTTTTCGTGGCAAGTTAATGAAAGAGATCCCTGAATTCGTTAACATGAGCGTTCGTCGTGGCGACACACTGAAAGTCAAATACACCTTCAGGACACCTTGAACAATGATTTATTACAAAAAACTTCTGATTGACGCTATCAAACCACCAAGAGATACATATCTGTGTGACAAGTTGACAAAGGAAGGATACATGCAGTTCACAGGTAACCAGTACAACCTTGCGTGGACTTGGTTCAGGTCGGAGCTGGAAAAGTTTGACAAAGAAGCCCTGGAACGTATCTATCTCGGAGACGTGGAGTGGCTGATAAACTGACGATCATTGGGCCTGTGGTGTGTGGTTGCATCTATGCAATTACCGCCCTGGCGTTTGGTTTCGAGAAGCGCCCATCGTGGGCGCTTATTTACATCGCCTATGCCATTGCCAATATTGGTGCGGTGTGGGCCAGCATTGCGGAGAAGTAATGAAAGAAATAACTGTAGTTAAGATTCACCCTGAAGGTGATGGGGTCGTGGGGCTGTACATAGATGGCGAGTTGTATTACAATGGAGACGAATACCATGATAATATCAGAACTTGGGTTCTGGGATTTCTCGACGGCTTGGATTACGCTAAGATGTATTACAAATCTTCGACACTATACGTGACGGAAGAGACTTGCCCGGATGAAATGGAGATGGCCAAGTTAGTATTCAACATCCCGGATAGATTGAGCAAATACCCTGAAGGGAAGCTGACGTTTATCTACAAATGAGAAATATCAGATTCAAATACGACAAGTATACATCTGGCACAAGAGTGTCATTCATCCTGGAAGACGGAGCAATGTCATTGGACATTGGTCCATGGCGTATGAGAAATGGACATCGACCAAATAGTCCAAGACATTGTATGGAATATCCGGCTGATGTCCATAATTTGTCAGTTCTCAAAGCCATTGTGGAGGCATTGCTTAAACAAGAAAAGGATCGATTATGAGCGAATCACTCTATGGCTATCTTGTATTCCATATCGAGAGCGAAAACACCCCTGATCAGATGGTATACTTCCATCCACGTAAGTATCGCGCGCACTGGTGGATGAAAGAAAAGAACCCGGATGCCTTCTATCTCGTGCGTTGTCACGGAGAAGAATTCACCAGGGTTCCTTGGGCCTTCGATACTACGTGGGGATGTTAATGAGCAACACTAGAAAGATCGATGCTGAGTGGCTTGAGACGACGTGCTCGAAATGCGGGCACGTCTACCTTTGGCACCGGGACGAACGCAATGTTTGTACCCGGTGCGGGGCGGACTACGGGCGCTTGATCCTGGATATTGGTGCTTACTTCCAGGAGATCAGGCGTCGGATCGCTCGTGATCATCTTGGCAACTAACAAGAAACTCCTTCCAATTGGGCTAATCCGCTTCTGGCCCCGTCTGGTGGATCAGGTCGAAGTAATCTTGTCTCCAGGCAACTACCTCAGAAGGCATATACCCGTTCTCAGCCCCTGAGAGTCCTTCTCGGACACGTATGAGAAAGCACTTCTCTGGAGTCAAGGGAGAGGCAGAAAGCCATACATGGGCTGCGTACATAGTGCTATGGGCAGCTAAGAATTCATCACTTAGGCCTTCCGGCATAGTAATGTAAATCATTATTCGTCCTCTTGTGAAAGTTGTTCAGCGTGACAGTAGTCACACACAACGACTCCATCAACCACATTCTCGTTACCGGGAACGCCGCCTTTGGCACCCTGGCAGATCTGGCAAGTGTCTTTGTCATTCTCTTTCATCTGCTACTCCAGCCTTATAACCTTTGTCATACCCTACATCATAACCATCCGAATATCCTTCGCTTAGACCTGCATCTTTTGTATTATCCAAACAGTTTTCACAAGGGGCAACGGTTACTTTTATGACACCGAGATTGCTCCACTCGATAAAAACATTAAGCTGATCGCCGCATGATTTGCAGTATGCCTCTACTTCAATAACTTCTGTGTCATTCATCTTCAACCCCTATTACGAAGCCACACTTTTTACAATAGCCCCTTGTGCATGGCTTCTTGCACTTGGGACATGTGTAGGTGATGTGCTTTCCAGACCCTTTACAGATGGGGCAGATGCCCCGTGCATTCTGTCCGGATCCTTCGCACGCTTTGCATTTAGTCATCGATGAAATACAATTCAACGTCATCTTCGAGACGCCCTTCATAGTATTGGAAGCCGTGTTCTCGGCACCAGTCATAAGCGTGACGGGCTTCTGCTTCAAAATAAAAGATCTCGCCCTCTTCTCCTGTTGCTTGTAGCCATATTTCATCATGGCCATCTTCGGCAATTGCTGTGTGGAGCACGTTAGTTGCTCCAGCAACTCCATATACCTGCACTCCGATAGGGATTGTTCGATTCATAGTTTCCTCCCCATAGGCGCGAGTAGAAGTATGATTCCGAGCACTGACGCAAGCATGTAGACCGTTATAAACGTGGCCATATTCAATACCTTTCTTTTCTCGCTTCATCCCGCTCTTGGCGGGTGCATTCCAAATCGAACACAAGGGTTTTGATTTCGAGTCGGAGCTGTCCTACTACATCTTTGATAGTATTAAGGACACTCCTTAACCTCGCATCCCTTTCTTCCAACATTACTGCCGCTGCCCGAACAGCCGGGTCATTATGTTGATGCAGCAGATTCATTACTTGTTTGTGTGTCATGTCTTGTCCTCCTTCTACTTAAATCATACCACACTTTTCTTCAGTGTCAAATAGATTATTCTACCCCTAGAAGTTCTGCACGGTATTCTGGATTGTACACGAGATGTATTTTGAATGTGTAGATAGGCGCACCTTCCTCAAGTCTCTTCGCACGCAAAGGGACAGGGAAATGAGAAGGGGCGTAGCCAAAATGTTTTGTTGCCTTTTCGGCTGCCATGATAGCGCTGAACGCTTCCACGGTAATAGCATCGTTAATCACTGTTGTTTCGTCGGGTTCCCATACTAGATATTTCAAGATGCATCTCCATTCATGAATTCATTGAGGTTAATGTTAAGACTAATCAACGACTTTACTGGGTTACTTGAAAATCCAACCAAATGAAATGGTTTAGAAGTAGCGAACTCAACACCCTTAATCTCATATGCTCCACTTCTAGAGTCAAGCTCAATTAGGTCCAAGAGAATAACCTTGGGAACAATTTCAACAATGATTTTAGAACAATCATCGATTACCTTCTTGACTGATGGAGACAGCCACAACATCATGTGGTCTACTTTGATTGGGATACCAAATTTGTCCCTTAACCCCCTGGCTGGCAGTTCCTGCCCACATTTTTCACATTTACTCATTTGCAATTCCAATCAATCAAAGTGTCGAAGGCTTCTTCGACGAATTCACAAATCTCCTCGTCCGAAACGTCCGGAGCGGCTGATCGAAGCAATCCCAGGCCAGCACCACATTGGAACCGGCTGAAAATCTCCAGGAGAATGGCTTCACGTTGTTCTTGTGTCATTTGCACTCTCTTTCTGCTTTTTTTCTTACATCTAAAGCTTCTTCAAATGTGTCAAACTGACCGAGATAATTATTCTTGAACTTTACCATCCATTTCCCTGTTTTCCGTTTGAATATTCCTGGGTGTCCACTGATGTTATCTGATCGTTTCCTTCTGATCTTTCTGTTAAGAATCTCCCCTGTTTCAAAATATCTGTCTCTTGCTTTCTGTGCTTCTTCCTTTGTGTCAAAATAACCTAAGTGTTTATTACTGGCTTTTGCCACCCACCCAGTTTTTAACTTTCTCACACCTGGGTGATTCGTTTTGAACTCTCGGTTATACATGCTCTCCGACTTTGTAGCCCATCTACAATTAGATGGCTTATAATCACCATCATTATCTATCCTGTCTAAAACAAGATTTTTATCAAATCCGTTTGATTCTGCCCACAATCTGAAAGGTTCAAACTTTTGCCACTCTTGACAAACCTTTATCCCTCTTCCTCCATATCTGTGAAACCAATTGTTTGTTTTACAGTGGCAACGGGTTTTCATATCTGCCCATCGTTGGTACAGTGAAGTATTAGATACCCACTTGATGCCGCTTATGCCAGCCATCTTACAAGTAACCTCATCAAGAAATTTTGAAAGTCTCTCGAATTATCTGTGGCTCCAGTAACTGCATGTGTGCATTCTTCTAAAGCAGTTTCGAGAAGAATCTGACCGTTGAGATCATTACGAATGTAGACAATGTTCTCACCGGGTTTCACGAACCCAAAACATTCGCTCCCAGCGTCACTGATTTCATCGAAGCCCTTTACCATTGGCTTGGGACACTTCTCAGTGTCGATCAGATCGGTGGCTGTGATCCACTCCCAAACCTGATTAACGGCGTCGATCGCCTCGAAGGTCGGGGGCGTGATGGTTCGGCCTTTGCGCTCATTGTCATTGAGCACGTCGCCTACGCCTTTGATACCGTAGTCCTTTATTACGTCCAGCATTGCTGCCTCTCGGATAACCGAGATGCTGTAGCCCTTCTTACGGGCGAACTCAGCAACCAAACCTTGGTTTTGTCTACAGGCCACTTTGTTGCCGTTGACCTTCTCCCAGGCCTCCTGCCACCGCTGCCGACGTTCATCGGTCTTTGGACCACTTTCCCAGGAGTTTAACTTGACATAGTATGAGTCAAGTCCCGTTTCTAAACAGGCCTCTCCTCGGTCCAAGGCAGTGAACAACACAACCAGATCGTCAACCGAGGCGTCTCGATACAGTTTGCCAATGGCGGCGCGGGCTGTGTATTCGTCCAGGTTTCGACTTTCATCGATCTTGATTTGGTCTCCAGTGAAGTTGTAGTCCCGAAGGCTTTCCGCACTGTTGTGCAGCTCCCGGACGAAGACCCCGTTGTAGTAGACCTGGGCCTTACGTTTATCCGGGCTGATCTTTGGAAGGATGTTTCGCCCGAGGTCGGTGGCTCCGAAGTGGAGAAACTTCAAGTGAAGATTGTCCACATACTCTTGGCACTTGTCGCAGGATTCAATGAACACTCGGGTGTAGCCATCCTGGGCCCTTACCCAAGAATCTGGCACAATCTCAATGGCGAGATCTCGGTCCAGGAATGCCTGCCGCACGGGAGCACCATCCTTCAACTGGTGCTCTTTGTCCGTGCGATCAATGGCATTTGCAACGAACTCGCGGAGGGCCATGTCCAAGTTGCATTTCCAATCCAGTTCACCCATACCCAGGGTCCACCCTAAGTCCTGTTTGCGCTTGCTCGTGCCTCCATACTGCACGTACACTTGATTCTCGCGCCGCTCTTCCAGGCCATCATTGATAACAACGGCCTTGGTCTTAAACTCCATGCGAGTCTTCCCACAATAGACCGTGACTTTCTTGCCTGCCCGCAAGAGGGTGCAGATCGCCAGCTTGGCACCGCTGCCGAACTGACCGATCAACGAGTTGTTGGCCCGGCTGCCGCTGGCGCCCAACAAAGTAAAAGCCTCAGTCGGAGCAGTTCCGCGATTTTGTACTAGAAGATAAGTCATTTTGATTTCTCCAGTTGGTTGTTGTTTCGTCTCGCCTCTACTTAAAGCATACACTATGAAAGCAGGATGTCAAATAAATTCCCAGTAATATCCTCCAGCAGTCAGCCTTCTCTTTCCATTAGGTCGAACATACTTGTTGCACACAGCAGATATTGAGCTGGGCACAACACCAGTCTCGCGGCCAGCTTCGTAGGCACTTGAGAAAACTTTGCCATCCCCTCTTCTGACGGGTTTGTTATTTTGTGTCCCATCCCTTAACCTGTCAAATTGATTCTCACTCTTGGTGCCGTATTTCAGATTGCGAAGTCGGTTATCCAGCTTTCCGCCTAGGCCATGTAGAACTTCACACCCGTCTGGGCAAGGTCCAAGAAAAGAAGCCGCAACAAGGCTGTGTACTGTTCGATTTGTATGTTTAGCCTCTTTGCTCAATACCACCATGAGATATTTGTTTGTACCATAATTGTGCTGTTTTAGAATCCTTCCTTTAAGCCGCCTCTCTCCGAGATTGGTCACTTTTACAGTCCTGTCCAGTGACCTGACCCGACCAAGATTTGACACTTGGTAGGCACCTTCGTATCCAACTACATCTTTCCATATTTCATTCATTAGAAATCGTAGAAATCTTCCAGATAGTTTTGGTATTCCGCTTCAAGGTCCGAGATTGTATCTGGCCCTTGGGCGTGCTTGTAAGCACAAAAGACCAAGATCAATAAGGCTGTGATAAGTAAGTAAAGCATTTTGTTTCCCCTTTCTACTTAAAGTATACACTAAGTAGGCAGGTTGTCAAATGATTTTTCAAATTCTTTTGAGAAAGCCGGCCCATACACTACCACCTCGGGGGTGATATCAGTGAGGCCTATCTCAACTGCGTTTCTTTCTACGCTGCAACGCTTAATTTCTAAAGGAGACAAGTAAAGACTTCGTGTTTCTAAGCTCTCGAACTCCCAGGGAACATCATGGTACAAGTCGGTGATTAAAACAGAGAAGTCCAGGCCATTAAGGCGATAGCCCTTTAACACGTAGAATACAAGAACCTTTGCTATTTTATTGTATACGCGAGTGTAGGAATAGTAACCAGTTACCCTCCTGAGATATTCTTCTTGATTGAACGCTAATTTATGATATCTAAAGGTGTCAGAGGCATACATTTCAGTGACACTTAATTCTTCTGGAACTGCAAACATGATACTCGGTGGGTAATCTCCATCAGGTGTGCGACTCTTCGACCAGTGTTGACTGCCGCCGTAAAAACGAACGATTGCGTTTTGTCCTAACATTGATTACCTCGGTTTGCGTTTTATTTTGTGGCGGGTTCTGCTATTTAGCTGATGCATCAGTGATCTCTGTTGCTTGGAACTTCACCACTTCTGTCTCGGGAATTTGTTGTTGTCGAGAACCTCCGTCTCTAACACGCCAAGACCGGTTGTATTCATTTGTCTTCCGTTTTATTTCGGTGCGGGCGGCTACCGGGCCCCTAGCAGTTGTCCACGGAGTAGCGAATTCTTGAGTAACCCATACATTTCCCCTGCGCCAGTATTTTCCATTCTCTTTGTTCCGAAGCATGTAGATAATCATTTCGATACCTCGTTAATTAGAAGATAGTCTTTTCACTGCCTTTTAAAGTACTCTCTGTTTATCTCACAGCCAACAAATCGCCGGCCTTGATTCAATGCCGCCACCCCCGTAGTTCCAGAGCCAGCACAAGGATCAAATACAGTATCCCCGGGGTTGCTACTGACAGATACCAGATATTCACACAATTTTATTGGCTTCTGAGTGGGGTGCAGCTTGTTCCGAGTGGTTGGATATCGCCACACTGTATTTTTGCAATGCTCGTTGAATGTGGCTTTCGGGCGTCGGGCAAACACACAGCATTCGATTCCGCTAAGCCATAGACGCGAACCATTCATTGGGGAAGGATTTGTCTTCTCCCAAATGCACAGTCTCGTAGTCATGTGCCGTGCCAAGGTTTCTCGGATCTCGCTAACTTGCTCGGTAGAACAAAAGATATAACAACTACCTGCGATAACAGGAATCAAAGAACGGAGGAATATTTGCAAATCGAATGTTTCAACATCCGCCGCGCCCTTATCCAGGTTTCTGAGTCCACTAGATTTTCGGTTTATTTTGCCATATGGGATATCCGTTAAAACAAGCTCCACCTGTCTCATATCTTGCATAAATTCTATGCAATCAGTATTATAAAGCATTTAAGCCTTCCTTTTTCAAGTCTTCAGCCAATCGCCGGTGGAACGCCTCTTCCCCATCATCCCCACTAAGAAACCAATCAATCCTTTGAGTGTAGATGTAGGCTAACTTGAGATACCGAGCAGCCTCGCGGAACTTTTCCAAAGTCTCAGAAACATCTCCAAGTCCGTAGGGGGTGTGACCGTCTTTTGGATGGGTTTCTTTGTCTAGAATGTCTTCGATCTCGTCAGCAATGTTTTCGATATGGAACTGGGCGTAATCAAAGTGTCCACCGCTCATGATACTAACTCCTAATTTAAGGGTAATTGTTTGCCATTATTGTTTTGTTTGTAAACCAAAGTCTTCACTCCGTTTCTAGCAACCTTCCAGACTTTTGCACTTCCGTGAAAGCGAAACAGGTTGCGCACTTCATGGTCACATTGGGCTTTCTTCCAGCCATGATAACCACTGGCGCACTCAAAGTAGTATTCATTCATGGTCTGTTTGCTCGATCTTGGCCTTCCAATCGGTATGAAAATACGGCATGTTGAATTTCTTCATTTGATTGTCGGCCGCAATGATCCAACGTGACCGCCTAGAAGTTTCATCTATTTTCACCCTTTCAGTTCCAAACTCTTCTTGACAATCCCTCTGGAAAGCAGCGTAAAGGGCATTCTTGAATGTCGCCTCTAGACCTTCGTGCATTTGCTCAACAAAGAATGGATACCGGCCTTCTCGCCAGTCATTAAGGACGTTGTTCATCATGGCACCAATTGCCGGATGAAGCTTGTCCCCATTATATGCGGTCACTTTGACCTTGATCGTGATCTCATAATCTCGCGCTTCCGAGGTTTTGTCGTCTCCACTTATAGTAGTCTTACTTGAAGCCATATTTATGGTCCCTTTCTGCTTGATACCCGAGATAGAATGCTGGGTGATCGTGCCCGCTTCTACCTATAAGTATAGCATACAATTCTTGTTCGTCAAATGGAAAATAATTTCCCGTCAGCATTCGGATGTTATCAACTCCAACATCCATTGATCGGCGCTCCTTTCCCAGCCACTGGTCCAGGGTTACCTCACGCTGACCATGTGTATGTCCGTACAGGTGCGCCCATCCCTTGTGGCTCCCAAACCAGAAGGCTTGTGGCGAGTGGGACAGAATACAATGTAGGTGGCCATCAGTTCCTCGTAGCTTCACTTCGCGCTGAAACGGGATGTTCGGTCCAAAGACATTCTGGGACTTCTGTACGGGGTCGTGGTTGCCTCTGGTGAGATACACATGCTTGCATTTGATCCGTTGACGGTAGCGGGTGGGCTCGGCACTAAAGTCACCCAAGATGTGCAATTCATCCTCCGGCTTCACCTTGCAGTTGATCGCATCAATCAAATAGACATCCATTTCCTTGGCGGAAGGGAACAGTTTATGGCTGCCAGGGTAGCAACGTGCCATTGACCGGATCAACCTGGTCTTGCATCCAAAGTGAGTATCAGCTACGAAAAATCGTTTCATGGGGACACCCCATTCTCTTCCAATGCTTTTTTCAAAGTCATTCCACAAACTCCTACATATTGTACTCCATCCTTCCACCAAGCAAATTGTCTGATACCATCTTTAATTCCCTTCTGGTATCCAAGTAACAGTATCCGTTTAAGAACATCAGAAGGCAAATCATGTCCACAGAAGCCAATAGTATGATCGTTGGCATAGATATATTCAATTAGATCATTCAAAATCTATTCTCCTATCAGTTTCTTTACGGTTTCCTTACCAAGGGTTTCAATGGCAGAATTTAGTGACTTCAAAGCAGTGGCCTGCTCTATCTGGGCATTAAACGCCCTGTCCGCTTCATGGACATCGTCTAACATCTTCCTTGGAAGTATGCCATATTTGGCGGCATCGTCAAATCCCAATTCAGACCATGCAATTATCTGAGGATACCCATGATAATGTTGTTCTATCTCGAAATGGCAAAATGTGCCATCCTCAAATACAAGTGTCAATGCTTGAGATTTTAAGTGAAGCGCTGCGATCGTGTGCCCTTCTGATTGCTCCAAATCCAGACGTTTCTCGTTGATGAGTTTACTGATCTTTTTCCGCTTTTCTTTAAGTTGATTGCTTGTGACCGGATTCATAATTCCTTTATACCTTCTTTCTTACAGAACAAAACAACGTAATCTTTGATCTTTGCCAACACTTCATTTGCATCACTGCAAATGAGATGGCTAGAGTAAAAGTTGCTAGATATATTTCCATTGCCAACATACACGAAGTTCAAATTGCGCAAATATCCAGCGACACAAACAACCAGAACCTTTGAGGTTGTTTTATATGTCAACTTGACGATATCACCATCTTTTAGTCTGGAAGCTTGGAAATGGGAGTTAGCATTTTGAATTTCCTTGAATACTTGATAAGCAGTGATAATCAACTCCTCATATTTCTTTGTCTTTTGGTTCTGATTTTTTAAGCTGTGTTGAATTTCTTTCAAAGCTTTCTTTGTGTTCATACTTTGATCCTTTCTTTCTTTTATCTTAAAGGAATGGAATCTGGGGTTATCTTCCTGGAGGCCTTGAAATACTTGATACGCAAGATCAATCAGAGCCTCCTCTTTCTCTATTTTTTCACTCTGTTTCTTCATTGCGTCTTTAACTTCTTTCAATGCTGTTTCTTTATTCATTCGTTCCACCATAGGTCATAAAGTTTTAGATACTCTCGATACAAAAGAGCGTACGATCGCCCGAACGCCGGTCCATGATCGTCGGCTTCGTCTTTCACCCACGAATGCACATGGGCCATTTCGTGAATCATGTAGTCAATAATCATTCCCAATGGAAGCCGTTCATCCAGGTGTATTTCAAATTGATGATCATCATCGCCCAGCATGTAGGCGGTATCATCCTCACCGTCATCTGGGATATGTTCAATGTAGACAAGAATACTGGCGTCCTCCTTGCAAGGTTTCATAGCAACCCACCCCAGATTATGACAGAGCCAAGTGAAGAAAGATCGCTCTTCATCATTTATTAAGAGCCAGGGTGTCAGACGCAGTTTCAAATCACTGTTAATTCTCGTGCATCCCACAAGGCATCCCATAATTGGTCACCATCATAAACCCGATCCTCGACATGTGCTCGCATTTCTCGATCGAGCTGTTCAAAGCCCACGCGGGTTTTGGGAGACCGTCTTAGTCGTGCTAAGATAGATCCATCTGAGTTGTAATAATCTACCAACACAACGTTTACATTCGTGATGTTGATTTCTCCAGGGATATAATACTCAGGAGTGCTCCAGGTCTGAGGCTCACGCACCGGCTCCACGGTATCATAGTAGATTTCCGTCTCGATATAGCGATTGCTCGCCTCATCTTCATAACTGTAGAGATAGTAGTTCATTGAAAGTTTCTCTCTCGAAGGTCGTCCGAATAATTGATTTTGACCCGGTTAATCATTGCCTTCCAAAGCCCAAGGCGATTATGAGGATCCAATCCCCGTTTGATAAGAATTTCTTTTACATACTCCCTCAGCTTGCCCTCTCCACTTGTATGAAGGATAACCTTACCGCATTCCAATTGGATTGAAGTCATTATGTCTCATTCCCTTTCTATTTAAAGTATACGCTCAAAAAAATGTTTGTCAAGTAATTTTCACATAATTTAATTCCCAACCTGGGAACTCTTCCGATACTGCACACTTGGCAATATCTTCTATCTCTACCAGGCTATCACTGTTTACTTCGATTTCGAGAGCGGCATGAGAACGTGGAGTAGCTAAATGTACACTGGAGAAGGAGTAGCCGGGCGTGTCGGCTTCCACTCGCTCAAATTTACCAAACCTTCGGGTCATGTCAAGAATTGCTAACATGTTTCACCTTCTTTCTCTTCTTTTTCTTAGGTGGCATTTTGTGACCATGTTCATCATAGTATTCGAGTGCCCCTATTGCAGTTTTGCGCTTACGATGAATCGAAATAATTCGCCAGCCCCAGTCCATCAGGACCATGGCCCAGTAAACGGTTGGGTATCCATTGTAGTCCCCGTTGCGCTTGTGTGTCCGCCCATACTTAATAGAGGACTCCTCTACTTTATAACGTCCACAGTGACTCTGTAAAACGAGGCGCTCAGATACCTGAGTATCTTGGCGCTTACAGCGTTGATACCAGACAATCATGATGTCTCTCCGTGTCTTCGATGTTTCTCCATTAGGTTGTAGATGTATGGGATACCCTCGGCCAGTTCGGAAACTCGCTCCTCGGCCAGATCGGGGTCGCTTGTCCACAATACATAGATGATACGAGTAGCAAGGTCAAGGGCATCTTGGGGCACCTGGGTTAACTCAAAGTAATAACGATTCGGATCCTCTACGTCCAATTCCATGTGTCCCTTGCTGTCCATTCTAAGTTCCACTTGATGATTTCTAAATAGGTGATGAAATATAGTTGTCATCGTTCTGCCCCTACTGCAAGAACACAATACACCATGCAGAAATCATCTCCTTCAATAAAATGGGAGTTCTTCGGTACGATGAATTCGATTTCACCTATGATGGCATCCATTACCGGGCCATACCCTTTTCCGTTTAAGTGGGAGAGGGCCCGAGCGGCCGCGACCGCCTTACTCTCGCCTGTGCCAATGACGACTGTATCGAACTGGGCGAAATCACTCTCCACATACATCGCCTTGAACATATCAGGTGAATAAGGGCCATAGAATCGCAAGGCGAACTTTTTGAGTTTCTTAGCGGGTTTCATACTTTTCCTTTCGCGCTTAGTGTTTGTTAAGCCTCTTCTCGATGAAAGTTCTTTTCCTTTAACGCTTTGTTAAGCCGAGCCACTTCTGCAAGTAGCTTGTCACGCTTAGCCACAATGTTTTTTTTGTGATTGGCATAACCAGAGGCGATGTGCTTGATATCCAATTTTTTAACTTCGACCTTTTCATGGTCAACAAATGCCGCAATGTCTTGTGTGTTCCCGGTGAAATAACCGAAAATTTTATTTGTGTACGGTCCCTTCGGGACCATGGCTCGGTACACAGCCCGATCCTCGCGCTCATCCTCATACATATCAAGAGCGATATCAACCAGTTCATGAACAGCGGCCCCTTGATCCCAGGTGAAAGCGGTCATATTTGTGTTGAGGATTGCTTCAACGATTTCCGTTACTTGTTTCTTTGTAGCCATTGCTATGCTCCTTTGTTTGTTTGTGTGTGTGTGTTGTTCCCTTGACTCTATTTATACTATACCATCTTTTCCACGCCTGTCAAATTTTAATTTGTAAAAAACCCTGATACCAGATGAAATTCAATATGCTTGATACCGGATGCGTCCCTATAAGCCCTGATACCGGATGCGCTCTTATATGCTTGATACCAGATGAGAACCTAATATTTCGCGTGATTTTTCCAATTCTTACAACCGTTAAAGGCCTTGATACCGGACAAATCCCTATATGCTTGATACCAGGTGAGAACCTAATATTCCGTGTGATTTCTCCAGCCCCTACAACTGCCACAATCGTCCTAACTGCCACAATCGTCATAACCGCCATAATTCATACAAGCCGAGCAATCGTTACAAGCCGCACAATCGTTATAATAGATCGCTTTGAGAAAATTCCAAGATTTTATTTGACTTGTGGCGCCACTATGGTAGTATTGAATAGTGAGGGAATGGAAAAGGGGTTATCATGCACAAACAAGAGAGTAAAGTGGCGCGGGCGGAAGGGTCCGCTATTATGACGAATTCAGAAATACGCGAATGGATTAAATTCGCGTGTGACTGTAATGGTTGCCCCGAGATAGCAGATAGAATCGAAACTCGATGGTCAAAACGTATGACCTGCGCAATGGGGCTTGCCGAGAGGGAACGGGGCGGGCGTTGGAGCATTGCGTTATCGGTCGGTCTATTCGGCAACGCCACGCCGGAAGAACGATACAATACTATCGTTCATGAATCTTGCCATTGCATTCGCGATTTTAAGGAGGGCACAATGCAATCTGTAGACGAGGGGCATGATTCAAAATGGGCGAAACTAATGTGTGCGTGTGGCGTGAAACCAGCGCGGTATCATCACGTTAGCCAAAAGGGGTTGATTAAACGGTACGTTTACGTGTGCCCTAACAACTGCTATGAATTCAAGTTGTCTACTCGCATGCATAACGAAATCCAGCGAGGGCGATGTAGAATATGTCGCAAGTGCAAGGGGCGCTTGCAATGGACGGGTGAAATCGAAAAGTGAGGGTAAAATGGGTAATTCAGTTGTCAAGCTTTATGTGCTTTGGTTCGCTCCTGAGGAGGGTAACTGGAAACACGGGTGGAAGGAATATTACTTTCATACGCCCCGTGAGGCTTGGGAGTTCTGCCGCAAATATACTGACGGGAATAAACATCCGGAAGAGAGGGCTTGTATCGAATTAGCCGAATTGAGCGTTGATAGGGCTGAAGTAGTTCGTGACGGTCGTATGGTTTGTGAGTCTCGTGACATTTAAGAGGAGTGTAACGATGGCAGCGATTTATCAAGCTGATGTGTGGTGTGACGGTTGTGCCGAAGAAATTAAGAATCGGCTCTTTGCGGAAGATCCGAAAAAATCGACCTATGACAACCGTAGGGAGTGGGAATCCGATAAGGGTTATGACGATGAACGCCTTTACGATAGTGATGACTATCCAAAGTATTGTATCGATTATGAGGAGTCCGACACCCCTGAGCATTGTGCGGCTGGTTCGGGTTGTGTAAACGCCGAGGATGTTGCGGGATTCGGCAAGGTCGGCTACTTCTTCGGTAATGACCTTACTGAGGAAGGTGAGGAGTATGTAAAAGAGGCCGTTCGTGATGGTGGTCCGGTTGCTGAACTCTGGAAGGAGTTTTACGATTACCTTGATTACCTTGATGATGACGATGATGACGATGATGACGAATACGTCAATTATGACGGGGTTGAGGGTTGCAGTGGTGGTGGATATGACTTACCTTTTACCGATTAGAGAGGTTTAGAATGAGTATTCCAGTTAATTCGATTGAGATTCCAAGACGGTTTGTGTGGGTTGCAAGAGATTGGTATGATAGTATGAATGATATGCTTTATGCCATTAGTAGCTCCGGGGGGCTTACATTAGGAACAATCCGACCCCCGGGGTGCGATTCTGACGAAGAGTGGTATTATTCGCTTTGGTGCGAACTATCGGTTGATTTGGCTCATGCACGTCTTCACGCTGAAAGAGGTTACAACTTTTGTAAAGGTTATGACGATGGTGACGGTAAGGGGCATGATTCTGATTATCCGATTTTGTGCGAATTTGAAGATTGGGTTAATAAACAATGTGAACTATTGGCCGAGGCATACGGCTTAGAGGGGTAAAAATGAATAAGCTGGAAAGTGCAATTAGGGCATTTGTTAGGCGTGAAGCAAATGTACGGAATAGTCAAGTCCCCGTGATTGAAGTGGAAGAGGAGGGGCACGCCCCCATAGTAATCGGAACGCAAGGGGGTTGGTTCACGCGCGGAGGGGCCCGTATCGCCCACCCTACGGCATACGCTAAGGTAGGGTGGTCCAATATGGAATATTGGGGTGATGATCGCTATATCCTAGTAGGGGCCCGATGGATTGAAAATCAGTTAGCTGGTCTTGTTAAGGGGGCTTGAAAATTTTACTTGACATTGCCACAAAATATGGTAGTGTTTAAGTAGGAGAGAACAAAACAATGTTTGAAGTGTTGAAAACGGCCCGCGCCGACAAAGTAGCATTGCCATATGTTCGAATCTACAAACATATGGAACCTTACTCTAGTTGGGACTATAAAGTCCACCTGCAATGGGTTTCGGAGTTAACCGGGTTGGACTTACCTACCCTGATTAAACTGGTTGATAGGGGTTATCAGGTTTTTACTGATGAGGAGGTTTCGGTGGTTTGGTTGGTTTCTAACGATTACTACAAGAGTTTGGCTCGATTGATTTGGGAGGGATAAGATGGAATTGCAACGTACATTGGACGGGGAACTTGTTCCGACAGCGGCGCATCGTGACGATATTGTCGAAACTGAGGACGGCGCGACAATGCGGTTTGGGGATGTTGAGTTTACCGATTGTCGCGGCAAGTTGTATTCTACGGAAGAGGCGCGGGATGAGGCTGATATCGATATTGTAACCGAGATACTTGATTCCCAAGATGAGTGGATTAGCGATTATGTCGCCAGTGACGATTATGGCAATGACTATTGCTTTGTGGCTTGGGAAGATATTCGGGAGTGTAAGAAGAATGTCGGCGAGTGGCTTTATAACACCTACAGCGACGATGACTATTATTCGGATCGTTCCTGTTTCGAGGAGCATGTGGAAAAGGCGCTTATCGATAATATTATTGATGCGTTGGATGAATTCGATCTTGAACCTTTTTATCATCCTGTCGAATATGCTCCTTACACTGGAAAAGGGTGTTGTGTGGGTTCCATCGAAATAGGGGAATATGAAGAGCAATTTGAGGTTAACTATTATGACGAATTTAAGGCTCTTGCGGCTGATGGCCGTTTGAGGGATTGTTTGAACAAGTACGATGGCAACCTTTGTGTCAACGTTGGAGACCGTGACTTAACGGGGAAGTATCCCTGTTTTTACGGTTATTCCTATGGACACGGACGTTGGCATTATGTGTACAGTGACGAAAGTATGGAAGCGGCATTGTGTGAGGCGATGATCGCCTATTGCAGACATACCGACAAGTGAAAAGGGGATTATTATGGCGATTGAACGAAGAGTACGGATTGTTCAGGATACATTTGCTGATAACCCTCGCGAGGCTTATGGCTGTTTGGCCGGGCGTATGATATGTTGGCATCGTCGGTATAGAATCGGCGACAAGCATGATTATGATCCTGATACGTTTATGCTTGAACTGGTTTATGAGCATGATTCCGATGTTGCCGATGAAATTGATCGACTCGAACATGAGGTTTCGAACAAGTTGTGGGATCGTGCGGAAAAGGAGGGCTGTGAGGGTTGGGTAGAAAAGGACAATTACGTGGAAGAATGGGTTCGACCCAAAATTAACGGTTTGATAGAACGTACGATTCGTGAGGGATATGTCGTTCTACCCGTGTTCATGTACGAACACTCCGGTATTGTGCTTTCAACGGGTCCGTTCGGTTCCTCTTGGGATTCTGGTCAAATCGGTTGGATTGTTTGCGACAAGAAAACCATTGATAGGGAATTCAACGGAGATAGGGCGATTGCCGAAAAGTCCCTCCGTGACGAGGTTAAGACTTATTCCGCTTACGTTAGCGGTGACGTTTGGGGACTTATTGCGGAAACTCGCGACCCGGACGAAAGTGATGAATGGGAAGATTGTGATAGTTGTTTTGGGTTCTACGGATATGACGATGCCGTAACTTCTATCGCTTCCACCTTTGGGCCTGATTTTAAGGACTGTGAGATAGGCAACGATTAAATAGAAAGAGAGGATTGTAATGGCTAAGAAGTATTTTACGGTTGTTGACCTTCGTAACAACTTGGAGGTTATTAACAAAGCGCTTGAAAAATACGGTTTTGACTTTCGTTTGCGTGAATCCGGTAGAAACGGTTATCAGGCCGTTGACGAATATTATGTTCATCCGGATGGAACGCCCCATGAGGACGGGGCGGTCCGCAACATATGTTGTGGTTCTTCCCGTGAGTGTAATGATGCAGCTCGACAGCATTATTATTCTCGTTACAATAAGGCATATCGTAAGGGTCTTATTAAAGCTGAGGAAAGGAAGGGTATTTAGTATGTTGTGGGGAAGTCATGAAGAACGAAATAGAACGGATTTAGTGGTGCTTTTATGTCTGATGATTGTGGGGACTATACTGTTTTTACTGGCTGATATGATTCCACCGGATAGAGGGGTTAATGCTTATCCGAACGGACTTTACTATTGTGGGCATACTTATGCTACTTGGGCGGAAGTGAAGGATCAAATTGATAAAGAGGATTAGAAAATTCTGAGATTTTACTTGACTTGTGGCGCCTGTATGGTAGTGTTTAAGTAGTGAGGGATTGAAACCGCAAACGCCCCAAAGGGGCAAGGGAAGGGAATGATGGGAAAACGTGACTTACAGAAAATCGGCGCGGCAGCATACGCTTCGATTGAGAACATGGTTGAGGCAATGCGGGTCGATTATGATCGGTTGAACGAATTGAGATATCGTGATAACGATGATGACGATTCGCTCGATAATGACGAGGTTGTGGAATTGCTTGATCTTGAGGATCAAGCAGGTGAATGCGAATCGTTGGAAGATGCCGAGGAGGCTATTTGGAACGATGCGCTTGATATTGAGGTTCGTGAGGATTGGCACGCGCCGGGGGCTAAGCCGGATAAGTACGATTGTGGCGAATTCCGTATATTGCTTACCACGGGGGGCCCGGCAACCCGAGTTGTGGGTACGTTGGATGGGTACAAACAACCCACAACCGCCCATCTTGAAGCGCAAGACTGGTTTCAACCTTGGACCCCCTATGAGGGGGGCGATGAGGGGGTTCTGCTAGAATATTGTGCACGATTTTACTTTGGGGAATAACCCGTGTTGGCGCCCCCGGGGGGTCTAATCCCTCCCCTCGGGGGTAGGTGGAAGTGGAATAGGGATTAGTGTTTCGCGCTTATGGCTTTTGAATAAAGGGGATTGTAATGAGTTACGATTATGGGCACTGTTTGACGAACGTATCGAATACTTTGGTTCCCGGAACTGATTCGAAAATCCGGTTTGGGGTGATTCCACAACACGAAGTTATGGAGGCATGGTGTGAGGAGTCTGAGGGATTTTACGGTTTTCCACATTGTCCAGAATGCGGGGAATTGTTGCCTGATGATGTTTGTGACGGCGACAAGTGCAAATGCGGTTATGAGATTAAGTGGGTTGGCGAGGATTGTTACGGGGATGAGCCTTTGTCATACTACGTGGATAGTGAGGGATATATGGCCGATTCGGATGGGTATGGGGATATCTTCATTACAAAATCTCCGTATTATACCCGTTGTGGCTTTTGTTCGCCGTGTGCCCCCGGTGCGGGTTACATCACTGATAGGAGTGATGACTGTTATGCCTTTTGTTTCGGTCCGGAGTGGTTTGAGGATGAGCCCCCTTACCCGATCTATCGGGTTTCTGACGGTTCGCGGGTTGAGTAGATTAGGTTAGTTGGCCCGAAAACTCGGACCATAACAGGCATATAGGTATTGTTGGAAAGTCCAAATACCATGTGTGCGCTTGTATGGCCTGGTATTCGGGCCCATTTCTATTGTTCAGATTGTGACGATTGTTCGGATTATGCGGGATGAAGGTAAAATCGGAACAACCGGAATAATTGGAATAATTGGAATAATCGGAAATTACTTGACACGGGTGAAAAACGTGGTAGACTTTAGATAGTGAGGGAGGGGCAAAACGGGTTATTTGGAGATTACCATGAAAACGTTGACAACGGTTACACTGAACGCACGAGGCAAATCGGTATTGTGGGCGAGGGTTGCCAAGTTGAATAAGAGGGCCACTAGGTACGGCATGAATTCGATAACCTTGCGGGTTATCTCGGAAGAGCCGATTGAGCGGGCTGTAAAGGTTAACGGGATTACTCAGTTTGTCCCGGATATTGAATACGTGGTTGAAATTAACGGTTGCGAACCATGCATTAACGGTTGGAAGCTTGTGGCGCGGGTGGAATTCGACGCGTGCGCCGGGACCCTAGTGCATATCGTTCCGGGGCACGAGGATAATGATTCCTACGCCCAATATCGGACGATCGGACCCGTTTGCGAACATTGCCACGTCGCGCGAAAACGCAACGATGTTTTCGTGCTTGAAAATCAGGAGGGGGTGCGTAGGATTATCGGTCGTAATTGTCTTGCCGATTATTTGCGTTCGGGCAATGCTGCCGATTTAGCCCGATGGGCCGAATTCATGGGCGAAATTGAAAAAACGGGTTCTGACGGGGGTGACGGTGATTCGGAATATGAGCGAGGAGGGCATGTTAACTCGGTAATGAGTTTAAGCGCTTACTTGCGGGTTGTAGCGGTTGCAAAACGGCGTTTCGGGTGGTTGGGGCGTGTTGCAGCGCGGGATGCGGACGGGGTTGCAACAGCCGATACGGCTATTCGAATCCTCTTCGGGCGGGGGGCGGGGCATGAACGTTGGTTGGCGGAAAATGAATTATTCGCTTCTAGCGATGATGCGGAATATGTCGAAAAGGCGATTGAATGGGCCGGTTCCGACGATGAGAATCCCTCCGAATATCGGTACATCATTCGAAAACTTGCTCTTGCGGGTTCTGTCGATATGAGCAAGCACGCGGGTTATGCCGCTTCTATCCTGATTGCTTATGATAAGCATCTTGAGAGGGAAGTAGAATATGCTGCCCGCGTCGCCGGTATGAAGGAAAAGGTTTATATCGGTTCGCCGAAAAAACGGATTCGTAACCTCTCGGTCAAATGTGTGGGAGTTTCCACTTTTGAGGGTTATTACGGTGTGACAACCATTGTGCGATTCGAACATTATCCGGACGGTCCGGATGGAAACACTCGTGCCATACTTGTCTGGTTTGCTAGTGGTGACAAGTGTTATGACTGGAACGTTGATGAGGATTATGTCATTGATGCTACTGTTAAGGCTCATGACGATCATGAGAAATATGGCAAGCAAACCAAGATTAACCGAGTGAAGGGGCTTTGATGATGGATTCGAAAATACGGCTTAAGATAATCGATCAAGCAGTAACGGTTGATCGTGATACACCACCTAAAGGGGTTAGTATAAAATTTTCTGGTCCTGACGGTAGGCATATTTCACTTGCTTTTGACGGTCGTTACGATTCGAATAGCTTGTGGGGTAATTTGGTTGTTAAGACTTTTATGCCCTATGCCGATTGTCCGCTTGTTGGCAATGAGGGCGAACAAAGTGGATCCATATCGGATTTGCAGGCTATGAGGCTTTTGCGGGATGAATTGATCGCGCTTAATCTTGGAAAATTTGACCCCTCTGTCACTTGTTCGGAATGCGGCAAACGGTACGTTCCTAGCAATCGTGTCAGTAGTAGGGTTTGTTCCCGTTGTCGAGAAAATTGAAAATTTTACTTGACATTCGCGGGGAGCGCGGTAGATTTGTAGTGTTCAGAAACTGGCATGGTTACTTCAGAAAAGGGGTTGTTATGAATTCAAAAGCGCGTAAACACGTACGGCGACAACTTGAGGCGTTGACACGACCACAACTTGTTGCGCTTGCTGCGCAGAAAATTCCGAGGGGTTCGCTTCAAAACTTGCGGGCAACGGATTCCGCCGCGCTGATAGCCAAGCTTATCCCGGTGAAAGAGGTGTTGAAACCATGGTAGGAACAATGCCGATACATGATATCGATTCAATGGTGCAAGGGATGAACGCGGGTGACGCGTGGTTGATTCGCACGGCGTACACTACAAGAGGGGTGGCGGACGGAGCACGTTTGCGGGCGAAGAAACCGTTCCGCAAGATAACTTCGCTTCGAGAGGGTTGCGCCAATTATGTTTGGCGTATGCTTTGTTTCGATTGTGCGGGTTTCGCGCCCCACAACTGTATGCCTGTTTGTGCGAGTATGGAAGTTATGGAAGGTTATAACGCTGAATACGGTCGTGTCGATCGTAACGATCATGAGGCTTGTGAGTTGAGGCGGGACAACGAACAGAATATGTTGGATATGCTGGATGAATTGACTAAGCGGGCCGAATCGGCTTTGCCGATTAGGTCGTTTAAAGGGATTTTACAATGGGGCAAAGTACTTGGAATTTAGGAGGCAGGGTATGTATCTGATTAAATGGCGTAGGCCAAGTGGAACGGTTGTATTAACTGGTTTGTCTCGCTATTCGACGCGGGAAGAGGCAGAGGCACAAGTGGCATGGTGGCAGTTGTTTTTCGGAAACAACTATTACGTGGAAAAGGTAAGCGATTACACAAGTTGCTAGTCGCAAAAGGGGAGGGGTCAAGGTAGTGATTGACCCCTCCCTTTATTTGTGGGCCCAAAACAAGGGAAGGGGCTGGGAATCGATTTTCCGTCTTGGCGGGGGCCTGTGGGGGCATGCGGGGGCCGGCGCCTATCGGTAGGGTAACTAGGGGGTGACACGGAAAACGGCATACGGGGCGTGTGGGGGCTTGTGGGGGCGTGTAAGGGCGTGTAGGGGCAAAATGAAACAACTCCCCCTCTGCCGGGGGTTTACTTCGGTAGAGGGGGTTTTTCGTGCGCGGTTGTCGGTTGTCGGTTGTCGGTTGTCGGTTGGGGGTAATGGGCACGCGGGCACGCGGGGCGGGTCAAGTTTTTTTCTGAAAATTTTCAAAAAAACTTGACTTTTTCGTATTTGGGGATAGACTTTATATAGTGAGGGAAGGGACAAGGGTTCAAAATTGGAGGGCATCATGAAGAATTCGGAATTCGCAGAACTTTGTGACCAGAACAAGCGATACTTTCAATCGGGCGCTTGGTTGCCGCAAGAGAAACCGGAACACCCGGTTGTACCGCTCGGGCCGAAAACTCTGGCTGTCCTGGAATGGCTGGATAGAGTATCTACGCAATTGGGTCGAATTCTACTGTAAGGGGAGGGATATCATGGACTTTTCAGGTGTGCAACAAGTTGTGACGGTTATTCCGATGGTTCTGGTGGCGGCGCCTGTGGCGGTCGTCATACTTTTCACGGTTTTCATGCGGTAACCCGCATGATCCAAACGGTCCGCGTGGTCCGCACAATCCGCACAAGCCGGGTTGTGCGGTTTTTTCGTACACTCATTGTAACCTGCATAATCGTCATAATTTGTGTAATCGGACCGTACGTTGACAATTTAGAATCGCTTCGCTTCAGGAGGCAACGCGGGCGGGCTGGCGGTCGGTCTTGCCGGTTTGTCTTGAGAAAGGCAGTCA